>Ga0209553_1000368_pt1 | contig 23799 bp, 17 predicted proteins | sample LauGreFBDMM110DN_2_FD_188217 | JGI IMG/M metagenome (GOLD analysis project Ga0209553, IMG submission 188217) | Freshwater lake microbial communities from Lake Michigan, USA - Fa13.BD.MM110.DN (SPAdes) (version 2) | ecosystem: Environmental > Aquatic > Freshwater > Lake | place: Lake Michigan...
TGAAATGCCGAAATAGCCCAGCGGCATTTGAACGGCCTGACAAGCCTGCGTAATGCGATCAATTCCGTGAAGCACTTCGGGATCTGAAATCTGGCCCATCTTGCCGTAGCTGGCCGACAAATCGTACGGTCCGAGCAGGACGGCATCGACGCCCGGAACCTTGACGATTGCGTCGATGTTTTCCACCGCTGACCGGTGCTCCGCCTGCACAATCACCGAAATGTCGGCGTTCGCGCTGGCGACGTATTCGGCAAAGCGAAATCCGTAACCGTGGGCGCGAGCCAGACCCACACCGCGACTTCCTTCCGGTGCGTAGCGTGCATATCGGACAACGTCTGCAGCTTGGTCGGCAGTGTTGACTTGCGGCACGATGATGCCTGCCGCTCCAAGATCGAGGACCTTCTTAATAGCAACTTCGTCGCACGCCGGGACACGCACGATACACGCAATCCGATGACTCACGGCTTGCAGGATGCCAAGGACATCCGCTGTATCGAGTGGTCCGTGCTCGCCGTCAATGAACAGCCAGTCGAAGCCTGCGTCGGCAAGGATTTCCGCCGTGGACGCAGTCGGCAGCGTGACCATGGTGCCGAGGAGGCGTTCGCCATTGCGAAGTCGCGTTCGAAAACTATCCGGCATGGCTGTTGCTCCTGCGGGGTTAAGAGGCGTCGGTAGTCAGTTTTCAGTCGTCAGTAGAAACAGTTGGGCATCGTTCCTGGCTCCTGAGAGAGACAATCGGCGAGCGGCATGCGTCAGCCTGCCGGTACAAGAACGAAGTCCCGGAGGGCTCACGCCGCTCCGCTCACCAGACTCATTTCTGGCCGCGCGGAGTACAAATCAACACGTCGCTATGCCTTTTCGCCGATGCGCATCCCGTAGAATGATCGATGCACGAAGCAGGAAGCGATCACGAACAGCACAATCGCAATCACCATGTTCAGCGAGATTCCGGTGCTTGCGTGGAAGTCGAGAGCTGTCTGTTCTTTCGAAATACTCACCGCGAGTTCCACAGCGAGCAGACCAAACAAAGTCGTGAACTTGATGACCGGATTCAGAGCCACGGACGACGTGTCTTTGAACGGGTCGCCGACGGTATCACCCACGACCGTGGCGGCGTGTAACGCAGTCCCCTTTTCCTTCATATCGACTTCAACGATCTTCTTGGCGTTGTCCCACGCACCACCCGCGTTCGCCATAAAGATGGCTTGGTACAGTCCGGCAATCGCAATGGACACAAGATAACCGATAAAGAAAAATGGGTCCGCAAAGGCAAACGCCAAGGTGATGAAGAAGATGCACAAGAAGATGTTGAACATTCCTCGTTGAGCGTAAATAGTGCAGATTTCGACGACTTTTTTGCTGTCTTCCACAGATGCCTTCGTTACGCCATCCAGTTTGATATTGGCTTTGATAAATTCAACTGCGCGGTAAGCACCGGTAGTGACGGCCTGAATCGACGCACCGGTAAACCAGTAGACAATTGCCCCGCCCGTCGCGAGTCCCAGCATGAATGGAGCATGCAGCAGAGAAAGCTTGTCAAGATCGGTGGTCAGTTGTTCGGTCAGGTTCATGATGATCGAAAAGATCATCGTCGTCGCACCCACGACCGCCGTGCCGATGAGGACGGGTTTGGCAGTGGCCTTGAACGTGTTGCCCGCTCCGTCGTTTTCTTCCAGTAGATGTTTAGCTCGCTCAAAGACCGGCGTGAATCCAAAGTCCCTCTGGATCTCCTGCGAAATGTTGGGTTCACTTTCGATGAGTGACAATTCAAAAACCGACTGCGCGTTATCCGTGACCGGCCCGTAGGAATCGACAGCGATTGTCACGGGCCCCATGCCAAGGAATCCAAATGCCACCAGCCCGAATGCAAATACACTCGGTGCCTGCATAAAGGTTTCCAGACCATGCAGTGAAAACGCATACGCCACGGTCATCAAACCCACAATGCTCAAGCCCAGCCAGTAGCAGGAAAAATTCCCTGCCACCAGTCCGGACAGGATATTCAGTGACGGTCCGCCCGCTTCGGAAGACCGGACAACTTCCTTCACATGGGCAGATTTCGTGGACGTAAAGATCTTGACAAATTCTGGAATCACGGCCCCAGCCAGCGTACCGCAGGAAATAATGGATGACAGAATCCACCACAGGGATGCATTACCGGCCAGTGGCCCTGTCGCTGCGGGCGGTCCGATTGTGACCCAAGAAATCGCATATGTCATCACGATGGACACGATCGATGTGATCCAGACCAGCCGTGTCAGAGGTGCTTCAAATTCCATCTTGTCCGCATTCAGGCTCTGGGCACGCGTCAGCGCTTCATTCACAAAGTACGACACGGCCGAAGCCACCACCATCATCACACGCATCACAAAAATCCACACGAGCAACTGCACCTGCAGTCCTTCGTGGTAATCAATCGCATCGCCAGCAATCAGCTTGACGCTTTCAGGATTGATGGCGAGCAGAATGAACGTGATCAACGCCACGCCCGTGACGCCATAAGTTTCAAATCCGTCCGCACTGGGGCCCACGGAGTCGCCTGCGTTGTCGCCCGTGCAGTCCGCGATCACGCCTGGATTTCGTGCGTCATCTTCTTTGATGCCGTACACGATCTTCATAAGGTCCGAACCGATATCGGCAATCTTCGTGAAGATCCCGCCGGCAATTCGTAACGCGGCTGCTCCCAGACTTTCACCGATCGCAAATCCGATGAAACAGGGCCCGGCGTAGTTGCCTGGAATGAACAACAGAATGCAGAGCATAATCAGCAGTTCGACGCTGATCAACATCATGCCGATACTCATTCCGGCTTGCAGTGGAATCGCATAACATGAATACGGCTTTCCCGCGAGGCTGGCGAAGGCCGTGCGGGAATTTGCAAACGTGTTGACGCGAATTCCGAACCATGCTACCAGATAACTGCCAGCAATCCCGACGAGCGAGAATAGCAGAATAATGCCGACGAGGCTGAGTGGAAATCCGTGCGTTTCTGCCAACGTGATCGGATCACGGTAAAGAGCCAGTTTGCCAAAATAGACGGAAACGACCGCAGCAATAAATACCCACAGCAGCAAAATGAATTTGCCCTGAGTTTTCAAGTACGTTTTGCAGGTTTCGTAGATCAAGTCAGAAACTTCGAGCATCGATCTGTGCACGGGCAGGTTTTTGAGGTGCACATAAATCCGCATGCCGAACGCCAGTCCCATGATACTGATTAATATGCCTCCAATGAGCAGCCACTGCCCGCTCAATCCCAGCGCAATCGGTCGATTCAGCGACGGAATGATGAGGTCAGCTTCTCCAGCCATGGCCGATTGCGGCAGCACAGCTGCGAAGAAAAGGGAGGCTAGAATGACAGCTCTGGATGACAATTGTGTCAGGCTGGTCGACTTCATTGGAAACCTGCAGGTGGGAAGCACAGAGAGTGTGTGAGGTTGAGCGAGTTTTGCAGAGTGTGAGGAATGTCGACAAGTTTGCAAGGCTCCCGTACAACTCACCAGTTCCTTTTTTCTTAGATCGGATATTGCACACAGATATTCTGATCGTGGGTGTTTCGGTGTTTTGCCGCCTGCGCTGCTTGACTCGCCGAGTCCATGGCGTTCGCCACCTACCGCAATTAGAGCTTTTGGCCTGCGGTGCTACAAATAAAGACGGCGAGAGCCTTGACATCAGCAGCAATCCGAATGCCTCGAATTACCGGATCAAGCCCGCCAGCGTTTTGCCCTTAGCCACCAGAAGAGCAAGACGACGATCGCGATCGCATCCACGGCGAGCATTGTCGCCTCTAGTCCGCTGACCGCTCCGATCCCCGGAAGAATCCATGGCTCAGGATTGTCTTTGAGATGAGCCGGACGCGGAAAGCGACGGGATTCATTCCAGAATGACCAGCAGGCCCATGCTGCGCCGCCAATACTCGCACACAGCAGCAGGACTCGGACCCAGGAAACAGGCTTTGCAACACCGTAGCGAACGGCACTGCTTGCAGGAACCGCTGCCGTGCCGGGTTCTGCGGCATAGGCCGTGTCGTGTAAAGGATCAGTTGCACCGGTCCGGGAACGAACGGCCTGCACCTCCGGAATCGGAACAACGCCGGTCCGGGTATCAGCAGCAGCGTCACCATGAAATTCAGGTTTCTGACGTGGGGCGTTTCGCAGCTTTTCGGCAGCTCGGCACAGACCAATCACTGTCTCTACGGGCTGCCAGTCCGTGCCTTGGTCAGGCTTGACCAGATCTGAGTCTTCAATCGCTCCATCCGCCAGCAGCTGCGCCAACTGTTCGAACGTCAGCGGCTGCGAGGATTCATCCGAGTGCTCCGACGCTGCGCGTCGCGAATTCGGCAGATTTCGCTCAGTTCGGATAAACCATCGACTTGACATGTCAGGCCACCAAAGTCGTTACACCCAATGCGTCTCAATACTGATTGTCACCGCTGATTCCAGCATCCAGCGGCGTCCCAATCAGCCGCGTCCCTTGCGGCGACATCAGATTGTAGAACACTTTGCCGTCGATGGACTCATTCAGAAACTGTGCCCTGCCATCCGCAAAACCCACCGAGACGCCGCCCGGATGAAAACTGTTTGGCCACGGGGATTCTCCTTCCGGCATGATTTTGCCCGAGTTGATCGCATGATCCCCGGAATTCGCCAGAGCAAAATCCACATTGCTTGCCGCACAGACGTTGTTCCTGCAGACATGATGACTGAAGTAAAACTTCGTCTTCCGCGAGTCACAGGAACCCCAGTTGGAATTCGGCGTATTCGGGTCGTAGCCGGTTCGGACATTCTCGGCGATCATGAGCGTATTCGACATGCCGTCCACGACGCTCGCCGTAGTATGAAAACGCTTTGTGCCTTGGTAGCCCGGTGAGTCTTCGAACCCCCAGTTCTCATTGAAGAACAGTCCGATTCGGCGAAACATTTGACGATCTGACGGGTCACCGTCATCGACACCGGACGCCACGCACACCTGACCGTTGCCATTCAGATCCAGCACAGAATTGAACGGATCGACGATGCAATCCTGCACGGTATTCAGCACGGTTGATTCGCCGATACCGCCGTTCACGGCGTAGCTCAAGTCACCTCGACCATCGGCGGAAATATCGGACGGACACGCCAGCACTTTGACATGCGTTTCCGCCAACGCCTGGTTTGCGGGATAAGTCAGCAACTGCTGCTGATCCCAGCGATCAGCGAGATCTGAGCGATCGATCCAGCTCAGAATTTCGACGACCCAGTTGTGATGCGGCCCCGGATTATTCTTATCCGGCCCGCCCCAATACGCTGCCGCTGGAAACCGTTTCTTCGTCTCCGTCGCATTCAAAAGTGCCAGCGACAGATTCTTCACGTTGTTCAGACACTCCGTTCGCCGAGCCGCCTCGCGAGCACTATTCACCGCCGGAAGAATCAACGACATCAGCAACGCAATAATGCTGATCGACACCAGCAATTCGATCAATGTAAAACCTCGACGCCCTGCAGACAGCAATGCGACCCGCCAAAGTGATTGTCTATACTGCTTCGAAGTGGACACCGTCGAATGGCTTACTTCAGAAAAACGTCCGATACTGTTCATAACTCCGCTCCATTAGGCTTCCTGCTTCACCCGGAGTTCGCAACGTCATCTAGCTGAACGATATCGGATTCTGACAAGTGATAGACAAAAACATTGTACGCCACGACGAACTCTGGAGTAAACTGTTCAATCCAGCGATACGGACTGTCCGGCTGATGCAGGGTGTGCATGTTGATGGCATAGTAACCTGGCTCAAGCGGCGTATCCATAGTGATGTGCTTCTCCGTCACACTCGTCTTCGGGAAAGAGACGTAGTCGATTCCAGCGACTTCAGGCTTGACGTAACCAGCCCAGGCGAGATGCAGGGGATACGCTTCCGGATGTTCACGCTGCCAATCGCGGAGTGCAAATAAACCTTGTCCCCAATCAACAGCGCTATGTGCCAGGTGTCGCCGCCCACTGGACGGTCCCCCTGCCGCAAAATTGAAAAACGACCCAAAATAGGGCGACACAGAAATTGACTCGGCAGCGATAAGAACGACGATCAAAACGATACTCCTCTCTTGCCAGCGCGGTGTCAGCCACATCGTGAAGCGCCCAGCGAAGATATAAAGGAAACCTAACGCCGGCAGTGCGTATCGGTAATGCTGATTGAGATTCGTCTGCGAACTGATGAGCAGGAGTACTGACGAGGCTGCAATCATAGCTACCTTTTCGCCAGCACAAACCCGCCCCGCGCCCAATGTCAGAAACGCTGCGATCACTACAACAACTGTTGCGGCGGGCTCTTTTACCAGAAGCGCGTAAAGATAGTAATGATACCAGCCGCCAGACTGCCATTCGCCTCTCATGAACGCGGGAGAGGGAACTTCGAAATCGACCCTTTGCTCATCAATGCCCAGAAGCCAATTTCTGGGCAATGGTACAGGACTAGTTGCAAGCAGTCCATCGGCAAATCGATTTCCTCCGACGCGATGAAACTGTAGCCTTGACCCGCCCGTCAGAGCCTGCGACACAAACCGATAATCGCCGAGCCGTTTAAAACTTCCCTCAAAACCATAGCCAAGGTTAAGGCAATAAAGGGCCAGGAGAAAGATCAGCATTACCTTGAACAGTAATTCTTGGAACCGAATTGACGGCAATTTCTTTTTAATTTCAGGCCAGACCGCCAACGTTGCCGCTAACCACGCTGGGAAAGCCACAATCCACGTCATCTTTGCGAGCAGTGCCAGGCCCAGGGCGAAACCTGCGAACGTCATCAGTTTCAACGTCGGGCTTTCAAGGAACTTCCAAAAAGCGTAGCCCGCAAGCAGCCCCATCGCCGTTGCCGCAACATCAGGCGTAATCAGGCATGCGTTCCCGAGAACTGTCGGCGAAAATGCCCAAAGTGCACCAGTCAGCATTGCGGCTATGCAGGAGTACATTTGATAAGCCCAGACAACGCAAACCAGCAAGCCGACAAGGCTAAACGGGATACAGGCAAAGCGTGCATGGAGCAGTAACGTAAACGCCTTCTCTCGATTTCTTTCGAAGAATTTCTCGCCAAGCTTCCATGCTGTCCGCATGCCCGGACGCTGATCATGGGGTCCAAGAGTGTTTTCATAATCTGACATGAGCAACGGGATCGCGACGAAGGATTTGACCAAGGGCGGATTCACGCGGTACATGTCAAAGCTGCCTCGCTGCAGATGATCCAATGCCGCAACTAGGTGAGCCCCTTCATCGTGAACCGGGGCATTGCGGCATGCTGCAAAAACCAGGAAGGCAGTGTGCAGCAAGGCAAGAATTACAGTGACAATGACCAGAAGCTTCGAATCATACCGGCTTTGAGGCCTCATATCCTCGTTTTCCGATAGAACCACCTGCCCAAACCAGCAAGAATGAGGAGATTCACTGCGACAATCAGAGCAAATGAAATTCGCCGTGATGCTCCACGCTCCGTGGGAAGACTCGGTGCCACAAAGTCCTTATCCCCGACCCGATCGACAATAAACATAGCGTCTTGGCCAAGGCGAGCATCCACTACATACTTGTCTTTTGTCGATTCGTGTTTTTCATACTCAAACACCTCTGGATTCACAGTCTGATTCACCGAGGTCCAATTGAGCTGCGCATCCCATTCTGCCAGTCCGGACTTTTCGGTTCCAGAGACTTTGACCGGAACCCAGACATCGTCGATTTCCTGCCATTCAACATTAATTGCCACATCTGGTATCGTATTCTCGGGCACATCAATAATGTACCGGCATTCTTCAATGGAGAAACCTTTGGCTTCGTTAATCACAAGATCGATCCGATAGCCAGGGATTCCCTCCGTTATGGGCGGAGTTTTGCAATTCGCGGTATAAGTGTCCCCTGCGTGAGCCACCCGCACCGGCCGTAATTTATCCTGAAACCAACTCCGACTCATCGAATACAAATCAGATTCTGCGTCAGATTCGATCTCAGAAAGTCCAAACAATCCAAAGCCGCGCGGATCTAGCTTTCTCCAGGACGGATTGGCGGGTTGGCTAACAAGTTTGATCGACACGAAGCCATTGGCGTCCTTGTCTGACCATTCGAATAGTTTTCCGTCCCTCTCGATCCACGCCTCTGACTTGCCCAAATCACGGCCCCAGGTCATCGTTTGATAGAACGACTGCGAAATGCTGTCGAACGCAACCACAGCCGTGACATTAAATGCTGGAAGCGGATCAATCAGGCCGTACGGCGGTTGATCACTCATGCGCTTGAACCGAGTCATTTTCGCACGCATTTGAAATTCCCCACTGTGGAGTGAATCTCGAGATGCTTGCCAACCCTTCTGCAAATATTGCCACTGGTGCGAGGCGTCGATACTCTCAACATCGCTCTGGTCAACGTCCGACTGGCCCACGAAAACAGCAAGAATAGCGATGAATGCCTCTGACCACATCACGATTTATTCTCCAATGAAAGGCCACTGGCCCGGAACTTTCAATTGTTGTCCAGAGCCAGATGGGGAATCTCACAACGAACAAATAATCACGTTCCGATCAGGGCATTGTTGGGTTAGTTGGAGCTTTGTTACAGGGCGTACCCTTCTCTTTTGGCTGACTTGGAATTCTATTCGCCGACTCGGTGTTGGCGATCGCACCGCCATCCTTGCACAATGTGAGATGACAACCGGTACAGTCATGTTGAATCAAGCAATCAATTGACTGCAAATTCACTTTCTCCACGACCCCAGGATCGTTTGTATCGGCAGCTTGTTCATACATTTGGCTAGCTACATTCAGGTAGTCCTTTTTTGTATTGGCAGGGCACGCATATATGGGTGGAAATCCGAATGTAAATGTGCATGACGTTTCAGCGCAAGTAGCAGGCATTGGGCACATTCCCATACCCGCGACCCAGCACTCGGCAACCCCCGAGGTCATCTGCATCTCCGCTCCTGATGCGACGACTGCCCGACTGCCAGAACTGTCGGGACCTCCAAAACATCCAGTACCTATCGCTGCCACGGACAACAATAAATTCGCTCCAGAAATTAATCTCATGTCATTCCTCCCAAAAACTAGTGAAAGTAGAGACCATCAACTGTGCTAGCAGTTGCTTACGCCAACACAGCCCATGAGTCGCGGATGCAACCGCGAGTATACGACTCCGAAAAACAACACAAGACCAACAGGTATCAACCACCAGCGAGTGATCGCTGGTAAAGAACTTGAAATCCCGTCGATCGAATGAATCGGGGTCAACGACGTCAAGAGTACGATTCCACTCATACGCTCCGTCAAGACACGTTGTGGAACTCGCTCGAACTTTCGCCGCCCCGTCCATAACACCGCGATATCTGCTGTTGATTCGGGCAGCAAGACGACGTAGTGTCCCGGACCGGACCCTTCTGGCTTTAGATGGATCAGTACCGGATTCTGCGAAACGACTCTGTGTCCTGAGGGAATTTTTGCACCTACAGCATGGACGTCACGGGATAACAGGTACTCTTGCAAAGATAAAAGGGGAGCACCCTTGGACATTTCAGGCCACTGCGTAGCCTTGACGGTTTTGTAGAGTTCGTCACTCCTGGATTTCCCATAGTTCGATAGCACAAATGCGACACACCGTGGACCACAAATGGAATCCAGCCCTGCTGCAGGCAACTCATCCACGTCGGCTCCATTGCAACACGCGGCCAGTACGAACATGCCTAACATGCCAATAAACTTGGGGGAGTGTGATAAAACCTTGTCAATTCGCATGTGCCGCCTTTGCAACCAACGGGATTTGAATCAGCAAACCACCGTCAGGAGTGCGTAGTTCGCCAAAAGCATTGACGAAGTCTGCTGTCAAATCACACTCACTCATCATTTCAAAGGTGACGAGCCAGCGATTCTCTGTAACCGGCGATATAACCGTATTTACGGAGACACCTGCTGGTGCACCAGTGATCCCGACACAAATTTTCTCCGGCAGAACGTTTGGAATCTCGGCAAACGTCACAATTGCTTTCCGCGTCAATTTGTCGCCAGCGGTCAGCTGCCCAAACATAATCAAAGACGGTGTGACGGTAATCGGCCGCTTCAGGGACAGACCTACCTTCAATGGCGAGGACGAATTCGAACCCAGCGGGCTTACATGTAACGACTCACGAAAACTCTGAACTGCGTCCTCAGTTTCAACTGGGAATCGGCCTTTCAAAACCAGCCTCCATCGCTGCCGGAGCCCCACTGCCTTTTCGTCTTCACCGAGTCCTGACAACTGCGACTGGGACACCTCAAGCCACTTTGGCAAATCGGAAACCGTTACGCCACCCCAATCGTTTTCGCCAAAGTTATACACAAAAACCGTTCTATCCACGGTCTCGCCACGAGAAACTACACCAAGATCTACATCTGCGGGAGCGACAACGACCTCGGGCCGCACTTTCGCCGTCACTTCCAACTTGTGAACCGACGCACCAATTCCAGAAAAATGAAGATACACAGCACGACGCTCGTCAGAGAATTTCCCCGGAGCCTTGTAGACGAACTCAAAATCAGCCGACTTCCCGGGCTCAATTCTTTCAGTTGTCGCCCTCGCTACGGAACAGGAACATGTCTGGACAGATTTCTCCAGGATCCAAATGGATGTCCCGGTATTCGTCACCGCGAAGAGATGGGACACGACGGAATCAGGTCGCACCAGTCCGAAGTCGTGACTGTATACTCTCTCATCGCCGCTGCCCTTCTTCTGGAGCGACGCATCAGCAGTGTTTGAAACAGGCAACACCGGATCTTCCGCCGAACATCCACAATAGAGGATACTCAACATCATCAACAGGGAATGATTGAATAAACACCATCGCATGCGACGATCATCCGCTTGCAAAAAGCACGGCCGTTCCCGACCGGGGATCGAAGCAAAAAACCGAAAACTCGGTAATAATGAACGGGAGAACGGGAAAACCTATTAAGGATGGCAACATTACCAGTAATATTGCGGATGTCAACGATTGCAGTGAGAATAATGAATTCATTTTCCGGAAATTACGAAGAGCATGCTTCGCGGAGGATTGACAGGCAGAGTTGACTCTGAAGTGATCTGAGTTCAGCGATGTTGCCTCGCATCGTGATGACCTGAGACGATTTGTCCAGAAGTACGCAAGACACTGCGCTGCAAATTGTCAATCAATGACCGTCTCCTCATGAAATGGTTGAACGCGGAATTTGAACCGCGAATAGACAGCGAATGAAGACAGTATGTCAGCAGAGTTAGCAGCCTCGTGACATTTCAGAACATGTTGCAGACGAGTCAAGTTCTAGGGGAGTGGCGGAACGCTCGTCTGTAGGATGGACATTCATGTCCGTCGCATGGCCGTGAAACATTGTCGCAGCGTCGGTTCTTGTGTCTTGACAGCCGTGTGACAATGCGACGGTACGTGGCCAAACTCGCGAGCACTATTTAGGCGAGCGGCAGAAATGAAACTACCGTAGCTGAATTCGCAAGAATTCAGTCCTCTTGCTCGAACAGCTGAATTCTTGCGAATTCAGCTACAACTCTGGTAAATCAATGTAAAACCTCGACGCAATGTCCCTTCTCCCCCGCGCGCAGTTCCTACTTCCCCGCATCGGGGGAGAAGGTGGCCGACAGGCAGGATGAGGGGGCGACTTGGTCGCGAATTTGAAAGGTAACTTTTCATAGCTCAACCTCTTTGCTTTCGCTCTCCGCCTTCAAAAACTCCGCCTCCTCCGCCAATAACTTCTCCCGCACCCGAGCCGCATCTTCCTCGGTGATGTGATAGATGTAGATCGAATAGCCGATCATATCGACTGGCTCAAAGTTGTCGAGAAAATACGTGAAGTTCTCAGTCGATGCCGACCAATCTCCATCGCCCTCCGGCACACTGAAGTGCATCCCTTTAAGCATGCAGACACTCAGTGCATACCAACCCGGCTGAGGCCCCCGCAAACCGTCTTTGGTGACAACCTCCGGTTGGCCCTTAACGAATGGTGCGGGGAGGTTGTACTTCAATCCGATGTCTTTCGGATCGAATCCAGTAAACATCGCGGCATTCAGTGGCGCTGCTTCTGGATGCTTGTCCTGCCACCACTTGAGCATCAGGATATCCTGACCCCAATCGATATTACTGTCCACCAGCCACTTGTGCCCGTTCTTCGGCCCTCCCGCAGCTTCGTTGAAATACGACATCCAATGCGGAGCAAACCACAACACCGCCGCTGCCTGCCATGTCAGACATGCGTACGAAAACCACTTCCAGAATTTCCCCAGCGTTACGGTGCGGGCCGCAATGATGAACAGAAACGGATACGCCGGCAGCACATACCGCATGTGATGATTGAATCCGGTCTGCGATGACACGAGCCCGAAGATCAGCAACGGCGGTAGGACAATCAGCGACCATTCCCGGAACCTCTCCTTCGTCCACTGCTTCCAGTACCAAAGGCCATGCACAATGCTTGCATACAGCATCAACTGAAACCCAATCGGCTCCTTCACTAGGAATCCGATCAGGTAATAATACCACCAGCCCCCATGCTTCCATTCGCCCATGAGGTAGGAACGAAAGCCTCGCTCAAAATCTCCCCGTTGGATATCGATACCCTCGAGCATGTTCCTGGGCAGTGGGATCGGCAGGTTCTCAGCGATGAACGTTGAAACGACGCCCGCTTCAGCTGCGACATGTTCTCTTGAAATGTCGGCGTTCCCGAAGCCTCGAAGCGACTTGCTTTGGAATGGACAATCCCTGAGGTACACAGGTGAATCTGTGAACCCATAGACGGCGTTGATGACAAAGATGCAGGAAATGATTGCAAAGCCGACGCGAACGGCAATCCAGAAATCCAAATTCTGTTTCTCGAAACGCACTACAACCCCGGCGGTCACCACGATTGGCAGCACCACGAGCCATGTCGCTTTTGTGCATATCAGGTAACCGGCTGCCGCACCGACAGCGGCAGCGTAAAGGACCGATGGTGATTGGAAATACTGCCGGAAGGTGAAAACGAAGAGTACGCCGCCGAGCCCCGCCCACGCATCCGACGTCATCAGGCTGGCATGTGAGATCATGAGCGGGCTGATCGCACATAAGACGATGGCGACGACAGCGGACTGATTTAACAATTCTTTGGCCAGTCGAAAGAGTCCCCAAACACCGACGAATGCGAACGGCAACAGAAACCATCGAGCGATTCGATAGTAGTGGATGCTTCTCGGGCCGTTGACGGCGAAAAATCGTCGTCCTACAGCAAATTCTGAGCGATCACCCCAAACTGCACTGTACGCTGACCAGTCATAATTTGGCCGGGCAAACCGCACAGGGATCGTCGCCAGAAGGCGAATTAGCGGGGGGTTGACGCCGTAAAGTTGGATCCTGCCACTCTCCCAGTGACTGAGACCGGCAGGCAAATGTGCTGTCTCATCAATAGGTGGACTATGCACGATAATGCTCGTGCAGAGCAGTACCCCAAACAGCAAGCCGGGGAGGAGATGAACGTACTTTAGCATCGTCATCGTCCGTCCTCTCAACTGTCGGCATCAGATCCGTTTTCGTTTGTCGAGTGAAGTCGCGACCGAGTCCGTATCAGCAACAGTAACAGGATGGAGAAGAGGCTGAGACTGCCAATGATGATCAGCAGGCTTGATCGTGGCGCCGGTGCCTGAGTATCGAATTTGTTCTGTAACTTCCCATCAATCCAGTCACCGAGAATACCGCCAGCCCCGGGACGCGTATCAATAACAGCTGTCTCGTTCTCTACATTCTTAAACGATTCGTATTGAAAGAGTTGGTCGGGCAGATTCGCATTGATTTTTGACCATGCGAGGTTTAGCTCGAACCGTTCCTGTTTTTTTCCTTGTTCGTCGTTCATTTCGAGGACAGCGGTCACGGGAACCCAGTGCCCAGATTGCTCCGCCCACGATGTCTTTGCTGAGTACGAACACTTGTAGATATCCCAGTAAGGTTGCATTGTGCGATATTCGACGGGCGTAAATCCATCATGTTCGTCGATTGTCATGCTGTGTTGGCCCCAATCAATCGTCACGAGTCCGGACTCTTTTATGAGCCGGAAATAACGCCGGACACTGAGATTATTGATCACATTGTCCAGTGGACACAACAGGCTATTGGCGTCCAACTCGTAGTTCGATCCATAGTAAAGGAAAAATGGTTGCCAACCACTATGATCCTGCAAATCGATCATGCCCAAGGAACGAAAATCAATCAGATGCAAATCATTCCGACGTTCTACTAAGGGCCAGTCCGGCGTTCCGATATTTAGATTGGAATCGTGTTTTCCGTTCTTCGAATAGAGTGCTGAATACGTTTCATTCTGAACGAACATCAGGTATTGATTTACCTGTGAGTACGGACCACCAAGTGCCTCCTTCAGTTTTCCTGACTCAGTCAACGTCTTTAACTCCCTTTCGCCGATGTCCCTTCCAAACACAGCAGGCATGTTGTGTTCAATACGAAGTCGTCGGCGTTTTGTGTCGAATGCCCTCAGGCCCTCAATGCGGCCATCAATGCTTGCCGAAGGTTCGCCTTCGTTCGTGGCCTTTCGTTGCCCCGTGTAGGTGACAACCGCGGCTGAAATCGCCTCGCGTGCGGCCTTCATTCCGGCGATGAGACATTCAAACTCACGCAAATCGGCCTCGGAAGGCGGCGGAAACAGTGGTCCACCAATGGGTCTTGCACCTTTCGGAAGGAGCTTTAAGGCTTCGTTTTCCGACGATTTTGAATCCACTTCGACCGAATTAATGTCCTGCCCAACGGATTGCTGATTCGTAAAACTCAGCAGCAGGATGATCAAGGCAAACAGTTTTGGTGGCAACATTTTCGGGTTCCCGTCGGACTTCTTGAGTTGCCTAGAGCCTGAGACACAATTGTGAATGGCCTGAATGAATAAAGGCTTAGGCACCACTCACTTGTTTTTCAGTAAATGGTTACCAAGTGTCATCCTGACGGTAAATCCCACTGGATACCGGCTGCTGTCGATTCAACAAGGGTCGCCTACAACCCTTGCCTGGTTTGCAATGATCTTCTGCGCGGCAGCTTGTCCACAGATATTCTGTACAAAATACGGAATCCCATTCACCTCGATTATTTGTGCATGACAATCAAGCGTGCAACCTGTAATCGAACCACACTCAACATCATCTGGGTCCCCATTTGGTTTGGTTCTGATCGTCCAGTCGTCTTTGCAGCCAGCGTGCTGAGTTGGTTCACATGGGAATGCACCAATAACCACCTCGCTAAAGATGTTAACCACGCCGTCGCATCCGCATGCGGATGGATTGTTTTCTCCGGCCGGTACTTGTGGATTTCCGGAGCATGCGCATAAAGCTTGCGTGCAACCATTTGTCCCCATTTGGATTCTTGCGTATGGGTATGGATTTGTGGAATTGTACCACTGCAAGCACGACGCATTCTGCTCTTTGAAGCATCCTGCGTGCAGCTGTTCCACAGTAATTGTGGAGGCCACACTTGCCATGATTACCGAAATCAATTGAAAAGTTGTCAGTTTACGCATCGAATTCTCCTCATGCCTGCAGAAGGTCAAAACGAAACCACAAATCTAACCGAAACAAATTACCGTGACTCTTGCGATCGTCACTCACGGACTTTGAAATGCACAGGAACAGTTACTGTCTGCTCATCATCCGCCACAGTTATTATTGTTGAATAAATTCCCGGGAGACGTTCTAAAACTGATATCGTGGCCTTCACAACGTCGCCATTCATTGGATGGACCTCAATCCGAAGTCGTGGGTCATGGCAACTGAATTCGGGACGCGAGCCGGGAACTTTAGAATTCTTCAGATCAGCCACGAGCGGAACTGAGAGTATCGCATTTGCCTTAATTTCTCCAAAATGAAGAGCGGTGGGGTGTACGACAAACCCGCCGTGCGAATCCAGCCGTATGTCAATTGTCTGACGAAATCCATGTTCGTCAGACACTACCAACTTGCCCGTCCTAGACAAAGTAGGGTCTGCTCCAGGCTTAATCGAAAGCGTGCCCACGACGGACGAATTATCCAGCTCTGACATCGCGCCAACACACCACGACGGCGCGGATTGAATGACAAGCCGTTCTGCAGTGAATAGCGTAGCATCAAAACGCACGTAAGCCGTAACGTCGTTTGAAATCCGCAATGTACTTGGCACGACAGCAAACGACGGTGCCACAGCACCGTGAATTGTCACACCGACGACAGGGCCGTCCACCGTATTGAACTCAACACCAACGGTGTATGGCCCTCGTACAAGTGGAGACTTGACAGTAACCTTGCCTTTCAGGACGCTGCCTCGTGGAACTTCAGTAGAGTCCAGTAACGCTTTGGTGCAGCCACAGGTGGTCGTGTTACCGACGATTTTCCAAGACATTGCTGTCGTGTTCGGAATCTCAATCTCGCGAGTAATTGTCGATCCGGGAGTTGTGGTTCCAAGCTCATACGTTTGATGCGTTCGCTCCAACGTGCCGTGCTCAGTTATATGGAACGCCAAAGCTTTCGGTATTCCGAGCCATCCCGCGATGCAACCGGCAATGACGATTGCGACTAACGAGCCCACCGCGAGTGTCGCCACAAATCGAAACTTGCTGTTATGGCACCGGTTCAACTTCGGATGAAAGATCACTAACTGCTGCACCGCATGAAGCGCATCAAACGCCGTCAGCTTTTTTCCGTCTTTTCGTTGTCGAGCATTATAATGAATCGGAAACTCCTGCACCTTCAGATTCCGAATTGAAATCTTAGCCACTACTTCTGGACAAAACTCAAATCGTTCGCAATGTAAATCGAGGGATCGAAGATCCGCTGTGCGAAACAATTTGTAACATGTCGCTTCGTCTGTGAGCCTTGTGCCATACAGTATTCGAACCAGGAGATTCAAGAACCGAACCCCAGACTGCATGATCCAGCGGCCCGCTTGCAGCTTCGTGTTGTTCAGGTACCGGCTTCCAAACACAACATCCGCTTCACCAGAGCACACAACGGCCCAGAGCTTGTTGATGTCGGTTGGATCATATTCAAGATCTGCGTCCTGGATGATGACATGACTGCATGTGACATACTCAAGTCCTGTCCGAATGGCTCGGCCCTTGCCACAATTCCGGTCGTGCTGAGCAACAGTCACAGACAGCGAATCAACGTCCAACACCGGGGTTGCAGTGGATAAACTGCCACGGGCTCGCCAAGGTTCCAGTTCTTCCCAGGTTCGATCTGTCGAACCGTCATCGACGATGATGATCTGCGAGACACAAGGCTGGGCTTCAAGGCGGCGAAGGAGTTCGGCGACGGTACGTTCTTCGTTGTAGACCGGGACGATTACCGCGAGGTGATCCGTGCCGATTGGCTGCTCTTGAGTTACCTCTGCATCGTTCGTTGCGTCAAGCAATGTACTCATGCTGTGAAATCCCGGAGGAATGCTCTAAGGTTCGCCGTTGTCTGAACTCACTGATGCTTCCATTTCGCGTTTCTGTCTGCCTGATTCCGGTGTCCACCAGGCTTCGCGTTATCCTCTTGTAACGGGAGAACGGGAGAACGGGAGAACCTATTCAGGGCGCCAACATGACCAGTAATATTGCGGATGTCAACGATTGTAGTGAGAATAACGACTTCATTTTCGGGAAATGACGAAGATCATGCTTCACGGAGGATTGACAGGCGTGGCTGATTCCCGAGTGATTCTACCTCAGCGATGTTGCGTCGCATTGTGGTTGAACGCGGAATTTGAACCGCGAATAGACAGCGAATGGACGCGAATGAAGCGAATGAAGACAGTATGTCAGCAGAGTTAGCAGCCTCGTGACATTTCAGAACATGTTGCAGACGAGTCAAGTTTCCAGGGGAGTGGCGGAACGCTCGTCTGTAGGATGGACATTCATGTCCGTCGCATGGCCGTGAAACATGGTCGCAGCGTCGGTTCTTGTGTCTTGACAGCCGTGCGACAATGCGACGGTACGTGGCCAAACTCTCGGACATGGATGTCCAAGCTCGTGGAATCGCAGTTACTTCAATCTGAAGGCGAGCTAGATGACACAGACTGTGGGGCGATTGCTGAGTTTTCTGCTGCTCTTGCTCGCGGCCGTGTTCGCGTTCCAGCGGGCTCAGGAACCCGAATACATTGGCATCGATTTCGTCCAGTTCCGTGTGACAGGACAGCATGTTGTCCATGGTAGCGACCCTCATGTGTATTCCGACAAAGTACGACGCGAAATTGTGGATCGCGCGTGGCAAGAGGTTCAGACCGACGGTATCGAGTCGAAGTTTTATCAGGCTGTAAATTTTCGCCACGAGCGATCATGGGAATCGTATTCGTCGCCGTTCTTGTATGCGGTGTTCGGGGCGACAGCGGGACGTTCGGAGAGTGAAGCTGTTCGTAGTCGCAAGTCGATGAATGACCCCTCATCCGGCCTGTCGGCCACCTTCTCCCCTGACCGAGGGGAGAAGGGACGAAGCGAAGAATATAGACGGGCGATCAATTGCTATTGGATCGTATGTCTGGGTTCGACAATCATTGGATTCATGATATTCGGCTGGGTGTTGCGGATTCCTGGTTGGTCGATGCTGTTGGGGGCCATGATGCTGGTGTGGTTCAGCCCACTCCGCATTGATATGAATGTCGCGAATCTGAATCAGATTCAATTTGGGATGGTGGGTGTCCTAGCGGCGATTTTGGGGCGGGGATATCACCGCGCACTCCGTGGCATTGATCCGACGGACGATCGTTCTGAGCGCGAGGTGGCGATCCAGAGGGCGCATCACGCGGCGCGTGATGGCTACTTTGTACGGCAATTCTTGGCGGGTGTCTGGCTGGGGCTGTGTCTGGCGTTTAAGCCGAGTTTGCTGTGGTGCGGGGTGATGTGGCTGGGGCCTGTCGCTATTGGGTTATGGAACACCAAGCGGCATGATGAGGTTTGTGATCAGCACAATCAGCGACAACTGATGGCAGCGACGGTCGGTGGTGCGGTGGGAGGGTTCATTGCCATTGTGTTTTCATCGATCTGGTTTCCGCCCGATAGTTGGATCGAGTGGATTCAAGCCGTACGTTTGCTTCCCGACGAAATCATTCAGACTCATCAGGGAAATTTTTCTCCGACGTATTTTGCTCGTTCGTGCGGAGTCCCCGGATGGCTGACGTCGCTGGCCGGGACTGCGTTGGCTGGTGCGGTGATGTTTGTCATGCGGCATCGGCAACGGAACAACCGCAACCACATGAGTCTGGAGACGCATTCAACGGATCTCGCGACGTGGCTGGCGATTGGTTGTCAGATTCATCTGCTGACGTCGAATCTTGTGTGGTATCACTACTTCTTGCTGAGTCTTCCGGCAGTGCTGGTGATCCTCCGCGAGGTCGTCTTTACTCGGTCACGGCGAGATGCGATTTTCCTCAGCGGCATTCTGTTGTGGTGTCTGTTGCTCTTCGGAATGCAACCTGTTGATAAGTTATTGTCCTCGCCTTCTGTCGAGCACATGTTGCGTTGTACGATCGCCAACATGATCCTGCTTATCCTGATGGTGGCCATTCCAAAGACCGGCGAGAAAGTAGCAGGTGCAGCATAGTCGTCGAGAGGGGCATCATCACCGCGACGGGCAACACGCGCTCGATGATACCAGACTTAGCCACCGAGTCCCAGACGTTCGCCGCGGTACTTGCCGCTCTGGATGCGTGCGACCCATGTCGGGTTGTCGAGGTACCAGCGGACAGTGAGTTCCAGGCCAGACTGAAAATCCTGCTGCGGGCTCCAGCCAAGTTCATCGGCGATCTTTGATGCGTCGATGGCATAGCGTCGATCATGACCAGGACGATCTTTGACATAAGTAATAAGACGTTCACAGGGACCGTGTGCGACGTTTGGTCGCAAGCGATCGACTGTGGCGCAGATCATGTGGACGATACTAAGATTCGTTTGCTCATTGAGGCCGCCAATATTATAGCATTCTCCAATGCGACCGCCTGCAAGTACACGCTCAATCGCCGCACAGTGATCTTCCACAAACAACCAGTCACGCACATTAAGTCCATCGCCGTAGACCGGCAGCGGTTTGCCTTCGATGGCGTTCAGGATCATCAGCGGAATCAGTTTCTCCGGAAACTGGTATGCGCCATAATTGTTGGAACAGTTCGTGATCAGCGTCGGCAGGCCATACGTGTGGTGGTACGCTCGCACAAAATGATCGGAGGCGGCTTTGCTGGCGGAGTATGGACTGTTTGGAGCATACGGCGTTTCTTCGGTGAACAGTCCTGCATCGCCGAGTGAACCGTATACTTCGTCGGTGGACACATGCAGAAAACGGAAATCATCTTTCGCAGGGCCGTTCAGTTTCGCATAATAGTGTCGCACTTCTTCAAGCATGCGACACGTGCCCTGCACGTTAGTTTCCACAAATGTGAGCGGGCCATCTATCGAGCGATCCACATGCGACTCTGCCGCAAAGTTGATAATGGCGGTTGGTTGATGCGTATCCAGCAATTGCCGCACGAGAGCGGCGTCACCGATGTCGCCGACCACGAGCTGATGCAAAGGCTGGTCTGCAGGCGGCAATGAATCCGGGTTTCCGGCGTACGTCAGTTTGTCCAGATTGATGATCCGGACATCCGATCGCAGGATCGCACGCCGGATAAAACAACTGCCGATGAAGCCCGCTCCACCAGTGACTAGAAGTGTTTGCATGAGATTTGTTTGTTCTGAATTTGTATGGGAGGTGCCGGGCGAAGCCCGCGTTAAGTCAATCCAAGATCCTGATAGATCGCATTATTGATCATCCGATTGCGCCGCTGATGCTGGGCTTCTCCGCAGAAACCGTTGGCAGACCATGCGACCACGAGCCGCCGTTCTGGATCACAAAAACCCATCGAACATTGTGACCCGCCATGTCCGTACGTCGATTCGTTGCAGTAGTGTCCAAAACCATATGGGACAGTTTCAACGCCGTAGCGATTAGAATTGCATAGGACTCCCAGCCCAAAGTCCACTGTCTGTTGAAAGGTTTCGTCGAATTTTCCCACGCGATGTCGAGCGGTCATCTGCTGAATCGTTGCAGTCGATACCAGCTGCTGCCCGGATTCGGATTTTCCGCCACGTTGCAGCATCTCATAAAACAGGCCGAGTTCCCGTACCGGACCGCGTAGACTGGCACCTGGTGAAGGCCGGGTGAGCCATGGAACGTGGCAGTAACTGCTCTCCACCAGCTGCCCTTTGTCGCGTTCGTAGACAACCGGAAGACGACCGGCGAGCGACCTCAAGGACTCAGTCTCAAAGGCGCAGGTGGTGTTGCTCATACTCAGCGGATGCAACAGCCGACTTTGGAGGATTTCAGTGAAACCAGAGACTGGGCCTTTGGATTCAATGCGTCGCAGAATTTCACCCAGCAGGAACCAACTGCTTTGAGGATGATACGCGGCGGTGCCAATTTCCAGTTGACGCGGAGTATGCAGAATTCTCCGAATGCTCTCATCCCAGTCGTTCATTGGCCAGCCGGTTTCTAACTGCGGAAATCCGGACTGATGTGTTAGCAAATCAAAGACAGTGACATTCGCTTTGTCGGAGTCGTTGAATTCGGGAAGCAGTTCCGCCAAACGCGTCGAATGTTTCAGACGCTGCAGTTCGATGAGCTGCATCACGAGGAACGCCGTCAGAGGTTTCCCGGCACTCCGCCACGGCATCAACGTCGATGCAGTCATCGTGCGGTCGGCAGCCGCTTCGCCGATGGCCGAGTCGACAACACTCACACTGTCGAGGGAGATGTAGATCTGCAGGCCGGTGTGTAACCGTCGATCAATTCCGTCCTGAATGGCAGCAGCAACGGATGGAAGTTCAGTCCTTGGAAACATAGCGATCCCCGGCGCGGCAAATCCGAAATCCGAAAGCACAACGGTCGAAAAGATGCTCGCAGAATGCGGAGTTGCGATTCCTGTAGCTTGGACATTCATGTCCGAGTTATTGGCCATGCGACGGACAGGAATGTCCATCCTACATTCGGTCGTGTTGGAATCGCAGCGAAAACTTGACTCATCTGCAACAGGTTTTGAAAAGTAAGCCACTAATCGACCGGCAGCCCTTTTTCGATACGGATGCGACGCACCTCGGCAAGTACGCCTTCGACGATTGTCGAGTTTTTAGTAATGGCGAAATACTGCGTCATGTTGACGATCAGATTGACAATCCAGGTGCAGACGGCAGCACCAAAATGTAACGTCGAATCGTGGATGCCCAATGTTTTTTCCAGCGACACCGCTGTTGCCGGGTCGGCGACGGCTCCCAGTGCGCCAGTCACAACTAAACCCAAAAAACTAATAAAGATTCCGGGCAGAATGCCATATTTAGTACGTTGATTCTGGCGATACCATTCTCCTGAAAGCCGGTAGGCTTGGGACGTCTCTTCAATCCATCGCCCGGTTCCCATGAAGTACGTCAAAATCAACGCATGGACCATCGTGGCACTCGTCAATGCACCCAGTCCGAGTAGAAGGTGATTGCCAATCCGCTGGTTGACTTCAGGGTCACGGCCATTCAGGAGTGTTGTGTCGCCAATCTGCCAGCCTAATCCGAATGTGATCAGCAGCACGATGTTCGCCAGTACGGCGAGCGTCAAAAAGATTCGTTTCATGGCAGAATATCCGTCACTGAAGGACGCATGGCGAAATGCTCAGCAAGAACCTCATTCAAAGAATAAAGCCGGATAAGAACTTTGAATGTTCGCATCCGGCTGATCAGGGGAAATCATCAAAAGTCAGAAACTAGGGGCATTGATTGTGTAAAGCAGGAAACGTTCAAAATAGTCACCACAGGCATGGGCATCTGCTGCAACTGTCCCCACGCTGCGTCAGTTGGCCAGCGTCATAGACGTTGTCTGTTTGATGGTTTGATCAATCACTTGACCGAACGATTTCACCTGCATCTGCATCGTCAACTCAAGGTCCGATTTTGCAATCCGACCTTTGACGCCATCAAATAATACAAGCCCAACACCTTCAGATTTTGTGAGTGTCAGATTGACGGAGGCTCCCTGTTTGGGGGTGACTGAAATTACCGGGATCATGGCGATTTTGGCATACCCACTCTTGGAATCAATTCCCTGATAAGTCAACTGCGATTTGACCATCATCGTGCCAAACGGCAAGTCAACCTGTTGCACACTCTCCCATGCATGGCCTAGGTTGAGCTTTTGTTCAGGAAGTGTGATGGCCGACTGTGTCATCATTTGTTTAAGCGTCGCTTCATCCAAAGCATTCCCCGCAGCTCCCGCTTTCTTCAACGCATCGATCAACGACTGTGGAACCGTGACCTCATCGATCTTTCCTGTCGTTTTCATGTGAACGCCGAATTCCTGACCAATAATCTTGCGGAAGACTTCTGCCATCGATTTCCCCAGTGGCGTTTCCGGGATTTCATCTCCAAAAGAATCAAATTCCACGCTCCCGAACGGGCCACCCTGCGAAGTCATCTGCACACGATCGATTGTTTGAGACATATCTGCGTCTCCAGTCCTTGCATCGACTTCGGCAATTTTCCACCGCATGTCCATAGTCTGTTTCATGGCGATCGACTGTTTCTTGCTGGCAACGTCCATCGTCATCTCCATATTCTGCTTCACAATATAATTCAGCGATTCACCGGATGTGAATTTCCACGCCAGTTGATCCTGAGCGGACACAACGGAGGCGCTACTGACGAGCATCAGAATGGATGAGAAAACAGGCAGGCAACGAACGAACATCTCGGATCTCCGACGAATAATGAGGTTGACCTCGGAAAATACAGCGAAACTTTCTCACCTAGAATTCAACGGTTCAGATGTCCGTTAATCCCAAAGACGCTGCAG
>Ga0209553_1000369_pt1 | contig 23766 bp, 18 predicted proteins | sample LauGreFBDMM110DN_2_FD_188217 | JGI IMG/M metagenome (GOLD analysis project Ga0209553, IMG submission 188217) | Freshwater lake microbial communities from Lake Michigan, USA - Fa13.BD.MM110.DN (SPAdes) (version 2) | ecosystem: Environmental > Aquatic > Freshwater > Lake | place: Lake Michigan...
CTGGAATGCAGTGCTGAGACGTGGGTGGATTTCGTGAAGAACTTCCGGAAACGCTTTCGGAACGAGGCCGGCTTTCCCAAAACCCGCCAGACTTTCCGCACCACCCGCCGCGCATCCCGGTCCTCAGTCAAAGCTTTCTAAGGGAGAGGTGGTCGCAGACTTTCGACGCAAGGCACTCGGGTTGTTGCAATTATAGCATGCGGGTGGATGGCACGCGGGTGGATAGCATGCGGGTGGATAGCACGACAATTTCGCAGCACGACAATTTCGCGACAATTTACGATGGCACGACAATTTTTTGCGACACTCCTCCTGTGTCGCGACATTTCTGGCCTGTTCTATCCGTTCTTGGACGTGCGCAAGGCGCATCACTCAGCGTCCCACGACGATCAATCCGATGACTTCGAGCGGATCTCACGCTACTACGTTAGCCAGATGGCCTATCTTGCCGGTCGGTTAGAGAAGATGAAAGAAGGCGATGGTTCCGTGTTGGATCATTCATGCCTCGTGTTTGTCAATAACATGTGGTCAGGAAACCAACATGACTCCAACCGCCTGCCGCTGTTCACTGTCGGCGGATTGAACGGCACGCTGAAAACGGGGCGCGTCATGGACTATTCCGAGCGCGGTGACGACGGTCGCAAACTCTGTAGCCTGTACCTGTCGCTCATGCACCGCATGGGCCTGCCCGCCGATCAATTCGGTGATGCGACAACACCGTTGGCGGATCTCTAGTGCCAGTTCAGTCGTGCCTTGATGGATTGGGTGGCTGGGGCTGGACTGAGCCGAGCGAAGGAAGGAAGCCCCGGGGTTTCGGGCTGACGCCCTCCAGCCTCGGCCACCCATCAATTCATTGCTGATAGATCACCAGGGATGAGCGCAATAAAAAACACGGCTTTGAAGGATCAACCTTCAAAGCCGTGTCGTCAGCAGTCCAGATTTATTGAGAACCGTGGTTTGGTTTCCAGTGGCCTAGTTACCAGTTCTTTGGATGCATGATCCAGTACCACTTGTCTTTTTCTTTGTTGAAGTTCAACTGCCAGTAGCCATCATCCCACTCCAGTGACACTTCACGCCATCCCATTGGTACCTGTGGGTACGGATAGAACGGGCCAATGTATGGAAAGGCACTGGCACTGTACTGCGTCGGATAGGTGACTGCCGCTGAGTTTGGATACTGAGCGTAGGCGGGCCATGCATGACCTGGCAACTGCGGATTGTTGAAACTGGTTGGCGCATAACCTGTCGGTGATGGCATCATGGATGGATCCATGGCCATGCCCGGCTGATTGTACCCAGCTGGCATCATCTGCGGTGCATACTGCTGAGGCTGCTGCTGAGCCTGAGCAAATTGCTGCTGCGGACCACCCGCCATGGGCGCGGACTGTGGATTGAAGCCTGTCTGACTGACAGGCACACCCACTCGCAACTGGTTGTTCACGTTCTTTACGCTTGGAATCTGTGAAACCGAAGATCCAGCGGCTTGCCGCTGCTGCGCCGTGGCCACATCACCGATCAGCGTGGCTGTCCCGGCGTTGAAGCGAATTTCGATGTCATAGCCGACCAGTCCGACAGCTGCCAGCGTATCACCGATCTGCTGGGCCACCGCTTGGTTATTAAGTGCCTGCCCTCCAGCAGCGGCAGGCGCTGGTGCCGCAGGCACGGTCGCTCGGGTTGCGGGGGTCGCAACAGGCGGAACTTCGCCGCTCACATGCCGAATTCTTGATGCGCTGGATTTCGCTTCACTCAACCCGGCCTGTGTGACTCCCGAGTCAAACAGGTCCGCATGCAACTCACCCGCTGCCGGCTGCACTTGGCTACTGGTCTCAGGCACGAAGCGCAGATTGTTCTCGACGCTTTGGATGCCGGGCACGGTCTGTGCCAGACGCTGAGCAAGAGTGCGGTCACTGGCCTTGCTGACTTTGCCGTCTAGAATTGCGACGCCATTCTGGACTTCGACGCTTACGCCGGAACCCTGAATCGCTGCTTCCTTCATGGCTGCAATGACCTGATCGGCCTGAGCCTGATTTTGTTCTTTCTGGGCGGCTCCAGAAAATGGCGTCCGTATCCGGCCGCCAAGGAAACCATCTGCACTGGCCGCGACCGGGCTTGCCGCCAGGACTCCCAGCACGAGTAACCATTTACCGTACTTTCTCATGAAAGTTCTCCTCCGTGAGGTACCTTCCGTTCCGGACTGCACTTGTACTGCTGAAAAACCGTCCCGGTGGTTCGATGACAAATTCTCGGACGCTGACTGCCTCTGGCAGAAACGTCCGCCAGGACCCCGGACTGCTGTCGCTATCTCGTAGTTTGAGCCAACTTCCGTATTGACCGGAGTCTGCCCACGCGACAACGCAACAGAACGATACCCTCCTTTCATCGGTCCAGTCGTGCCGTCTGGATAAACATTTCTGGCTTTTTGGCTCGTACCGGTTGTTTCGAAGATGCATGTCGAGGCGATTGGCACAGCGACCGGCAATTTCTGCCGAAATGCAGACACGCGGGGCGAAACACACAAAGCGCAATGGACCGACAAGCTGACGCATGCCGCTCGCTGGCTTCAGGTCAGATACTGGGTGGCGATTTCGTAGAAGATGACTACGGCGAGGATATCGATCATGGCGGCGATCAATGGATTGGACATGATTGCTGGATCCATTCCCGAACGCCGCAGGCCGAGTGGCAAAAGAGTGCCTGCAGAAGTCCCTAAAATCACCACGATCACCACGGTCGTCGCAATCGCAGCAGCTTCGGCAAAGCTCAGACCAAAGAACACAAAGCCCACAAAAAAATCGAGCGACGCCAACGCGATTCCCAGTGACAGTCCGATGGTGAATTCGCGCAGAATCAGCCGGCGATCGATGAGTCCATCGGATCCTCCCTTGGAATCCTTCGGCTGCAAGGCAAACATGCGGATAAACAAGGTGGCGGACTGCGATCCTGCGTTCCCGCCACTGGCCATGACAAGCGGCAGAAACAAGAGAATGAGTGTGGCTAATCCCGTCTCGTGCTGGACAGCCTCCGATGTTTCCGTGGTTGACGACCGATAATGACCAATCACGCGTGCATTCATCAGAGCCACGATCGACAGAAACAACAGCCAGATGCCGCGCTTCCATAAAATTGTGAGCAGTGGGGTGTCCTCGTACGTATCATCTAGCGGAGCAACGGCACTTTGGAGATACGCGTCTTCGGTCGCTTCTTCCTGCACGACGTCCATCGCATCGTCGTGGGTCACGATGCCCACCAGCCGATCATCGGCATCGACAATCGGCAACGCGATGAAGTTATATCTCCCCATTTCCTGAGCCACAACTTCGCGTGGTTCGCTCACTTTGAAACGAATCACGTCCCGCTGCATAATACTCGAAAGTCGCGCGTCAGGTTTTGCCAGAATCAATTCTCGCAGCGAAATGAAACCTTCCAGCTTGCGATCTTCATTGATGACATAGACGTAGTAAATCGTCTCGCTGTTTGGGGCCTGCAGACGCAGTTGATCCAAGGCTTCCCGGACGGAAATATTCGCCAGCAACGAAGCGTACTCCGTTGTCATGATCGCTCCAGCACTGTCTTCGTCATAAGACAGCAGCTTGCGGATATCGTTGCGTTCGGCACGAGCAATCAGACGCAGCACGTCCTCGCGGCGGTCCTGTGGCATGCGGGACAGCAGGTCCACGCGATCATCAGCTGACATCCACTCGAATAGCTCGGACAACTTTGCCGGATCTAGCTGTTCGACCAGCCCAATCTGGCGCCTTAACGACAGATATTCAAAAATCTCCACCCGAACCGGCAGCTCAGCTTTATCCAGAATCGGCCAGATCTGATCATCGTCAAGTTCGTCAAGAATCTCCGCGACCGCAGCCGGATGCACGACCGTACAGAAGGCCGCCAAGCCAGCGACATCATCCTCCTGCAGCATGAGTTGCACGTCGGGAAGAATGAGCGATTGATAGGCGTCCTGCATCGGAAAAACCTCTCGAACCGAGACTGCCCATGAAAAAATCCCTGCAGGAAAGAACTCCGGCAGGGATTTGATCGCCAACCTGAAATTGCCTAATGACCAGCAACCTGGTCTCAGCAACTCAGCGTTTTGAGAACTGGTAGCTTCGACGAGCTTTGCGGAGACCGTATTTCTTGCGTTCGACCATGCGGTCGTCGCGGGTCAAAAGTCCGGCATCAGCCAAAGCGTGATGCCATGCTGGATTCATGCCTTCGAGGGCACGGGCAATTCCCAAAATAATCGCACCAGTCTGGCCTGTCGTACCGCCACCCTGAACGCGAATTGAGATATCAACTTTTCCCACTTTGTCTGCCACGCGCAATGGAAACATGACGCTGTCGCGGTCACGCTCAACGCAGAGATATTCTTCCAGTGCGCGGCCGTTGACAACGAAGAGCCCGTTGCCTTCCTTGATTCGCACGCGGGCGACCGACGTTTTACGGCGGCCAGTTCCCATCGCAACACCAAAGCGATCGATCTTACCGCGAATGACAGGCTGATAGGCCGCATCCACGTTCACAGACGTTTCACCGCTGCCAATCGTCAGCTCTGGCAACTGCGAAGACGGAACTTCGGGTTGCGATGCAGTCACATCATGATCCGTTGAAACAACAGGTTCCGTACTCATAGGAAGAATTCACAGCGAAAAGTGAGGAAACAATGAACTATTAGGGCCATCTGAAAACGAGCAGCTCTCAAAACGATCCAGACTTTACGCCCGCCACATTGATTGAGTGTGTCGGGCTTTGTCCGAAAAGCGGTCTAGCCTTTAACCTTGCGGTCAGGTACCAGATGAGCCGGAAATGGCTTTGGAGCTTGTGCCTGATGAGGATGATCTGTGCCGACAAAAACTCTCAGCTTGGTGAGCATTTGACGGCCTAGCTTATTCTTAGGCAACATCCGACGTACAGCTTCGCTGAGCAGTTGATCAGGGCGTTTTTCCCATGTTTCAACGGCTGTGCGGGTTCGCAGGCCACCAGGAAAACCTGTGTAGCGATCATATTTCTTCTTAACCATCTTGGTCGTCATGTACGGCACTTTGGAATGCTGCACAGAATTTCCCGTAAAGCGAATTCGCTCGCAATTGAGCACAATCACACAACCGCCCGTATCCACGTGGGCTGTGTAATTCGGCTTATGTTTACCCATTAGGACGGTCGCGATGCGACTGGCCAAACGGCCCACAATGTGAGCGTCAGCGTCGATGACATACCATTCATGGTTGTCGCTTTCTTCTTTTTTTGCCATCCATGTTTTGCCAATTGCCAGCATGGAACAATCATCCTTCGCGCTGCCCAATCGGGACAGCCTGATCAAGAGTTCAGAATCAAAAACCAACGTTAAACTGCGAAAAACACAGACTTTTCTGCGAATAAGGCCTGCGGCGTCGATTGCTTATCGACCAGCTGCGAAACGAAGTGGGTCAATCTAACGACTTTGCTCCACAGAATCAATCCTTGACCCCGCTTTTCGCCCGTTTGATTCTCACTGTTCGCAACGCTTAACCCTGTGGCGAGTAGTCCGTGGGTGTCATGTAGACGGATTCCACTTTCTCCACGAGTTTGCCGTCGCGTTGCGTTTCTTCCGCGACTTTCTTCCATTCCGGATCTGCAATAAAAGCCTTCCATGACGCTGCGGCAGCGTCCTTGTCCTTGTGAGCGATCACGTAGATCAGCGTGTTTGGTTGATCTACAGGTGTCCAGTACATGATGTTTTTCATGCCGTGCTTTTCAAACAGCTGCATGGTGTGATTGCGAAAGCGGGCGTTGAGTGCGTCTAGCTTTCCTTCCGGCGTGTAATACGTTCGAAGTTCATACAGCATCGGTTTTTCCTCAGCGCCAGCTTCTGTTTCGATTTTTTTGTTATCTTCAGCCCATCCGGACTGAACTGTGTCGATGTGCGAAACTACAAATGTGAGGGTGATCCCGCAAGCGAGTCCGCACCAGAATTGAAATCGGTTCATAGCCTGTTCCTGTCTGTGAATTGTGAATGTGCAACGTCCGAGGCCGTCTCACAGTCTAACAAAATACACTCGACCCGCACGAGTGACTGTAAAATTTCCTCTCGTCAATATCCGCGTTGGCCTGATCAACCGCCAGTCCGCCGGTCGCGACATCTTTTTTGATCTTTGCGTTTTCTCGGCGCTATTCAGCAACTCAAGCAACTCAAGAAGGGTTTAGGGCACACGTCGGACGCGCGCCTGGATGTCCTTTATCACAAGACGATGGGAAAGCAACTGTGAGTGCATTATGCTGCGCCGTAAATGACTCAGACGTCCATGTCACATGCAGATATCCTCGAAGCCTCGGACCGCGTGAATGCTTTGTTGCTGTCAAAACGCAACGAACACGGCTGGTGGACCGGGCGTTTATCGACGTCGGCATTATCCACAGCGACGGCGGTGATGGCGCTGCATCAGGCTGTTGCGGCGACGAAGGATGAAACGCAAGAGCAGCGCTGGCAGAAACTGGTTGACGGCGGGTTAAAGTGGCTGGCCGAACATCAGAACTCCGACGGTGGCTGGGGTGATACGGTCCTGAGCATCAGCAATATTTCGACGACGATGCTGGCTCATGCCGTGTTTCGCGTGAGCGTAGCCGCAGAATGGAGCGTCGTCATTGAATCGTCTGCTGCGTATATTGCAAAAGCTGGCGGTGTCGAGGCGGTCATCAAACGTTACGGTCAGGATCGCACGTTCTCGGTTCCCATCCTGACTCACTGCGCGCTGGCGGGGATTGTAGAATGGAAGAACGTGATTCCTCTGCCGTTCGAGCTTGCTTGCGTGCCCCATCGCTTGTATGCGGCCGTCAGGATGCCGGTCGTGAGCTATGCGCTGCCCGCGTTGATTGCGATCGGGCAAGTGATCTTCAAACATCAGGGTCACTGGAATCCTGTGATGCGATTTATTCGCCGCAAAGCCATCGCGCCGTCTCTGCGCGTGCTAGAATCTATTCAGCCGCCGCATGGGGGATTCCTCGAAGCAACGCCACTGACAAGCTTTGTCTGTATGAGTTTGCTCGGGTGTGACCTGTTCGATCATCTCGTGACACAGCGCTGTCTGCAGTTTATCGAAGCGTCCGTTCGCGAAGACGGCAGCTGGCCGATTGATACGAATCTGACCACATGGGTGACGACGCTCAGCGTGAATGCTCTGGGCGCCCGGCAGGGCGTCAGCTCTCCGAGCGATCAGATACACACTCGGAGTGCAGACGTCGTTCCGCTCGCCATTCGCGACTGGCTGCTTGGCCAGCAGTATCGCCAGATTCATCCTTACACGCACGTGGCTCCGGGAGGCTGGTCTTGGACCGATTTGCCCGGCGGAGTTCCGGATGCTGATGACACTCCGGGAGCAATGTTGGCCTTGCTGAATCTCCATGGACAGGATGATGTCTTCTCGCCGGACGAAGTTTCATCCCTTCGTGCGGCGGCGATTTGGCTGCTTGACCTGCAGAATCGCGACGGTGGTTGGCCCACATTTTGTCGCGGCTGGGGAACATTGCCGTTTGACCGGAGTTCCTGCGATCTGACCGCGCATGCCCTCAGTGCCCTCGATTTGTGGCTCATGCGGGTTCCGGGGACGGAAAGTGCTTTGAAAATGCGTTCTGAGCGGTCTATGAAGCGTGGAGTACGGTTTCTGCGAAACGTTCAAAGAGCAGATGGGACGTGGTTGCCGCTCTGGTTTGGTCACCAATTCAACGAAGACGACGAAAATCCGCTGTACGGAACGTCGCGAGTCGTCCGTGCTCTCGGTACGATAGGTGAAGAATCCTCGGATTGCTGTCAAAAAGCCGTCCGCTGGATTTTGGACAACCAAAACAATGACGGAGGCTGGTCGGCTCGTCGCGGTTTGGAGAGTTCTGTGGAAGAGACAGGACTGGCCTTGGAAAGTTTGGCATTGTGCAAAAAATGGTCTCATTCCGTTGCTGGAACGGCCCCTCGGGTGCTGAGTACAACGGTACCTGACCATTTTTTGAGCAACGCAATTGACCGTGCGGCTTGGTGGCTGGCGATTCGGGTGAAAGCAGGGACAATTGATCGGCCCACGCCAATCGGTTTTTATTTCGCCAGACTCTGGTATTTTGAGGATCTTTACCCAATCATATTCGCGGCAGCGGGATTAAACCGTTGGCGTGAGAGCTCAAACGTGTGAATACAATAGAGTGTCAGATAACCCTTGATCACGACCAAGCGGAAAGTGCAGTGATCGAGAGAAGCGCCCGTCTTTAACCACGGGTGAAGCAGACTTCGCAAATACCCGCCGACTACCTCCCGATTCATGCTCCCAGTGGAGATCATACCAGTGACGATTGCACCTATTGAAAAAGACATGCTCGAAGTTAAAGACGAAGCGATGCGTCCTGAGTTTCCTGAGGAGACTAGGATGGATGACGACGACGATCCGACTCCGGTGCGAAAAAAGGGCAAGCGTCGCAGCACGACGCACCTGAAAGCCGTCCCGGAAACGCTGGAACTGCGTGAAAAGGTGAAACTTGCTGCGGAAGCGTACGCTTGCAACCTAGACCGTTGCCGGGCGTTTACGCGGAATGAACTGGAACACCATGGTCGCGCGCTGCTGGATCAGATGGGACTGCCGGAAAAATTTCTGGGCTTCTCAATGGTGATGGTCGGCAACTTTTTTTGGAAGCAGCAGTTCCTCGCGATTCCTTTCAATCGCCGCATGCTGTTGCTCCCGCATTGTCTCAAACACGCAGCAGGGTGTCCGGCCGAATACACGCAGTTTGGTCTCGACTGCGAGCGCTGCGGCGCGTGTTCGATTGCCGACTATAAAGTCCGTGCTGAACAACTTGGTTACAAGGTGCTTGTGGCGGAGGGCTCACCCGTCGTTCTTAAGATCATTGTCTCCGGATACATTGACGGCATCCTCGGCGTTGCCTGTTTGAATGTACTCGAAAAAGCCATCGACAAAGTCCTAATTGCAGGCGTGCCGTCGTACGCCGTGCCCCTGCATTCCGGCGATTGTCTGAATACAACACTCGACGATATCTGGGTCTGGGATGTGCTCGACAAGTACGAACCCATGCCGGAAAAACCCACGACTAGTTATGTGCCGCTGATGCGTGCCTCCGCGAAAATGTTCGAATCGGACTTCGATCGCCTGCTGCCCCGCGTCCGCACGAAAGACGAAGCCCGCCGTGAGTCGCCGGTCGCGTTTACGGAGAACATCGCTTACGACTGGCTCAGCAAAGGCGGCAAACGCTTTCGTCCGTTCATTACGCTGGCTGCTTGGCACGCGGCATCTGGCAAGATGTCGTTGAGCATAGGCGACGAGACGCCGGAGATACCAGATGCCGTGGCGCGAGTTGCGATGGCGATCGAAGCGTTTCACAAAGCGTCATTAGTTCACGACGACATTCAGGACGACGATCAGTATCGATATGGTCGTGAAACTTTGCATCGTCAGCACGGAGTTAGTCACGCGATCAACATCGGTGACTATCTGATTGGTTTGGGTTATCGCCTCATCCATGCGGCTCGCGATTTGAGCCCAGAGATTGCGATTGATGTGCTCAACAGTATGTCAACCGCGCACATCCGACTGTGCGACGGTCAGGGCGCGGAGATGGCGTTTCAGAAATCCCCCGACTGGAATCTGACGCCGTTGGATGCATTGCAAATCTATGCCCTGAAAACATCCCCTGCGTTCGAAGCGGCGCTGTACGCTGGCTTACGAATGGCCGACCATCCGCTGGCAAAGACGGATTTAGTCGCGCAGTTCTGTCGGCATGTGGGAGTTGCGTTTCAGGTTTTAAACGATCTGAAAGACTGGACGGGCGACACAGATAATAAGTTAGTTGCCGGTCAAGATGCCCTTGCCTTGCGCCCCACGGTGCTTTTGGCATTGGCCTTGAAAGATGCAGATGAGCAGCAAAAATCCGAATGCCAAGAAATCTTAGCCGAGACTTCAGACGGCTTATTGAACCAAAAACGGATTGCACGTTTGCGGGAAATTTTCCGCGCATGTGACGTCTTCGAAAAAGCCGAGTTTTTTGTCGAGCGGTCTCGGGAGAAAGCAGAGGTATTAATTGCTGACGTTGAAGACGAACAGATCCGAAATCTGCTGCAGTTCTTTATCGAAACAGTGCTGGCGCGAGAACTGCCCCCCACACCGCTCGAAGAAATGGGAACGGTCGTTGTGCCACTTGGAAGCCGATCACTGTCATCAGTCTTGCCGATGGTTTCAGCGCCAGTAGAATTACGCATTCCAGAATTGAGTTCGCGATAGAGGCCCACGTGCAGTCTCGGCTGACTTAGGTTAGCGATCCCGGGCGAGGTATAGCGTATTTGTCGATCATTCAGTTTCAGATTCCAGTCTGCGCTTCCTGCGAACAGAAATTTGGACCTTTGTACTTATGCGAACTTTCATTAAAGCCGTGATCATTCTCGCTGTGTTGGGAGGGTTGGGCTACTTTGGGTCGATCAAGGGTCTGGCATGGCTAGCCGAACGCAACAAGCCGCGATTCCGGATGGCCAGCGTTGAACAGGGCGACCTCCGCATTACGGTAAATGCCGCCGGTCAACTGGAACCAACACTGTCGGTGAAAATTGGCAGTTTCGTTTCCGGACCGATCTTGGAACTGCTCGCAGACCACAATGATGAAGTCAAAGCTGATCAGGTGTTAGCAAGAATTGATCCTCGAATTTACATTGCTTCGGTCCAACGTGACGAAGCTGCGTTAGGAGCCCGTGAAGGTGATGTCGCCCGCGTGCAGGCAGAGTTGCAGCGTGCGCGGAATGACGAAAAGCGATCCGCTGCGCTCAAGGCTGAGAACGAAGACTTTATTTCCCAAGCCGAACTGGATCAGTTTCGCTTTGCCCGGATGTCGCTGGAAGCACAGTTGATCATTTCGGATTCCTCGGTCAAGCAAGCCAAGGCTACGCTAGAAAACTCAAAGGCCAATCTTGCCTACACGGAAATCAGGTCTCCTGTTGATGGAACCGTTACCGAACGCAAGATCGAACAGGGGCAAACTCTCGCATCGCAGTTTCAGGCACCGGAATTGTTTGTGATTGCCCCAAGGATGCGCGAAGAAATGCTGATCCGTGCCTTGATTGATGAAGCGGACATTGGCCTAATTCGCGATTCAAAGGATTCGAACCAGCCTGTTTTTTTTTCGGTCGATGCTTATCCGGAGAAAGTCTTCACAGGGGCTAAAGTTCAGCAGATCCGTCTGAGTTTCACGACGACTCAAAACGTGGTCACTTATCCGGTGATCGTCTCAACCCCCAATCCCGATCTGAAATTGTTGCCCGGGATGACGGCCAACCTCACGTTCCAGATCAGTTTGCTCGAAGATATCCTAAAAGTTCCCAACGCGGCTCTGCGATATTTTCCTGAAAAGACGCTGGTTCGCGACGAAGACCAAAAACTCCTAGAACTGAATCTGGCTCCTGAACCGTCCGAAGATTCGGCAACTAGCTCTGAAACGCCACCGGTGGATGACAAAGTCACGGCGACAATTGCGTCGAGTAAGCGGGTTGTGTGGATTCAGGAAACACTGAGCGATCGCGCAAGTACGGCGGACGGAAAAACAACCGAGACCAGCGCCACACCAGCGTCTACATTGACGACTGATCCCACCAAGATTCTGACCGGCAAGCTGCGTGCGATCAACATCGAAATTGGTAACAGCGACTACCAGTTTACGCATGTCGTGACGGGAGATCTGAAGCCCGGTGACGAGTTGATCGTGGGCGTCAAACCTCTGGGGGCTCCATGAGTTTTCTGCTGACGATTGCGGTGGCCGTCCGCGCCCTTCTGCGAAACAAGATGCGGGCGTCGCTCACAGTGCTGGGCATTGTCATCGGAATCTCGGCCGTCACAACAATGGTCTCAGTCGGCACCAGCGCAGGACAGTTGCTACAGGATCAATTGCAGTCGATCGGAACCAACTTTATCGTGGTACAGCCATCTTTTGAAAAGCGACGCGGCGTCCAGACCGGAGGTCTGCCGTCGCTCACAGACGATGACGCACAGGCCATTGGTCGCGAATGCCCGTCAGTGCTGGCGTATTCACCGCTGGTGTTCGGCATGAAACCAGTTGTGCGCGGCAATACGAATATGCAGCCTAAAGAAATGTGGGGTGTCGGTGTCGATTATCTGCGTGTCCGCACATGGGACATTGAAGCCGGCGGGTTCTTCACGGAACGTGACGAACGTGCGGGCAATTGTGTGTGCGTGATCGGGCACACGGTCGTGCGTGAACTGTTTCCTGCTGACAATCCGATCGGCCAGCAACTGCGAATCGGCAATATTCCGTTTATCGTCGTTGGCGTGTTGGGGAAGAAGGGCGCGTCGCTGACTGGAGATGATCAAGACAACGTGATGCTAATGCCGTACTCGACTGTCCTGAAGCGCCTGCAAGGCACATCCTTCGACAATGTCAGCGCGATCCTTGTCGGAGCGCGTGCACCGGAACTGATCGACACCGCCAAGGCTGAAATTCAACAATTGCTGATGGATCGACACGGTATTGCCCTCGGACAAAAACCAGATTTTGAAGTCGTTACGAGTGCTCAACTGTCCGAATTATTTGGTAAAATCACAGGCATCATGACGGCACTGCTGGCGTCGATTGCCGGGATTTCGCTGCTGGTCGGTGGAGTCGGTATCATGAATATTATGCTGGTCTCCGTGACTGAGCGCACGCGGGAAATCGGCATTCGCATGGCCGTCGGCGCACGAGGCCGCGATATCATGGTGCAGTTTTTGATTGAATCTGTGGTGCTCAGCAGCTTCGGCGGTGCGATCGGTCTGGCGGTAGGCATCAGTGCGTCCGTCGGCATCACCACGCTTATCAATTCGATCAGCAGCGGAGCTGACTGGCCAGTCGTCGTTTCAATTCCCGCTGGTATCGTTGCCATGGTCTTTGCCGCGGTCGTTGGCCTCGTGTTCGGACTCTACCCTGCTTGGCGCGCTAGTCGCCTCGACCCCATCGACGCGTTGCGATATGAATAATACCCGCATACCAGCCATAAAACAGGATCTCCTCTTTTTCGCTGTTACCTAATTTCTCATGGCCCTGTTGATCACGATCCTCGCGCCAGATTTTGGCGGGATGCCGGTAGGAGATTTCGAGCAATCGTAGCTTCATGGAAGTGGCGGACAGACTGCCTCCCTGTTGTTCCCAGTTATCGGCGGGACTCCAAGTGCCAGCCATTTCGCCGCTCTTCAACGCCATCATCTGCCATCCCACGACGGACGTGTCGCCTGCTTCACTTGGCGCGTATCGCCAACCACCAATCCTCTTGCTCGAGCCGCACGAGCTCTTTGAATTGCGCGTCACCAGAGACTCGCGGAAGTCGGAGGGCTTGGTAAACCCTGAATCGTTGACGATTTCTGAGCTTTGCGGGGACTTTTATCACAGCGAAGTGGCATTTTACTCCTCGCGAGTTTGAAATAGTGGGGACAATCCTTCCGAAGGCGGCTAGACTGTCTGTAACCTTGCGAACATCGGCTGACAAACGAAAGCTTGAAGCACGATCCAACTTTTATCGATAATCCTATTTTTTACGGAAACGGAAGGGATATCCCATGCCACCTTTAAAGCACAAGTCGCGAGGCTTCACCCTCATTGAATTGCTTGTAGTGATTGCAATCATCGCCATCTTGATTGCGTTGTTGTTGCCAGCGGTTCAGCAGGCGCGTGAGGCGGCTCGTCGAACTCAGTGTAAGAACAATCTCAAGCAGTTGGCTCTTGCGATTCATAACTATGAATTAACCCATCGAGTTTATCCATTTGGAAAAGGGGCTAGCTATCTTGGGGCACCGGTGTACGCACGCTGGTCGCAGCATGCGATGTTATTGCCCTACATTGAACAGGCAAATTTGTATCAGTCCATTAACTTCAGTGCGCCGCCGGAAACACCCGGAATGGGGGGCGTACTCGCTTTCATGCCGGCGTATGTCAGTCCGACAGGAATTAACAGTGTCTCTAGTCGATCCCTGATCCAAGGTTTCTTTTGTCCATCGGATCTTGGCGTGTCAGATCCATGGCAGGGGCAGAACAACTATGCTGGCAATCAAGGTGGCTGGCTATGTGACAGAAATGACAATCCGGCTCTCGCGACTGACACGGCTCCGGCAGAAACCCAGACGGGCGTCTTCTACTACCTGAGCCGTTGCAGCCCCCGAGATATTACTGACGGTATGAGCAATACGGCATTCTTCAGCGAACGCATTCGAGGGCAGGGACGACCGGATCCCAAATCGGACATTTTTGTGATGCCTCATCAGACAACGTTGGATGCAACGTACCAAACTTGTAAGGCCTTGAATCCATTAACGGCAACGCCGTTGTCGAGCAAGTGGGGATACAGTTGGGTGATGGGAGAAAATTGCTGCACGCAGTATAACCACGTCGCTACGCCAAACTCGGTTTCGTGTGCCGGCACAGGTTTTCCAGGATCGATGACAAACATGGCCATGCAGATTTCTGCCAGCAGTCGACATAGTGGCGGAGTTCAAGTCATGATGGGCGACGGTTCAGTTCATTTCTGCAGTCAAAGTGTGGATCTTGGCGTTTGGCGGAGCATCGGCACCCGGAGCAGTGGCGAAGTGGTCCAACTTCCCTTCTGACGCTGATTTTCCGAAGCAATTTGGGGGGCTGTGTCGGCTGTCACGTGAAGCGCGTCGGAGCGTCATGCCGGAGTGAGAAGGAGCACCGAACGTATGCAGTTGATCCGCAAGAATTCTTGGAACATGGTGGCTTGCAGCAGGCTGCGTGTGCTGTTCGTGATTTTTTTAATGTCTGGCTGCCAAGAAGGCCGAACCAATGCGGATTTTATTCCTTCATCGGGTCAGTCACAGGAAGCCTTGACGGTTGCCCTAGATGCATGGAAAGCAGGAATACCAAGTGGGCCTGTGCCAGCAACGTCGCCCGTCATCCATGTGACAGATTCTAGTCGAATTTCGGGGCAAACTTTGGACGATTATCAGATCCTCGGCGAGGTTCCCGGCAACGCAGAGCGGTGTTTTGCGGTCAAGTTGAAGCTGTCCAATCCGACCGCCGAAAAACGCGAACGTTATGTCATCGTTGGGATCGATCCGCTGTGGATCTTTCGGCAGGAAGACTATGATCTGTTGTTGCATTGGGAACATCAGATGCCGCCAGCACGGCCCGAAGATTCAGCAGTCACTTTTCCCGAAAACAGCGAAGAGAACGGTGATTCGAAGCGTGAGTCAGAGGTTTTCGATTCGGTGACACGATGACGTCGGACCAACATGCGACCTCAGCCCAACATGCCGCATCCTTATGTGAGAGTGCTCGGGCCGTAGATGCGCGAAAACAGGGCTTGTTCAGGCAATCACTTTGGTGGCTGAAATTGGTGCAGGTTCGGTTTCGATTCTTCGTCATCGTGCTCACATCTGCGACACTTGTCAGCCAGTGGACGAAAGTGCAAAGTCTCTGGGATCGTTGGATCTGGAATACCACATCGATGGCGGCAGTCTCGAGCGTCTCTGGGGCGCACGAGTTCTTTTGTCCGATGGATCCTGGTGTGCTGTCTGTCTGGCCAGCGATTTGTCCAATCTGCAATATGGATCTCGTACCGCGCCGCAGGATGGAAGCTCAAATACTTCCCGAAGGTGTTGTCGCCAGAATGCAGTTGACGCCCTATCGTATCCAACTTGCCGGAATTCGTACGACGGTCGTGGAATCGAAGGATCTCCAATATCGCATGTCGTTCACCGGGATCTTGAAGAACTTTCCGCCGCAGGAAGATGATAAATCTATCATTGGTTTTGATGCATTCCCTTCCGGAAGTGACATTGAGCTATTTCATGAATCGCGTTCAGCAACGGTATCTCTTCACGGTGTAGCGAATCGGGAGACCAGAGGAACGGTGTCCTCAAACATGACCGTGGTCGGCGATGGCTGGCAACGCATGTCAGTTCGGATCGTGCTGGATGATCCTGGGGCATTCCCGGCAGGAAGTGCCGTCACCGCCACGATTTTAGTCATGGCAGGTGAAGTCCTTGCCAGCGACCAGTCGTCGCCATTGCTGGACAGTGAACACAGAATTGTGTGTGTGCCTGAATCGGCAATTGTAGATCGCGGTTCGGAAAAACTTGTGTACGTGGAATCGATGCCTGGTATGTTTGATGGCGTCGCGGTCAAAGTCGGCCGACGAATGGGCGCGTACTATCCTGTCCTCAGCGGACTCCAGCTAGGCCAGCGCGTGGCCTCGTCCGGTGCCTTTCTCATCGATGCGGAGACACGTCTAAATCCTAGTCTTGCCGCGGGATATTTCGGCGCGAATCCGTCGGTGATAACTGCTACATCTGCGACGTCACCGATAGCGTCTGTGCGTAAAATTGCCAAAAAAGTCGATGTCCCGAACCTCTCAGATGAGGATCAAAAGATCGTTGCTCAGCAGAAGATCTGCCCTGTAACGGAGTTGTTGCTGGATTCGATGGGTGGTCCAATTCCCGTGATGCTTGGTGATCGCAAAGTCTTTATCTGTTGTGCAGGCTGTGAGCTTAAACTGCGGAATGAGCCTGAAAAGTACCTCGCAAAAATCCCGAAAGGTGAATAGTCGCGTGACCTTAGCCGGATTCAATCCCACGCCGGGAACGCGGCGTTTTGGAACAGCCGGGCTTCTGTTCTTTGCTCAGGGACGTCGCGATGATTGACTGGATCATTCGTGTGTCTGTGAGACATCGAGTTGTCGTCTTGCTGCTCACGGGCATCTGCGCGGTGGCCGGTTTGCATGCCGTCTGGCATACGCCGATGGATGCCGTTCCCGACCTATCGGAAAACCAAGTCATCGTTTTCGCCGCGTGGCAGGGACACGGCCCTTCCGAGATTTACGAACAAGTGACGCAGCCCCTTTCGCAGCAGTTTCAGGGGCTCGAAGATGTGCGGGTTGTGCGCGGATCCAGCGACATGGGTTACTGCATGTTGCATGTCATTTTTGAGGATGATGTGACTTACGCCGTCGCCCGGCAAAGAGTCCAAGAACGGATTGCTTCGGTCGACCTGAGTTTGCCGCAGGGCGTGCGGGCAATTCTAGCGGCGGATGGAATTCCGACCGGACAGATTTACTGGTACACGGTTGAAGGAATAGGTTACAACCTTGCGGAACTGCGGTCGTTGCAAGATGCGTTGATTGCGCCGCAGTTACGATCGCTGGAGGGCGTAGCGGAAGTCGCCAGTGTGGGTGGATTTCAATCCGAACTCGTGATCCAAGCGGAGCCAGAACTACTGGCGTGTCATGGGCTGAGCTTGAATGATCTGAAAGCCGAACTCTTGCAGCCAACGGAAACCGCTGGCGGACATGTGTTGCAGAAAGCCGATGCCGAATTCGTCGTGCAGCTTATTCCCCGCGATCGCGCGGCGGCTGGTGAACGGGACTCGGATGCCGCCGCAAGTCGCGATCCCGCTGAAATCGATCGAGCAACGCTGGATGTCTGGGAGCAACGACTTATTCCCGCAGCGGATGGACATGCGGTCCAACTTCGTGATGTGGCCCAAGTTTTATTTGCTCCGGCACCACGCCGAGGAATGTTTGAAAAAGAAGGATCCGAAGCGGTCGCAGGCATCGTTCATCTGCGTTACGGACACAACCCGCTCAACGTGACTCAACGCGTGAAGGAACGGCTGATTCAGCTCGCCGAAGGCCTGCCTAGCGGCGTTCGTATTGTGCCCTGCTACGACCGTACGGCACTGATTACTGGCGCCGTCTCTACCGTCACTCGAACGTTGCTAGAGGCCCTGTTGATTGCCGCGGTGTGCGTCCTATTGGTCCTTAGGCATTTTCGAGCATGGCTGGTGATTGCGGTCTCCCTGCCACTCTGTGTCCTCGGCACTTTTCTAGCGATGAGCCTGCTCCGCGCCGCCGGGGTGATCAACATTCAGACAAATATCATGTCGCTCGCGGGGATTGTAATTTCGATTGGTGTGCTCGTCGATTCGTCCATCGTGCTCACTGAAAATGTCATGCATCAACTGCGACTTCGATTCGGCGATCAGCCTGTGCATGGTGATGTGCGAGAACTGGTAATCGCCGCCTGCCAGACTGTTGGCCGCCCGGTGTTTTATTCAATCGTGGTCATGCTGATCTCATTCACACCAGTCTTTGCCCTCCAAGGAATAGATGGCCACATGTACGGTCCGCTGGCATGGACGAAGTCTCTGGCGTTGTTGACCGCCGCCGTGTTTGCCGTGACGCTTGTTCCGGCTCTGTGTACGATTCTCGTTCGTGGCCGCATGCGTGACGAATCCGAGAGTGCGATTGTGCGAAGTGTAGTCAGCGTTTATCGGCCTGTACTCGCGTCGCTGATGGATCGCCCGTCTCCGTTGTTGCTGATGTTGTGTGTCACGTTCATCGTTGCGGCAGCACCGTTGGGCAACGAACTCATATTCCGGACAGTCTTATTCGCGGCACTCGTCCTCGTGTGGCAGTTCCTTCCTTCGCGTACCGGGCAAGTCGGGGGAGTGCTCGGACTGATAGTGGTCGCTTTAATTGCGCGGAGTACGATGACGCCGATTGGAACCGAACTCCGCATGCCGCTCAATGAGGGGATCGTGATGGACATGCCGATCACAGTGCCTCGCGCTTCGATCTCCCGGTCGGCGGATGATCTGAAGGCTCGGAATATGGTTCTTTGCCGCTTTCCTGAGGTGCAAATGGTGACAGGGAAGGCGGGGCGTGCCGAAACGCCGTTCGATCCCGCGCCGCTGGACATGATCGAGACGATGATTGAGTTTCGCGCGCCAGAATTCTGGCCGCGGCGGCGTCTTGGGGAGAATGACGCCACGGAAATCACGCAGGAGTTTCTGCGCAGCCTGTCCGATGCAAATCTCATTGAACCGGTTTCGGCGGAAGTGCAGGCCGAGATCATCGATGCCGCCATGTTTCGTTTTAATGCGATCCAAAGAGAAACAGCATTTCAGCACACGGAGGTTTTTCGCCAGCAGTTGCGCGAAGATCTGTGTCGCACCCTGATTGAAGAAGCCGGTCATATCTGGCTGCAGTCCGCTTTGCTTTCCCGACCACTTGAAACGGGTGACATTGCGTTTATTGTCAGTGAACTGCCGCCAGAGTTTCAACGTGACCTCGAGATGACTCTGAGTCTTGAAACCGTCTCCGCTGTTTTGCGGCGAGTTCGGACTTCATTGCAGGATCGTGGCATACTTGCGGAGCAGCTCACGGTTCACGCTGCGCGTGGTGTGCTGGAAACAATGACGGATATGCTGGACACCACATTTGGTGTGGCTGCTTCAACACCGGAGCAGCGGATTCTGAAAAATGTCCGCAGGGAGTTTGGCTTGCGATGGACACAGCACACCGCAGAGTTGAATCGCCAGTTGCATTTACGGACGGTCACAACGTGGCTGCAGTTGGTAAGTGACGAATGTTTTACCAGAATTGCGATTTTGGATGATGACTTGCGGGCAGTGCAGACTCAGATTCGGGTGATTCGCAAGACGCCGCCAAAGCCACATAACGCGACCTCGCATGACAACGGCGAAACGCATCATGGCCTTGCGGCCGTTGGTGAACTGCCGCTTGTTGATCCGCATCCACAGTTTGATGCTCTGCGACAGATGCTGAAGGGCAAGTACGCTCATTCGATCCTGTTGTTGGCACACGACATCGACAGTCTGGGAGGTTTCGGCGGCGAAATGGATCAAGCGCTCCAAATGCCTGGCTGGACGAATGTCTGGACACGGCCAATTCAAAATCGCGTCGATATGCTGGCAACGGGTGTCAACAGTGAAATTGGAGTGCGAGTTTTGGGACGCACGCTGGACGATGTGGTCAAGACATCAGAAGAGATTGCAGCGGTGCTGAGCGACGTTCCCGGTGCGGCCGACATTGTTGCTGATCCGGTGCGGGGCAAGGGATTGATTCAGATCATCCCTGATCCGCAACGTGCGGCAGAGCATGGTGTGGCGTTGAGCGACCTGCAGGCCACGATTGAGCTTGCTTTGTCCGGGCGCGTGATCGGGGATTTTTCGGGCGATCGAGGACGTATTCCCGTGCGTCTGCGAATCGCCCCGAGCGAGGTGGAAGAAGATGAAGAGACATTGCGCCGACTTCCGGTTCCGTGTTATCATGTCGGGAAGTTCCCACATGGCTCGGATGCTTCGCGGCGAACGGTTTCTCTCGACGCGGTTGCGGATATCTTGGTGACAGAAGGTCCGGCAACGATCAAGAGCGAAAACGGCTGGTTGCGGAATTATGTGCGCCTCAATGTGCGTGATCGCAGTCCGTTCGATGTTGTGGAAGAGGCGCGTCGTGTGGTTGCACGTCGCATTATTACGCCCCCTGGCGTCTTCATCGAATGGACGGGCCAGTTTCGGCATGCGGCGGAAACGCAGCGCATGTTGCTGGTGCTGATCCCGATCGTTTTGTTGTTGATATTCGGGATTCTTTACATCACGTACCGTGACTGGACCGATGCCTCGCTCATGCTTCTCTCCGCTCCCGGAGCCTTGGCGGGTGGTGTGTTATGTCAATGGTTGCTGGGATACAAGTTTTCGATCGCTGTCGGGGTCGGTTACATCGCCTGCTTCGGCATGGCGGCATCGACGGGAATTGTGATGCTGGTGTATCTGAGAGAGGCCGTCGATAACGCAGGTGGTCTGCAGCGGATCACGCTTCCGCAATTGAAGCAGGCGGTATTCACCGGTGCTGTTCATCGTCTGCGCCCCAAATTGCTGACAGAAGCCACAACCATTCTAAGTTTGGCACCAATGTTGTGGAGTGACGGCGTGGGGGCAGAGGTCATTCGACCCATGGCCGCTCCGGTTCTTGGAGGAATTCTGATTGCGGATGAGGTGATCGATTTGCTTCTGCCCGTCTTGTTCTATCATGTGCGTCGAAGACGCTGGATGATGCTTCACCCGGACCCCTGTGCACAGAAGCGGATCATTTAACGTCAATTTGGAGGCGGCTGCGTTTTTAGGGCGCAGAGCTCAGTGATCATCAACTGGTAATCTCAGGTTTTATTGAGTCTCGTCATTTTCTTGGAGGACCGCCTTTTATGCAGATTCGTTTTACGCTGATTTTCACGGCGTGTGTGTTTTCGGTTTTTGTGTTTTTTGTAGCTGGCTGCGGCGGCAGCAGCGAAGCGAAATACATACCCTCAGAAGCAAGTGCCAAAGAATCGCTCAATGCCGCGTTAAAGGCATGGCAGGCCGGTCAGGCGCATGGAACCGTCAAGACAGATGCTGTCCCTGTCCCAATCGATATTTACGACGCGCGTTGGCAGGCAGGAAAGACGCTGGAAATGTTCGAGATTCTGCGTACGGAAGAATTAGACAAACACAAAGCGTTCATCGTTAAAACGAAACTGAAGGATGAAGACGAAGTGCAGGAAGATACGTACATCGTGATTGGCAACGATCCGTTGATGGTCTTCCGAAAACAAGACTACGACAAAGCCAGCGGCGTGGGCGGTGGCGACGGTGATTAGCGCACGGTGGACTTCGGGAGCCAGTGGTTGGGCTCCTCTGCTCAAGCGTAACCGCTAGGTCTGGCACCTAGGTCTGGCACCGCAAGATGCATGCCCAGTTGGGGACTGAGCGTGGATCTGGGAGACGAAAATCGAGAACCTGAGGATCAATCGAAACCAGATTCCACCGTACGATCCTGTCCGCAATCTTGGGCCAGCAAACTCATGCGTATTTGAAGCTTGCCGATTTTACAAGTTCGAGCGTTCATGCGCTTGCTGAGACTTGACGATCCGACTAAAGACATCGTAGCTTGACTGCCGGCGATCATGCAGATTCCTCTTATGCAGACTTAAAGACAACATGCGGGTGTTAGTTACCGGTTCCTCGATGTTCTTTACTGCGAGGCTGATCCAAGGCTTTAACGCCAGCGGGATCGATGTGACGGCTGCCGACCATCATTGGTGGTCCGTCGGCAAGTCGATTTCAAGGACGAAGTGGTTATGCACACCGTCGCTTGCCCACAATCCAGCTGGCTATCTGGCGGCTCTCATCCGAGAACTCAAGTCGCGCCCCTATGATATGCTGTTGCCAACTTTTGAAGAGTCTTTGCTCCTCGCAGAGTTTCGTGACGAGGTGGAATCGCTGACGTCACTGCTGCTGCCGCCGTTTGAGATGATGTGGCGGTTGCATCATAAGCCTAGTCTCTACGACTTGTGTTGTGAACTAGAGATCCCAACGCCGCCCACCGTGCCTCGCGTGAATCCTGAAAACCTAGAAAGTCAATTGAGTGCGTTGCAGTTTCCCGTCGTGCTAAAATTGCCAACCAGCAACAACAGCATTGGTCGCGAATATTGCGATTCCATGCCAGAGTTGGTCGAGCGTTTTCAGTTGCTGGAAGCGCGAGAATCTCAGCGTTTTGCTGCGCCGCCTTTTGTGCAGCAGAAGATTCTCGGCGAAGAGATCTACACGCTGATGCTGTGTCACGAAGGGCAAAAACTCGGTGAAGTGATTTATCGTCCGTTACGTTGCTTCCCAGAGAACGGGGGCACGTCATCTCACCGCGAATCAATCGTCCACTCAAGGGTCACGGAATTGACGGAACGGCTTGCCAAAGCCACACGCTGGAGCGGATTTCTTGGCTTGGACTTTATTGTTGATCACAATGATGGGACTCCCTATCTTATCGATGCCAATCCTCGGGCAAATCCGGCAGTTCATCTGGGTTATCTTGGTGGCGTCGACTGGACGGGAATCCTGATGGATGCGGTGCGCGGTCGGCATGTCGTTCCGGTGATCGCCCGCCCAGGTATCCGGAACAGAACTCCGTTACTGGATGCCATGTGGATCATCGATGGCCTGAGTCCACGGAGAAATTGGGCGACGAATCTTTCCCACCGCATTCGTAAAGTCTTTAGGCCAGACTGGACACTGGACTCCGGCCATGACTTTTTGGGGCGGAGCGAATGGCTGTGCCACATGGCTCTCGGCTGGCAGAGTGTTTCGGCCATAAGTTCTTCACTGCTGACGGGTCGGGCATTAGGTCAGTGTTTCCTCCAGAGTGCCAACTACAATCCGTTGACAGTACTGCCCATGCGACAATCTCCGGAGTTGTCGGCGGGTCATATGAGTACTCCTCTTTCCTGAGTCGGCTATCTCGCAGACGTTGGCGGCGGAACATCGGCTGCTGGCTGGCGAGTGCGGCTCCTTGATCTGGCGGTTTTCGGTGGCTGAAGTCGCGGACTTAGCTACTTCGGCAATCCTTCGTTCAGCGGTTGCAGGTCGTCCGGCAGAAAGAATCCGTCACGGCGAATGACTTCTCCATCAAATGAGATTTCTCCACCACCATAGTCGCCGCGCTGGATCAGGACAAGGTCCCAGTGGACTCGACTACGATTGCCGTTGTCAGCCTCTTCGTAAGCGTTCCCCGGTGTGAAGTGAAACGAGCCACCGATTTTTTCGTCGAACAGCGTGTCGAGCATCGGATGCAGAATGCGATTGTTTGTGCCGAACGACCATTCCCCGATGTACCGCGCACCTTCGTCGGAATCGAGCACCTGATTGAGGCGTTCCGGAGCATTGCGGCATGTCGCGCTGACGATCTTCCCGTCCTTGAGTTCAAACCGAATGCCATCAAAGACGGTGCCCTGATAACGCGAAGACGTATTGAACTGAATCGTGCCGTTCACGCTGTCTCTGACCGGGGCAGTGAAGCATTCACCGTCCGGGATATTGCTTTCGCCGGCGCACGGGATCACGGGAATATCTTTGATTGAGAACGTAAGGTCTGTGCCTGGCGCGGTAATTTTTACTTGGTCGGCGGCTTCCATGCGGGCTTTAAGC
>Ga0209553_1000370_pt1 | contig 23759 bp, 24 predicted proteins | sample LauGreFBDMM110DN_2_FD_188217 | JGI IMG/M metagenome (GOLD analysis project Ga0209553, IMG submission 188217) | Freshwater lake microbial communities from Lake Michigan, USA - Fa13.BD.MM110.DN (SPAdes) (version 2) | ecosystem: Environmental > Aquatic > Freshwater > Lake | place: Lake Michigan...
ACTCTATTGGGCTGTTTGATGCTGACAAGGCGCTTGAAGACATTTCGCCAGAAGGCGAGCAAGCCCGAAGCAACGCCTCCGAATATTTGAATGGCCATGCTAGACGCGAGTTCAATATTCCAGGTGTGACATTAGGCGGCCGATACATCCACTCACCTCTCATCGTTGAAGATGGCACGCAAGCTCCGGCCGATGCTGCCAATACATACCTGCCATCAGCATGTCCGGGTGGTCGCCCTCCTCACGCTTGGTTACCAGATGGCAGTTCTCTGTTCGACCACTTCAATTTTGAATGGACTTTGCTGATGCTAGGCAAAGACAAGGCTCAATTGGCACAAGATGCTTTGAAGTTTTCAGAAGCAGCTTCGCAGTGTCATTTGGACTTCAAAGTCTTGAGATTTGATTCCCAAGAATTGCTCGATTTATATGAAGCCAACTTGGTACTGATCAGGCCCGATCAAATCGTGGCATGGCGCGGCGCTAACGCGAATGAAGTCACTCAAATTTTGAAACAAGCCAGCGGGGCTTAACGTATATTCACAGGTCTTGTCATTTGCTCAGACGTGGTGAAGTAATTGGATGAAGCGCCGATCAAGGCACCTGATCCTTGATTTCTAATTTCAAGCCTTTAGCGCCTACTTTGACAGGACCCAAACTGCCCGACAAATCGCCAGATTGCGGCATGGCATTGCCCGACTTGGACACGCGCACTTTAACCATGACTTCACCGGCTGCTGATAACTTGCGATCGGGCGTCATGGCAGTGGAATCGTCGAGCGTGAAGTTCAATGGCAACTGCGACACAGTGGTCTTGAAGATGGCCAAGGGCATTCGATCGCCGTTGGCAGGGGTTGCATAAATAAACACAACATCATTGGGGCTGGCCTTGGACTTTAAGGAAGCAGACAAGTTCACTTGCCCAGTCACATTAAGGCCTGAAGTTGCCGCAGGTGTGGCTTTAGCGGGCGGCATGCCCAACCTTTCACGCACAGCGGCAATTGCACTCTCCAAGCCTTCCAAATCAGGATTATTGGCATCCAAGGGCTTGCGAGCTTGTTCCCAGTACTTCAATGCATCTGCAAACTTGCCTTCTGCGTAAGAGGCACTGCCAGCAGTCAGCAAAGCACCAAAGTGTTGCGGATCTCTTTGTAATATTTCGCGAATGACGTTCCAAGGTTCGCCTTCAAATTGACCTCGACGCTGCATGGCAATGATCTCAATTCGCTCCAACTTCAAGTCGTCGTCGGCAGAAAGCTTAAGCGCACTGTCGTAAGCCCTCAGAGCCGCATCAAAATTTTCCAAGGTGCGGTAGGTCCGACCCAACATGACCCAGCCTTGCAAATTGTCGGGTTTGTCTTTCAGCTTTTCTGCCAAAGTCTGAGCCATCTTAGCCAAATCTTTGGGGTCAACTTGATCTGGCGTTTTTAAAGCCAAAGGGTTCAAGGCCTCGGGCTGTCCCACCCACATGTAAAGGCCCATTGAGCCTAAAGGCAAAGCCACAGCCAACACCACAGCTGTCCAAAGGGCTGGTTTTTCTGCTTTGGCAGCAGGATCGTCTACTGCAGATGTGTCTTCTAGCAGGCGCAAGCTCAATTCATCGCGCGACTGCTGCCATTCTTGATCACTGATGTGGCCGCTGTCGTGCTCGCGGTCTAAATCTGTAATTTGATCGCGGTAAACCTTCGCATTGGCCTTGGCTTGGCTTGCCTGCGTGGCAGGCTTTCTCTCACGCAACAAGACCCACAGAAAAACAACTGCGACACACAGCGCAATGCCAAGCGCAATGAAAACAAACAACATGCTGGCATTCATGGCGCATCTCCAGATTTCAAAATTTCTTGTACTTTGCGTCGATCTTCATCGCTCAAGACAGGACTGCCTTTTTGCGCACCCTGACGTTGCCGCAAGTAATACGCCATGCCCATGATGGCCAAGACCAGCAACAAAAAGGGGCCAAACCACAAGACCCAAGTGAGTGGCTTGACTTCAGGTTTGTAAAGTACGAAGTCGCCATAGCGGGTGACCAAGTACTCTTTGATTTGCGAGTCGCTTTTGTCTTCCCGAATAAGCTTTCTAACCTCTTCGCGCAAATCGTTGGCCAACTCTGCACGCGAGGAAGCCAGCGATTCGTTTTGACACACCATGCAGCGTAATTCCTCAGAGATGTGAATCAAGCGCTTTTCGAGCACGGGGTCTTCGGCCAGTAGAGCCGCCTCTTTGGCCTGCAAGGGGGCAAGGCAAGAAAACAAGAGCCAACTTGCCACACACACCCACTTCAAAAATACAGATTGCAAATTCATGCTGTCTTTCAGACGCCCTTAGGAGGCGTTCAGTTTCTGCACCAAGGGCAAAATGGTTGACTGCAACAACTCGGGCGTGACCACACCCACCCGCTTGTATCGAATGACACCATCTTTATCAATGACGTAGGTTTCTGGCACGCCATAGACACCATAATCAATGCCCACCCGGCCATCCAAATCCATTGCAGACAGTACATAAGGATTGCCGTGCCGCTTCAGCCAAAGAGCACTTCGATCACGGGCAAATTGCAGTTTTTCTTCGGGCGTGAACTTCTTGCCAGAAGGTTCATCTTGCGGCTGAACTTCCTTGTAGCTCAAACCCACGATAGGCAATTGATTGGCTTTAGAAAAAGCCACCAACACGGGATGCTCTTCTCGGCAAGCAACACACCAAGTGGCCCACACATTGAGCATCCATACTTTGCCCTTCATGTCTTGAGGTCCAAACTTTGGCGCATTGGCGTCAAGTGTGTTCAAGGAAAATGCGGGAGCCGGCTTGCCCACCAAAGGCGAAGGGATTTCACGCGGATCTCGGTTCAGACCAACTGCCAGAAAAATCACCAAGCCTAAGAACAGTCCCAACGGAATTAAAAACTTTTTCACGACAACTTTCTGAGTGTCAACAACTGCTGGGGTTTGGGTTAAATGAACTTAAGCCAAGGTGGTGGCAGACTTGCGATAGCGTCGATCACTCACAGCCAACAAACCACCTAAGACCATCAAAATAGCGCCGTACCAAAGCCAAGATACAAAGGGCTTGTAAAACACTCGCACACTCCACTGCAGGCGTTCACCTTCAATGGGTTCACCCAAAGAAACATACAAATCGCGGAAAAAGCCAGAGTCGATACCCGCCTCGGTCATGGGCATGGCAGAAGAAAAATATTTGCGTTTTTCGGGGTACAACATTTCAAGGTATTTGCCATCCTTGGTGACCTTGACATCACCACGAATGGCCTTGTAATTGGGACCATTGACATCTGAGACGCCCACCAACTCAAAGCTGTAGTTTTCAATGGTGACGGTATCGTTTAAGCCCATGCGCACATCGCGCTCGACCTCGTAACTTTTCACCATGGTGATGCCAACCGTGATCACAGCGATACCCAAGTGCGCCAAGTGCATGCCCCAAAATGAAGGTGGAATACGCCCTGGCTTTTTCAAGCGAATGGCAATCTGCGTGAGCAAACCCACCACCACCCAAGTGGCCAAGGCCAAGCCCATGGCAGTGAGCCAAGTACCGCGTTCGGTAAGCGTCCAAATTGCAATACCTGCAAGCACAGCGGCCAATGCAGGCAAACGCAAATCGTGCCCCAACTGTGCCCAACGCGCTTCGCGCCAATGCGCAATGCCACCAGGCACCATCAAAAACACCACCGGCACCATGAGGGGCACAAATACTGCGTTGAAGTAGGGTGCACCTACAGAGAGTTTGCCCAAATTAAGCGCGTCCACAATGAGGGGGTAAATGGTGCCCAACAACACTGCGCCCGTGGCCACCACCAACAAGACACTGTTGGTAATCAGCATTGACTCACGCGACACCAAACCCATCTTGCCGCCCAGTGTGGCCTTAGGTGCTCGCCAAGCAAACAGCGTCAAAGAAACGCCGACCACCACAGCTAAGAAAATCAAAATAAAGACGCCACGCTTGGGGTCGGAGGCAAAGGCATGAACCGATGTAAGCACACCGGATCGAACCAAGAATGTGCCCAACAGCGAGAGTGAAAAAGCGCCAATGGCCAACAACACCGACCAGGCTTTGAAGCCGCCGCGCTTGTCTGTGACCATGAGCGCGTGAATGAGGGCAGTGCCAAACAACCAAGGCATCAGGGATGCGTTTTCGACCGGATCCCAAAACCACCAACCGCCCCAGCCCAATTCGTAATACGCCCACCATGAACCCAATGCAATGCCCGCCGTCATGAAAATCCAAGCAACAATGGTCCATGGCCGAGACCATCGTGCCCACGCTGCATCCATTCGGCCCGATAGCAAAGCCGACACAGCAAAAGCAAAGGCCACAGAAAAACCGACATAGCCCATGTACAACATGGGCGGGTGAATGACCAGACCAGGGTCTTGCAGCAAGGGGTTCAAATCTTTACCGTCTGCGGGCGCAGGCAACAAACGCTCAAACGGACTGGACGTGATCAAGATGAACATCAGGAAGCCGGTTGACACCAAGCCCAAAATGCCAATGACGCGGGCCACCATGGCCAAGGGCAAGGTGCGAGAAAAAATGGCGACGGCCAATGTCCAGCCAGACAACATCAGCATCCACAGCAACAAGGAGCCTTCATGACCACCCCACACCGAAGCAAACTTGTATTGAGTAGGTAGCAGCGAATTGGAATGACCTGCGATGTATTTGATCGAGAAGTCATCGGTCAGTGCACCATGCGCCAGCACAGCAAAAGAGAAGGCAATCAACAAAAATTGAAGCGTTGCGGCAGGTTTTGCCAATGCTTGCCAACGTTGGTTGTCGTTCAGGGTTCCGGCAAGCGGCAAGACACCTTGAACCAGCGCCACACACGCAGCCAGAATCAAGGCAAAGTGACCAATTTCAACAATCATTCCAAACTCTTTTCAATTATTTAGATGGCTTCAGAGACTGAGCAGTTCTGGCAGCAGCAGCTTCATCCAATGCATGCTGCGCCTCAGGTGGCATGTAGTTTTCGTCGTGCTTGGCCAAAACCTCGGCGGCCGCAAACAATTGGCCATCCGACAATTTGCCTTGAGCCACAACGCCCTTACCTTCTTTGAACAAGTCGGGCAATATACCCTTGTAAGCGACTGGCACTTCGTGGGCAAAATCGGTGACGACGAATTGAACGTTCTCGCCGTCTTTAATCAGGCTGCCTTCTTTCACCATACCGCCCACACGAAAGGCCTTGCCCTTGGGCGCCTCGCCTTTGTAAACCTGGGTGGGGGTAAAGAAGAACACCAAATTGCTTTGAAAAGCATTCAAGACAAAAGCGCCCGCTATTGCCAATGCGGATACACCCGCGGCAATCAATAAAAATCGTTGGTGTCTAGGTTTCATCAAGACCACTCCTTGCTGTTCGTTTCTGCAACCAATTCATGCGCTATTTGAGTCAGCGCTTGTGCACGTGCATTTTTGACCCACACGATTTCCAAAGCTACGCACAGTGCAGTCACACCGAAGCTACCCCAAACATAAAGACCATACCCACCCATGGCCCAAAAATCGTTCCAACTGTTCCAAATCATGCTTTGGTACCTCCTGAAGCGTTCTTCATCATTTGGGCTTTGACCTCAGGCAACTCGGCCACCCATTGGGCATGTCTTTCGCGAACCACAATAATGCTGCGCACACGGTAAAGGGCCATGGCCGCTGCATACATCCAAAATGCAACACCCATGATCAACATGGCCTCCAACATCACTTGCGCCATGCTAGACCCTTTGGTCAGTGACACCGAGGCACCTTGGTGCAAGGTGTTCCACCACTTCACAGAAAAGTAAATGACAGGCACATTGAGTGCGCCCACCAAGGCCAAGATACCACCCGCTTTGTCGGCGCGTCGAGGATCGTCAATGGCGTTGGTCAGGGCAATGTGGCCCAAATACAAAAAGAACAAAATGAGCTCAGAGGTGAGACGTGCATCCCAGACCCACCAAGTGCCCCACATGGGCTTGCCCCAAAGTGCACCCGTCCAAAGCGACAAGAAAGCACAAATGGCACCCGTAGGCGCCAAGGCTTTGGTCATCATGCCCGACAGGCGCGTGTTGAAAGTCAGGCCCAGCAAAGCCCAAAAAGCCATGGCCAAATAAATGACCATGGACATCCACGAAGCGGGTACGTGCACAAAAATAATGCGATAGCCCTCACCCTGCTGAAAGTCAGTAGGCGCCACAAACATGCCTAGCCACAAGCCCCAAACAGTGAGGACTGTTGCCAGACAAGCAAACACGGGCCAAAGCTTTCCAGCCAAAGGGTAAAAGTTTTGGGGTGATGCGTAAAAAAATAGTTTTTGAATCATTGTTTGATTGACTGCTTAGGATTCAAGTGCAATTCGAAGCGATGCCGCACTCGCCCAAGGACTGAACACGGCCGCTACCAAAACGAGGGCGGCCAACACTGACAAATGGGCAGAAGCACCCAAGCCACTGATTTCTGCTTGAACTGCGCCAGCGCCAAACACCAGAGCTGGCACATACAAAGGCAAAACCAACAAAGACAACAGTACATCGCCGCCGCGCACGCCCAAGGTGAGGGCCGCGCCCACTGCGCCAATCAAGGAGAGCACTGGTGTACCCAAAAGCAAACTCAAAGTCAAAACCCAAAGCGCGTTAGTAGAGAGGTCAAATTGCAAGCCCAAAATAGGCGCTAATAAAACCAAAGGCAAGCCAGAGAGTAACCAGTGCGCCAAGATTTTGGCGGCAACCAGCAAAGATAAACTGTTGGGCGATAAGGCCATTTGCTCAAGTGTGCCATCGGCGTAGTCGGTGGCAAACATGCGCCCCAAAGACAGCATGCTGGCCAACAAAGCCCCGACCCACAAAATACCCGGCGCCACCAATCGAAGCGTGTTCATTTCAGGGCCAATGCCCAGTGGGAAAAGCGCTGCCACCACCACAAAGAAAAACACAGAGGTGATCACCTCATTTTTGCGCCTTAAGGCCAAGGTCAGGTCGCGTTTCACGATGGCAAAAAATGCGCTCATGGGCTTAACCTGTAAGAGCGGCCTTGGCCAGCAAGTGAAACCGCTTGGTGACTGGTTAACAGCACCATGCCCTGACCGGCTAAGTGAGTGTTGATCACTTCAGACAGCGCATTTTGAGCCGCAGGGTCCAATGCCACAAACGGCTCGTCCAAAATCCACAACTTGGCGGTGCTGACCACCAGGCGCGCCAAAGCCGTTCGGCGCTTTTGACCTTGTGACAAAACACGAACAGGCAAATGTTCTCGGCCCCTGAGGCCCAACTGGGCCAGCGCCTCCTTGGCCTGGGGCACAGACAATTGTCGCCCAGCAACGGCCGCATGTAACAACAGATTTTCTAGGGGCGTTAGGTCTTCTTTGAGGGCCAATTGATGCCCTAAATAGGCCAGATTGGCTCTGAATTCATCTGAATTTTGGGAAACTGGCTGGCCTTGCCAGCAAATTTCGCCCTCTTCTAAGGGGCTTAATCCGCAAGCCAGCCTTAATAAGCTGGTTTTTCCAACCCCATTGTCGCCCTCCAAATGCAAATACTCACCATGTTGCAATAAAAAAGAGACGCCTGAAAACAGACGTTTTTCACCGCGGGAGCAACAAAGATTGGAAACACTGAACATGTGCCTGAATGATCGCAGAAGAAGCCCATTCAGAATTGATTCAAGTCAAAAAATAATAAGCAAAAGAAGGGCAAATTTGACTTTGCCCTTCTTTTTAATGGTCTGCCTTAGTTGGCAGGCGTTGTGCCTTGGTCTTGTTCAAGTTCTTTGGCCCGTTTGTCGGCCTCAGACTTTCTGTACAAGCTCAGCACATTGGGCAATCTATCTAACATTTCGGCCCACTCATACTCAAAGGGCAATCCAATCCATTCACCACTGGATTTGAGGCCGGCAATGCTGGCCTTAATTTGATGCCGCGCGACATCAAACATTTTCAGTTCTTCTTCGAGCAAGGACACACGCTTATTTTTAGAGATATCAGCCTCAAGCAATAACAGCTTGTCGTGATGCAGCGCCATCTCGCGTTTGAGTGTTTCAGGAGAAAGCATGCTGACGTGAGGATGCTGAATTTCCTCTAGCTTTTCATTAATTTCTTGAAAACTTTGCTGGGTCTGAAAATAAAAGATTAGAAAACCTGCCAAAAGGATAAAAAGTACAGCAATCACCAGCAGGAAAAAATTGTCCATAGCAAACCTCACTTCGTCAATTTGGCTCCATCCTACCTAACTGTCACCCATGCGGCAAATCGGCGTGAGCCATTTTTGCCACTTTGAGCAAAAAATACACTTCAAAGCTACACTGCGCGTCAAGGAGAACCCGTCTGTGAACCAAGCTTTAGCCACCTCATCTTTAGATTCATCCCCCGAGACCACCCGCTTTGGCAGCGGCAAATCGGTCAAACGGCTCGAAGACCAGCAGCTCCTTTTAGGCGCAGGTCAGTTCACCAACGACGTCACCTTGCCCGGTCAGTCTCATTTGGTTTTCCTTCGTTCACCCTATCCAAATGCCAAAATTACCCGTCTTGACACCAGCGTTGCCAAAGCCATGCCGGGCGTCTTTGGCCTCATAACAGGTCAAGACCTCTTGGCGGCAGGGGTGAAGCCCATGGCGCGTGCCATGAATTTCAAACGGGCAGACGGTGGCCCCTTGTCTTCAACAACACGCTACCCCCTGGCCACCGACACCGTTCGATTTGTGGGTGAACCCATCGTGGCGGTTGTGGCAGACACTGAAGAAAACGCGCGCAATGCAGCAGAGGCCATTCAGATTGAGTTTAACCCCTTGCAAAGTGCAAGCAGCTTAGCCGATGCACTGGCACCCAACGCTCCTTTGTTCACAGAAGCCCCCGACAACCGCGTGGCCGAAACTCGCTATGGCGACATAACGGCCACCCAAGCAGCCTTTGAACAAGCCGCGCATGTGGTTCATTTGGACATTGTGAACCAGCGCGTGGCCGCTCTGGCCATTGAACCCAGAAGCGTGTTGGCCTACCCTGAAAACGGTCGACTGACCATTCGCATGAGCACTCAAATGCCATCTGGCGTTCGCACCACCGTTTCTGATCTGATCGGCATTGACACACAAAAAGTCCGCGTCCTTGTGGGTGATGTGGGCGGTGGCTTTGGCATGAAAACCGGCGCCTATGCAGAAGACGTGGTCACTGCTTTTTGTGCCCACACTTTAGCTCGGCCTGTGAAATGGATTGCCGACCGCAGTGAAGAATTTTTGAGCAGCGCACACGGCCGCGACATTCAAACCAAAGCGTCTTTGGCCTTGGCCCAAGACGGCAAAATTTTGGGCTTGCGCATCGAAACTTTGGCCAATGTGGGGGCCTACCCCACCATGACAGGCCTTACCATTCAATTGCTCATTGGTCCTTGGGTACAGAGCAGTGTGTATGACATTCAAACCATTGACTACCATTTCACGGGCGTGATGACCAACACCGCTAGCACGGGCGCTTACCGCGGGGCAGGCAGGCCCGAAGCCATCTACAACATGGAACGTTTGATGGACGAGGCTGCGCGCGTGAGCGGCATTGACCGCGTGGCACTGCGACGCAAAAATTTCATCAAGCCTGAACAAATGCCCTACAAGAACCCAATGGGGCAGGTGTATGACACCGGCGCCTTTGAGATGATCATGAGTGAGGCTTTGGAAAAGGCCGACTGGCACGGCTTTGCCAACCGAGAAGCCGCCTCCAAAGTCAAAGGCTTATGGCGCGGATTGGGCATTGCCACCTTCTTGGAATGGACAGGCGGCAACGCGCTAGAAGAGAACGTACAGGTCCAAATTTTGGCCGATGGCATGATTGAAGTGGCCTCTGCCGTCAATGCCATGGGTCAGGGCATTGCCACCTCCCTTGCACAACTGGTGGTTGATGTGTTTGGCGTTGACATTTCGCAAGTGCGCGTCATTTTGGGCGACACCGACCGTGCCAACGGCTTTGGCAGTGCGGGCTCAAGATCACTCTTTACCGGCGGTTCAGCCATGCGCGTGGGTGCCGAGAAAACTTTGGACAAAGCTCGTGATTTGGCAGGCCAAGCTTTAGAAGCCTCTCCGGCAGATTTGGCCTATCAAGGCGGCACATTCAGCGTCAAAGGAACCGACCTGAAAATTTCACTGGCGGACTTGGCCAAGCGCCAACCTGATTCGCGCATAGAAATGCAATCTAGCACCACCGCCAGTGGCCCCACTTGGCCCAACGGGTGTCATATCTGCGAAGTCGAACTCAACCCTGCCACGGGCGAAACCAAAGTAGTTTCATACACCTCGATGAACGACGCAGGTCGCATTGTGAACCCCATGATTGTGGAGGGGCAACTAGACGGCGGCGCCGTACAAGGCATGGGACAAGCTTTGCTAGAGGGCTTGGTTTACGATGCCGAGAGCGGTCAGTTGCTGACTGGCAGTTTGATGGACTATGCGGCACCCCGCGCAGACATCATGCCGGAAATGTTCCATACATTCACCAACCAAACCGTTCCCAGCACCAACAACGTCTTGGGCGTCAAAGGCGTGGGCGAGTTAGGCACGATTGGTGCAACACCTTGTGTGGTCAATGCCGTGGCTGATGCCATGGCCAGAAATGGCAATGCCCATAAAGCACCCAAGCTACAAATGCCTATGACAGCGTTCCGCCTATGGGAACTGCTGCATGCGGCGTGAGGAAATTTAAGAAGATTTACATAAATTCAAACATTCTTTGTGAATTTTTCCTCTAGAATAATTTGATGAATTCGAAATGTAAATCAGCCACGGCCAGTGCCTATATGCGGTTCTTGCAACTTTCTAGGTCCGTTCAACAATTGCCTGACGGGCCCCTGTTAGACGCCAATGAAAAAGCATTGCTAGAAGAAATTGCCTTAAGTTGGTTTGAAAACCGAGTCATGACTGTTCGAGAAGCCATTGGACTCAATCACCTAGGATCACCTGCCACCTTGCACAAACGCATCACGCGTTTGCGTCAGAAAGATTTGTTGAAGACCTTCAACCAACCTGAAGACAAGCGTGCCAAGTACCTCATTCCTACCGATCAAACTATCGCCATGTTTGGCGACTTCGGCAAGAAAATGAATTCGGCCATCACTTCTAATGCCTAAAAAGACAGTGCCTTTTTGATGGCGCACTGTTTAACGTTCTGCTAAAAACAATTCTTGCAGATCGCTTAAAAAATCAAACCCCTTTTCAGTAGGCCAAACTTTGGCCAAGTCTCTGGCGATCAAGCCCTTGGCTTCTGCCTGTGCCAAACCCTTCTGAATAGAGGTCATGGCCAAGCCAGTTCGGGCCATGTAATCGGACAAGCTAAAGCCCTCTTTCAAACGCAAGGCATTGAGCATGTACTCAAAGGGTAATTCTTCGCGCGACACTTCTTCGTGCTGCGTGGCAGGCTCTCCTTTCAGCGCTTGGGTCATGTAAAGCTGTGGCTCTCTAAAACGCACTTGCCGAGTAATGCGATGCGCAAAGCTCAATTTGCTGTGCGCGCCAGCACCAATGCCCAAATAATCACCAAATTGCCAGTAGTTGAGGTTGTGCCAACATTTGTGGCCCGGCTTGGCATAGGCAGACACCTCATATCTTTGCAAACCCTCGGCGCCCGTCATCTCTGTGATCAGATCCATCATGGCGTAGGCGTCGTCGTCTTCGGGTAACACGGGCGGATGTTTGGCAAACAGCGTGTTGGGCTCGATGGTAAGGTGGTAGATGGAAATGTGAGGAGGCCTGAAGCTCAAAGCTGTTTGAACATCTTGCGTCAAATCGCACAGTGTTTGACCCGGCAAGGCATACATCAAATCCAAGTTAAAGGTTTCAAAAGCAGACTGCGCTTCTTCAACGGCAGCCATGGCTTGATCTCGGTTGTGCACTCTGCCAAGCGCCTTTAAATGCCCATCATTGAAACTCTGCACACCAATGGACAAACGCGTGACACCGGCGGCACGAAAGGCTTTGAAGCGATCTTTTTCAAAGGTGCCAGGGTTGGCTTCCAATGTAATTTCAGCCTCTGCTTCCAAAGGCAATCGGGCCCTGATGCCGCTGATCAATCGATCGATGCTGCTGGGCGTGAACAAACTCGGCGTGCCCCCGCCAATGAAAATGCTGTGAACAGGTCGGCCCCAAACTAAAGGCAAGCTGGTATCTAAATCTGCCAACAAGGCATCGACGTAGCGCTGCTCTGGCATGGCTTGTGAGTTGTCACGCCACTCGTGCGAGTTGAAATCGCAGTAGGGACATTTTTGAATGCACCAGGGCAAATGCACATACAAAGAAAGCGGTGGCAATGATTGCAACTGCAGCAAGCCAGGTCGCATGGCATGTACCACGTCAAAGGCTTGTTTCATTCAAAGACCCCAGCGCTCGCGCATTAGCGCCACCATGGCTTGCGATGATCGACCTCGGTGGCTGTTGGCGTTCTTCACTTCCACAGGCAACTGCGCAAAAGTTTTTCCAAATTCAGGCAAAAACAACACAGGGTCAAATCCAAAACCGTTGTCGCCTAAAGGCGCTCTTGCAATGTCAACCACCACACGACCCACCGCAATCAAAGGCTCTGGGTCGTAGGCACTTCTAACGGCCACCAAAGTACTCACCATGGCGGCACGTCGGTTTTCAACAGACGCCATTTGTTCAAGCACCGCCGTTACATTGTTGGCATCTGATTTTTCATAACCAAACTGCGTGCAATAGTAGGCTGTATCTACGCCAGGCAAGCCGCCAAAGGCATCAATGCACAAGCCGGCATCGTCTGCCACAGCTGGCAAGCCACTTTGTTCAGCAGCATGCCTTGCTTTGGCCAATGCGTTCTCAACAAATGTTTTGTAGGGCTCGGCTGCTTCCGAAATATTCAACTCAGACTGCCGAACAAGCTGTACTTGGAGTGTGCCAAACATGGTTTGCAATTCGGCCAATTTACCCGCGTTGTTGGACGCCAAAACCATCTTCATGAAATCAAACTCCAGCGTGAACGTGCGTTTGGCGGGATTGCTTTTGCAACTGCACCAACTCGGCAATGCCGTTTTCGGCCAACGCCAACAAACTGTCCATTTCTTTGCGTGTAAAAGCCACACCTTCTGCCGTACCTTGCACTTCCACAAAATTGCCTGCACCCGTCATGACCACATTCATGTCGGTGTCGCACGAAGAGTCTTCGGTGTAATCCAAATCGAGCAATGCAGTGCCATCTTTCAAACCAACAGAAATGGCCGCCACCGAATCCAAAATAGGAGACTCTGTCAACTTGCCATGGTGAATAAGCCAATCCACCGCATCTTGGGCTGCCACAAAGGCACCCGTGATGCTGGCCGTGCGGGTGCCGCCATCGGCTTGAAGCACATCGCAATCTAGGTGAATGGTGCGCTCGCCTAATTTTTTCAAATCAAACACAGCGCGCATAGACCGACCGATGAGGCGTTGAATTTCTTGGGTGCGACCACTTTGTTTCCCACGCGCGGCTTCGCGATCGCCGCGTGTGTGTGTTGCGCGGGGTAGCATGCCGTATTCAGCAGTGACCCAACCCTCGCCGCTACCTTTTTTGTGTCCAGGTACCTTCTCTTCCACAGATGCTGTGCACAACACACGGGTATCGCCAAACTCAATCAGCACAGAGCCTTCTGCATGCACGGTGTAAGCCCGTGTGATTTTGACGGGGCGCAATTGGTTGTGATTTCGGCCATGGGCGCGTGTTGAAGTTGTAGCAGTGCTGGTCATGGTGAGGCGTTGTTTAAGTTTGAGATAATGGGCCATAGGCAATAGGCAAAGCGGCCAAGCCCCCAACTGATCAGCAGTGTCTTACTGCTGTATCCAAGAAAGAATCCATGCCAGTTTACAGTATGACCGGGTATGCCAACGTGCAGTCCAGCACGCCTGCGGCAGAGGGAAGCACCGATTCCTCAGCTTCACCAACGGTTCGTTTTGGTTTGGAAATCAGATCAGTCAACAGCCGCTTTTTAGACCTGAGTTTTCGCTTGCCCGACGAACTGCGTCACACAGAGCCTGCGATTCGTGAACACATCGTTCAGCACATCAAGCGTGGCAAGGTCGAGGTTCGTGCCTTTTACCACAGCAACCAAGATGCCGAGCTGACCGATCCAGCCATTGGCACACTCCAAAAACTCCTAAGTTTGCAAAACAAGATTCAAAGCTGGCTGCCAGGTGCGCAAGATCTCAGTGTTTCTGATGTCATCAAACTGGCCTCTCACGAAAAGTCAGGCACAGGCCTGAACGAAGCCGACCTGATGCCCTTGGCTACACAAGCGGTGAAAGCGCTTAAAGACGCCCGAGCCAGAGAGGGTGCACGGCTGGCCGACATGTTGCAAAACCGAATAAGCCAACTGCGCACTTTGGCAGAACAAGCGGCGCCCTTGCTGCCCCTGTTAGTTGAGCAGCAGCGCCAGCGCTTCATTGACCGTTGGAATGAGGCCATGGCCTTGTCTGGAGGTACCGTGTCGTCCGATGTCGCCAAAGACCGCGCCCTGACAGAAGCCACTGCTTTTGCCATCCGCATCGATGTAGCCGAAGAACTCACCCGATTGGCCTCCCATTTGGATGAGCTCAGCCGTTTGATTAAAAAGGGTGGCGACGTTGGCAAGCGCTTGGACTTTCTCATTCAAGAACTCCACCGAGAAGCCAATACATTGGGGTCTAAATCGGCCGCCCTGGAACTCACCAATATATCAGTCGACATGAAGGTGCTCATTGAGCAAATGCGTGAGCAAGTGCAAAACATCGAATAAGTCACCACACTGCTACACCACAAGCCTCATACCCCATTACACTCCTTGCCATGGAATATCCTGGAAACCTCTACGTTGTAGCCGCACCCAGTGGAGCGGGCAAGTCCAGCCTGGTGAAGGCCCTGATGGAGCTAGATAGCCGCGTGTTGCCTTCGGTGTCTCACACCACCCGCGCGCCTCGTGGCCAAGAAAAACACGGCCGTGAATACTTCTTTGTGTCTGAACAAGAGTTTGATGCCATGGTGGCCGGAGATGCCTTTGTGGAATGGGCCAATGTGCATGGTCATCGGTATGGCACCTCCAAAAAAATGTTGGAAGAGCGCATGGCGCAAGGCTCTGACGTCATTTTAGAAATTGATTACCAAGGCGCCATTCAAATCCAAAAAATGTACGCCAACGCCATCCTGATCTTCATTCTTCCCCCCAGTTGGGAAGAATTGCGAAGCCGTTTAGAGCGCCGCGGCGAAGACAGCACCGAAACCATTGAATTGCGCCTTCAAAATGCAGCCATTGAGCTGGCCCAGGTCAAAAAATTTGACTTCGTTATAATTAACGAAGTTTTCGATCGCGCCTTGTTTGACCTCAAGGCCATCGTGCACGCTCAGCGACTGAAATATCTAGCCCAGCACCGAGCACGTGCCGAAACTTTCGAATCCCTCCATATCACCTGATTTTTTTACCGGAGACCGTCATGGCCCGCATTACCGTTGAAGATTGCCTCGAACAGATCCCTAACCGATTCCAATTGGTATTGGCTGCCACTTACCGCGCACGCATGCTAAGCCAGGGTCACACACCCCGAGTCGAAAGCAAAAACAAGCCCGGCGTCACAGCACTGCGTGAAATTGCTGCTGGCAAAGTCGGTTTGGAAATGCTCAAAAAAGTTAACTAATTGCTACATTGAGCCAGACCATCATGGCCTAGCCCCCAAAAGCCCCAAAGTTTCAAAACCTGGGGCTTTTTCACAGTCGCGTTACATTTAGGGCATGCGCGCAGCTTTTACATCTGTTTTTGACAATTCCGCTGGTACTTCCAGGCTCGGAAAGCGCGACAACGCTCACAACATTTTGGTTGGCATGCCAAGTGCCAGTGCTGCCAATGCCGCTGCTGCCAGTTTTGCCGCCTTGGTCGCCAAACTCAGCTACCTCTCGGCATCAGACATCGACCTGGTACGCAAAGCCTATCGATTTGCAGACGAAGCCCATTTGGGCCAACTTCGCAAAGATGGTCAGCCCTACATCACACACCCTATTTCAGTGGCCACCCAGTGCACTGAGTGGCAGCTTGATGCGCAAGCTTTGATGGCGGCGCTCATGCACGATGTCATGGAGGATTGCAATGTCACCAAGTCTGACCTGATTGAAAAGTTCGGATCTTCAGTGGCTGAATTGGTCGATGGCTTAACCAAGTTGGACAAATTAGAGTTCAACACCCGTGAAGAAAATCAGGCTGAATCATTCCGTAAAATGCTCTTGGCCATGGCCCGAGATGTACGGGTGATTTTGATCAAGTTGGCCGATCGATCGCACAACATGCGCACCATGGCCGACATGCCTCGCGAAAAATGGGCTCGCATTTCTGCAGAGACCCTAGAAATCTATGCACCCATTGCACACCGCTTAGGCTTGAATCAAACCTACCGCGAATTGCAAGATCTGTCTTTTCGCCACTTGAAGCCTTGGCGCTATGCCATTCTGGCAAAGGCCGTTGCCAAAGCTCGAAATCGAAGACGTGATTTGATTCAAAAAGTTCAAGCTGAACTTGAGTCCACGTTCTCAAAGGCCAAAATCGATGTGCAAATTTCTGGCCGCGAAAAAACACTGTTTTCCATCTACAAAAAAATGGATGGCAAACACCTGAGTTTTGCTCAAGTGACCGACATTTATGGCTTCAGACTCATTGTTCCCTCGGTCATTGATTGCTATACCGCGTTGGGCATTTTGCATCAGATGTACAAACCTGTACCTGGCAAATTCAAGGACCACATTGCCATTGGCAAAGTAAACGGCTATCAATCTTTGCACACCACTTTGGTGGGGCCCTCAGGCGTCAACGTTGAATTTCAAATGCGCACCGAGGCCATGAATGTGGTGGCCGAATCTGGTGTTGCGTCGCACTGGTTGTACAAAGACAACTCAACTGGCAGCATGGAAGCCGAACGCTTGGGCACTCAATGGCTGCAATCCCTGTTGGACATCCAAAAAGAAACGCGCGACGCTTCCGAATTTTGGGACCATGTCAAAGTTGATTTGTTTCCCGATGCCGTGTATGTTTTCACGCCAAAGAGCCAAATCATGTCACTCCCACGCGGTGCAACCGTGGTCGATTTTGCCTACATGATTCACAGCAATCTTGGCGATCATTTGGTAGCGGCCAAAATAAACAACCTACAAGTTCCCTTGCGTACAGAGTTAAAAAACGGCGATGTGGTCGAGGTCATGACGGCACCCGTTTCGGCTCCCAACCCATCATGGCTTGGCTTTGTCAGAACGGGCCGCGCGCGCTCCAGAATCAGGCATCACCTCAAAACCATGGCGCACAGTGAATCCATGGACTTGGGCTTGAAACTTCTCACGCAAGCATTGCGCGCAGAAGGCATTGAAAAATTACCAGACGATCCCTCCCGCTATCACGGCCTTTGGGAAAAAGTGTTGCGCTTCACAGGCAACCGAAATAGAAGCGATTTGTTGGTCGATCTTGGACTTGGCAAACGCATCGCCAGCATTGTGGCCAAACGCATGGCGGCATTGTTAGCAGAGATGGGCGAGAAGCCCGATCCATTGCTCATGACACGCGAACGGTTCATGGCCAACGACACCATCTCTCAAGGCGCTATTTTGTTGGATGGCACCGAAAACGCCTCAGTCGTATACGCACCTTGCTGTCGCCCACTGCCAGGCGACAAAATCATTGGCTACTTGGGCCGCGGTGAAGGATTGGCCGTTCACACGGCAGATTGCAGCGTCGGCATGAAACTCCAGCAGAAAGACAGCGAACGGTTCATAGGGGTGGAGTGGTCTGATGAAATGATGCGCAGCTTTGAAACCAGCATCCGCGTCACCGTGGTCAACACCAAGGGTGTATTGGCCAGAGTGGCTGGCACACTGGCCAACTCAGAGGTGGACATTGTTCATGTAGAAATGGGTCAAGCCAGTGTGCAAGATGCCGCTGAAAATACCTTCGTCATTTCTGTGCGCGATGTCAGCCATCTTGAAACAGTTCTCAAAAACTTAAAGCGCACACCCGCTGTATTGAATGCAGAGCGCATGACTCACCGTGTGCGTGGGCAAAGTACGGCAGAAGAATAAAGCGCTGCTTCAGACTGCGTGGCAGTTTCAATGTCAGTGCTCACCTGGCTTTGGATAAGTCACTTGGCGTACTTCGATTTCACGCCAGCCTTGCGGTGTGACCAACTTGAGTACATCGCCTGTCATTGACTTTAACAAGGTGCGCGCAATAGGTGACACCCAACTGACCTCACCCTTCAAGCTGTCGGCCTCGTCAATGCCTCGAATGGTGACAGTGCGCTCATCACCATTTTCTTCGACATAAGTTACCGTGGCTCCAAAGAAAACTTGGTTTTTGCCGTGGTGTGCGCTGGGGTCTGTGACTTCGGCAATTTCTAAGCGTTTGGTTAGAAAGCGAAGGCGCCGATCAATTTCACGCAGGCGCTTTTTGCCATAAATGTAATCACCGTTTTCAGAGCGGTCGCCATTGCTGGCAGCCCAATGCACAATTTCAACCACCTTGGGGCGTTCATCGTCCATCAGCGTAAACAGCTCGGCACGCAATTTGGCATACCCCTGAGGGGTCATGTAGTTGCGGGTACCAACTGGCAAAGGCGGCAGACTGGGATCTTCCCCATCGTCATCGTCGTTGCCGTCTGTTTCGCGTGTGAAAGCTTTGCTCATGGTGTGTTCTGCTCAAGAATATCCTGCCTTTGAAGCAGATTTAACAGCTTTGGCAAGCTTTTGTCACTTCACAATCCGTTGATTGAGATTATGCTGGACGACGCATCGCAAAAGCGATACATTTTGGTCATGAAGACCGCTACCCTCCCCTCCATTCGCGTTGAGCCCCAGCTCAGGTCGGAATTAGAGTCTGTTTTGAAAGAGTCCGAAACCTTGTCTGAATTTGTCGAGAATGCTGTCCGCGAAAGCTTGAACAAACGCCGCAATCAAGCGGAATTTATGGCCCGAGGCTTGGCTTCTTTGCACAATGCGCGCACCAGCCAAGACTGGATCGATTCCGACAATATGTTGCGTCAATTAAGGAAGCAACTCGATTCGGCGCGCAAGATTCATGCATCTCGCTAGCCTGAGCATCAGCAATGCCCTTTCAATTGCGTCTCACACGTGAGGCAGAAGAAGATTTAGAACAACTCTTTGATTTCATCGTCCAAAGAGAGCTGGATAGAAATAACAACAGCGATTTACAAATGGCCCAAACCGCGTTAGATGCCATTGAAAAGGGATTCGAGACCTTGAAGCTAGCCCCCTTTACATGCCGCAAATCTGCACAGAACCCATTTTTAAGGGAATTGATTATTTCATTTGGACATTCAGGCTACGTGGCCTTGTTTGAAATTGAGAATGAGCAAGTGGTCACCATTGCTGCTGTGAGGCATCAAAATGAAGACGACTATCATTGAATGCCACAAAGAAAAACAGCCTAGGGGCGTAAGCCTCTAAGCTGTGTTTCTAGACTCGAAATAGAATCGAAATCTGGTGCGGCTGGCAGGAATCGAACCCACGACCCCTTGGTTCGTAGCCAAGTACTCTATCCAGCTGAGCTACAGCCGCTAAGCCGAGAATTGTAGCATGGTATTTTTTATTCAAAAGCCCAAGTAGCAAGATTATCCAAGAACATGTGGCTGACTCTCAATTCGTTCCCTGCAGAAAATCCAGCTGAATGGGGCGTCAAAATCACATTCGGCAAATTCCACAGGGGTGATGCTTGTGACAGCGGTTCGTGCTCAAAAACATCCAAATAAGCGCTTCCTAAGCTGCCGTTTTGGAGCGCTTCAATTAAGTCCTTTTCTACCACGACTTCACCGCGAGACACATTCACCAAGCCAGCCCCAGGCGGCAGCAAACTTAAGCTTCGGGCATTGATCAAGCCTCGGGTTTTATCAGTCAAGGGGCACATCAAGATGATCCAATCGGTTGATGGCAAAGCGCTTTCGATGGTTTCAAAGGTGAGCATTTCTGGCTGATGAGGATCAACTGCAGTCTTCGAAAGAGATTCAGCCTGAGCTTGCTGGCGAACCACTTTCAAACGAAGACCTAGCACTGACAAAACCTGCGCCACCCTTTGTGCAATAGGACCCCACCCTACCAGCAATGCCGTTTGACCTTTTAAATCGGGCGGTAATTGCGAGCCTAGCAAAGGCGCCCACTTCTTCGCATGCATGGCATGCACCAGGTCCGGAAATTTTCGCGACAAAGCCAACAAGCCAGCCAAGGCAGTTAGGGCCACCACTTCAGCATTGGCACCTGACGATGTGGCGACCTGCACACCCTTTGCTTTCAGGCGAACATACACATCGCGATCAGCGCCTGCAGAGTGAATGTGAACCCAACGTAAATTGGGAGACTCTTCCAATACTTTGTAGCAAGCCTTCAGGCTGGGGGCAAGCTCGTGCTTGGTAGAAAGGCCTGTGACATCGCGCGAGATAAAGGCCACATCAAAATCGCGCCGACCCGAGGCAACGGCATCCTCAAAGCTCACGCATTCAAAAGGTCGAGGGCTCATTACCTTGGCAATGTCTTGCGATAAAGTTCGCAAAGCCAACTCTGACAGCAATATCTTCATTAGTGCACTTGAATGAAACAGGATCGAGTCATCTCGATTTAGGTTCGGTAGCTTGCATCTAAGCGGTCTAATTTACGCAAAAGTGCTGGCCACTCCATCAAGCCATAAGGCCTGCGAGTGCTAGGTTGGTAGTTGTTCCATGTTTCTTCTAAAACATCTGCCGCCACTTTGGTGAAGGGCGTATTGCAAGCCATGGCAGCCAACTGCGAGTGGCATGCCAGCTCCAATCTGTGCGCCCAGTTAAACGCTTCGCCCACACTTTTCCCCACTGTCAGTGCGCCATGGTTGCGCAAAATCAATGCCTCACCGTGCCCCAAGTCATTTAGCAATGAGACTTTCTCTTCGTTGTTCAGAACCACGCCTTGGTAGTCATGGTAGGCAATTTTCAAAAACCGCATGGCAGTTTGAGTCAATGGCAACAAGCCACACTCAAGCGCTGATACCGCCATAGAGGCCCAACTGTGCGTGTGAATGATGCACTTGACTTCTGGCCGTGCTTCATGAATGGCACTGTGAATCACATAACCTGCTTTGTTGATGCCGTAGTTCAATTCACCAAAGTCAGGCTTGTCCAAAATATTGCCGTGAATGTCAATTTTGATCAGGCTGGAAGCTGTGATTTCTTCGTACATCATGCCGTAAGCATTGATTAAAAAGGCGCCCTCTTCGCCTGGCACACTGCACGAGACATGGTTGGCCATCATGTCGGACATGCCATACATATCCACCAAGCGATAGCAAGCCGCCAAGTCAACTCGGGCCTGCCATTCCTCAGGGGTACAGCGATTTTTCATAGACTCAATTTTTAAGATGCCGTTTTCAACCATGGCATCACCTCACAAAAGATTTAAAAGAATTCTGCGGGCCTAATCTGAACCAAAGTGCCGACAGCAAAAGTGCGAGAAAAACGAACACCAGTGCCAACCCCGATAGCAAGGCTGTTATTTCTGTGTCACGTTTTTCCATCGTGAATTGCGTAGAGAGGTGTTTGTAGACCTGCTTCAAATCTTCTGCCGAGCCCGCCTTGAAATAGTCTGCTTCAGTGATCTTGGCGATCCCCTTTAAAGATTCTTCATCCACTTTGGTAAAAAATGAATAGCCCTCGTAGCCCGGAATAAAACCATTCGGTGTACCAAAACCAACAGTGTAAACACGCACGCCCAAATCAGCTGCCCTCTTTGCCGCCAGCAAGGGATCAGGGCCCGTCGTACGGCGCCCATCCGAGAGTAAAACGATGGCGCCGCCCTTGTAGGAGCCGGGGGGCTCGGGAGCGCGCTCTTGCGCAACAGGTTTGGCATCCAAACTTTTTGAACCACCAGCCTGACCTTGACGGCTTTGATCGCTGTAGCCAAACGGATTGGTGTTGTAGAGCGCCGCCTCCAAGTCAATCTGCGCTTCTGGCCTGAGCGTGCTTAAGGCCAACAACAGGCCGCTGCCTGTCGCTGTGCCCCTTTGCAATTGGAAACGATCAATTGCAGCAACCAGCTCGTCTTTGTCTTGCGACACATGCTGCACGACCTGTGCATTGCCGGCAAACGAAACGATTCCGACTCGAACGTTTTTGGGCAGGTCTTGTAAAAATTCTTTGGCTGCCTTTTGAGCCGCCTTAATTCGGCTGGGTTCAACATCTTCTGCCAGCATGCTTCGGGAGACATCCATGGCCATGATGAGCGTCATGTAGTCGGCTGGCAAGGTGACTCTGGCCATCGGTCTGGCACTGGCAAATAACAAAAGTGCCATGGCCACACCGATCAGGGCTGGCGGGACATGCCGCCGCCAAGGGGAAGGGAGGTCCATGTTTTGCAAGATCCAAGAGACGGCCGAAAAGCTCACGACTTGTTGCCGCTTGCGCCTTAAAAGCCACAGATAGCCTGCCAGCATGAGCGGCAAGAGCAACAGGGACCAGAGCATGAAGGGATTTAAAAATTGCATAGCCAATAGGGTTTTCGCAAGTACCGTCAATTTACCATTGAAGCTTATGTTATGGTTATTCCATGAAACGAGAAGCGGTTTTTAGCAAAAGCACGCGAACTGTAGCTTCTGTTACGAACACGGCTACGGATTCAACCGCGTCCTCGTCCGACTTAGGCAAGCCAGCCAAGTCTGCAGCCCTCACTTCGAACAAGCTTCATTTCTTGAAATCAGTCCTTCGGTGGGATTTTGCTGCAGTCTTCTTGTTCGGCGTCGTCTTAAGCATGCTTGCCATGGGCGTGTTCCTCAAGCTCAACCCTTTGCCCAAAAGCCTCACCCAAAGTGATATTGATGGCGCTGTGATGTACACCCTGCAAAACAAAGAGCTGCCATCTCAAAGCGCAAAAGCTGCCGCATCGGTCCAGGGTGCTGTCGTCCATGTCCAGTCCTACATAACGGATCCAAAAAACAAAGACGTCGACAAAGAAAGTGGCGTTGGCACGGGCGTTGTGATCAAAGACGATGGCACGATTTTGACCAATTTTCACGTCATTGCTGGGGCCAAAAAATTGAAGGTCACTTTTTTTGATGGCAGTGAAGCAGAGGCCATTGTGATTGGCGTGCAACCCGAGAAAGACTTGGCGGTCATCAAACCTCAAAAAATTCCTGATGATCTTGAGCCTGCAGTTTTAGGATCCAGTCAGCAACTCTTGCCTGGCGACCAAGTGGTGGTCGTTGGCTTTCCGTTTGGCATCGGACCTTCAGTTTCGGCAGGTGTTGTCTCTGGTTTGAATCGACAGTTCAAATCGCCTGATGGCAATCAAGCTCTTAGCGGCCTCATTCAATTCGATGCGGCAGCCAACCCTGGCAACTCCGGTGGCCCCTTGGTCAATATGTCTGGCGAGGTCATTGGCATCGTGACGGCTATTCTTAACCCAACATCGGCCAGAACCTTCATTGGCATTGGCTTTGCCACCACCATTGAGAGCGCGGGAAGTGCCGTCGGCTTACCACCTTTTTAAATTTTCGGAGGGAAACATATGACTCAATCAAACGAAGCTTGGCGCGGTCAGAACACAGCACCTCAGCTGCATAACCCTGCAGAGGCCGCAGCGCTGATGCAAAGGGTCATGTATGAAGTCAAGCGAGTTGTTGTAGGACAAGATCTTTTTTTAGAACGTGTCTTGATTGCCTTGCTTGCACAAGGTCACCTGCTGATTGAAGGTGTGCCAGGCTTGGCCAAAACTTTGACTGTGAACACGCTTGCTAAAACCTTGAACGGTCAATTCAGTCGAATTCAATTCACGCCTGATTTACTGC
>Ga0209553_1000371_pt1 | contig 23668 bp, 18 predicted proteins | sample LauGreFBDMM110DN_2_FD_188217 | JGI IMG/M metagenome (GOLD analysis project Ga0209553, IMG submission 188217) | Freshwater lake microbial communities from Lake Michigan, USA - Fa13.BD.MM110.DN (SPAdes) (version 2) | ecosystem: Environmental > Aquatic > Freshwater > Lake | place: Lake Michigan...
CGATTTTAACGCGCATGAGCCTCGCACTGGACGTAACGCCTGCGTATCGCCAGATGGTGGTGCCGGGGTGGTTCCTGGTGGTGTTTTGGGCGACCATCCTGATTGGATGGCTTGTCTCCGGTGATGTTGGTTTCATTGCCAAAAACGCGGCGGGAGTGTTGTGTTTGCCATTGGTGATGCAGGGCCTTGCGTTGGTCCACTGTGCGCTGGGGCGAAAAGGAAATGCCGGCTTCTGGCTGGTAGGATTTTATATGCTAGCTGTATCAACGGCGACGGTGTCGTTCGCAATTTTAGTTGGTGTCGGTGTGGCGGATCATTTTTTAAAGCTGCGCGAGCGGATGGCCGCTCCGCCGCAAGGAGGCGTGTGATGCAAGTTATTCTGTTAGAGCGAATTGAGCGCTTAGGCGCATTGGGTGATGTGGTCAACGTGAAGCCTGGCTTCGCGCGAAACTTCCTTCTTCCACGGAAGAAGGCCTTGCGCGCGAACAAGGACAATATGACCTACTTCGAAAGCAAGCGTTCCGAATTGGAAGCGCTGAACGCGAAGCATCGCGACGAAGCCCAAGGGATAGCGGGCAAGCTGGACGGCTTCAAGCTGGTTTTAGTGCGTCAGGCAGGCGAAGGCGGTCAGTTGTACGGTTCTGTCAGCGCGCGCGATATCGCCGACGCACTGATCGAGCATAAATTCAAAGTTGAACGCACTCAAGTTGCGCTGGCCAATCCAATTAAAGTCTTGGGCGTGACCAAGATCCCGGTTCGACTCCATGCGGATGTGAAGGTAATTGTCGAAGTGACCATCGCCCGCTCGATGGAAAAGGCTGATTTGGAAGCCGCACAAGCCGCCAGCATGCTTGAGCGCCCAGAAGACGCCGAGAAATTGCTGGGCGCGCCTGCTCAGCCTGAGGCGGAGGGAGCAGACACTGCTACCGATGAAGAAGAAGCGTCGGCCGCTTAAGCCTTTCTTCCTGACATGTATTTGAGAACCGGCGCAGGCAACCCCTGCGCCGGTTTTGTTTTCGGCGTTATCTTTTTTCACCTGTGGATCGCACCCCGTTGACACCTATATAACGGGCTCACCGAAAGGTTTGAGGCCAACACCATGACTGAACAAATTCCCGTCACCGTTCTGACCGGCTATCTCGGCGCAGGTAAAACCACGCTTCTGAACCGCGTGCTGTCAGAGAACCACGGCAAAAAATTTGCTGTGATCGTCAATGAGTTCGGCGAGATCGGGATTGATAGCGACCTCGTCGTCGGCGCCGACGAAGAAGTCTTCGAGATGAACAATGGCTGCATTTGCTGCACGGTGCGCGGCGATTTGATTCGCATCATCGGCGGACTGCTGAAACGCAAAGGCAAGTTTGACGCTATTTTGGTCGAGACCACGGGCTTGGCCGACCCCGCCCCTGTCGCGCAAACGTTCTTCGCCGACGAAGATATGAAACGGCGCACAAAGCTCGATTCCGTGTTGACGGTGGTCGACGCCAAGCACGTTTTACAGCGCCTGGAAGACAGCCCCGAAGCGGCTGACCAAATCGCGTTCGCCGATGTGTTGTTGCTCAACAAAGTCGATGCCGTGACGCCCGATGAGTTGGCAGCGGTCGAGCGCAAGCTTCGCGCGATCAATCCCTTTGCTAAAATTCATCGCACCGAGCGCTGCGCCATCAGCCTCGATAAGATTCTCGATCAAGGCAGCTTCGATTTAAATCGCATAGTTGCGCTTAAGCCAGAATTTCTGGGTGATAATCACCATCATGGCCACGATCACGGGCATGATCATCACAACCATGATCACCACCACGACCATGGCGAAATGAAACACTATCACGACGAAAATATGGATAGCGTGTCGCTGAGCACCGCCAAACCATTGGATCCCGGAAAATTCAATACTTGGATCAACGATGTGCTGATGTCCAAAGGCCCCACCATCTTGCGCGCCAAAGGCATTTTGAATTTGGCTGATGCCGACGCTCGCTACGTCTTCCAGGCTGTGCATATGATGTCAGAGGGCGCGTTCGCAGGGCCGTGGCCTGCCAAAGATAAACGAAACAGCCGATTGGTTTTCATTGGCCGCGAGCTTGATGCCGAAGCGCTCAAACTGGGCTTTGCCTCCTGCCAGATGGCGTAATCGGGAATGACGTCGAGCGCGCCATTGGCGGAAAGCAAGGGTATGTCGTGGGCGCTTGATGCCTATGTTGTTGGGGCCGCCGCCACACCCGATAGCCGTTATTTTGTCTGCTCGCTGGGTGACGGCACGGTGTGCGTACTAGATCTCACGGACGCCGCCGCGGGCTTTAAGACCTACGACATTCACAAAGGCGGATCGCTGTGCTTTGCGCCCGATATTGAAGCTGGTGCGCATCTAACGGGCGGTGATGACGGCAAGCTGATCAAAGTGGCGCTCGATGGCGCCACCGAGATTGTCGCCGACTTGGGCCGCAAATGGATCGAGCACGTCACCACCCATCCCGAGACCGGCTTTCGCGCTTATGCCTCTGGCAAAGAAGCTTTCGTGCTGGGAAAGAAAAAGGGCGACGATCCGCGCATCATCAAGCTCGAGACATCGGTGGGCGGGCTAGCGATCAATCCCAAAGGCAAGCGCCTTGCCATCTCGCAATACAACAACGTCAACCTGTATTGGCTTGCGGCCAAAGAAGGCCTGCCCCAAGCGCTTCCGTGGAAAGGCTCTCATCTCCACGTCACCTGGAGCCCTGATGGCGATTATGTGGTCACGACCATGCAAGAAAATGCCCTGCACGGCTGGCGATTGTCGGATGGCCAACATTTTCGCATGGAGGGTTATGCAGCAAAAATTCGCAGCCTCTCCTTTGCCAAACGCGGCCAATATTTGGCCACGGGTGGGGCCGATACCGTGATCTGTTGGCCGTTTACGGGCGGCGGACCCATGGGCAAAGCACCTTCGGAATTCGGCGGCATCCTGAACGGACCGCCCGTCACCGCAGTTCTGGCCCACCCGAAGTTAGATGCCATCGCGGCAGGCTTTGAGGATGGCAAGGTGATTGTGGGCCAACCGGGCAGCACGCGCGTGATGCCCATCGTCACGCCCGCCAAAGATCAAGAACCCAGCGCAGTCTCTGTCTTGGCGTGGACCCCCGACGGTGATCGTTTGTTGGCAGGCACCGAAGCGGGCGACGTGCATGTCGTCGATTTCCGTTCGCTCTCGTAACAGTTAGTGGAGCGGATTTGACATTCGCGACCCTATTCGCGGTGGACGTGAGAAGCGAATGTCAAATCCAAAGCTCCACTAAAACCATATATTTCCTAGTGGTCCTCATGATTCTAACATTCGCAAGGTCGCCATCCGAAATGGGATGCGAATGCTAGAATTGGACCACTAACTCGTCTTATCTTGCGGCAACTTCATCCGAAAGGTCAGCGCGAGCGCGACGAGCGACAGCACCCCCGCAATCATCAATGCTTCATTCGGGCTGGTAAAGCGCGCCACGGTTCCCCACAAGGGCGAGCCAAACGCATAGCCGCCCATCAACACAAGATTGAGTAGCGCAAGGCCACGACCGCGGATTTCATCTGGCAGAATCATCTGCGCGCCGATCTGCATCGATGACATCACAAAGAACCAGGTAAAACCAACGACAGCCGTTAAAGCCCCGAGTGCAAGTATCGACGACACCAGCGCCATGGCGATGAACGCCAGAGCATTGATGCCCACGGCCCAACTGACGATGACCTCGCGCGAGCGCCCGTGAGCTAAGCGTGGAAAACAGAACACGCCGGTGATCGCGCCTAGCCCCATGAAACTGAACACCGTGCCGAAGTCATCGGCCTCGGGCACTTTCACGGGCAGGAGCGCCAGCAGAATCGATGCGACCGTGAAGAAAAGTCCACCGCGAATCAGTACCGCACGATAGAGCGATGATGTACGTGCGTAACTAAAGGCGCCAAATAAAAGCGAGAGAAACGGTTTGGGCGCCGCGCGAGGTCGAAGCGGTGCTTTCCAGGTATAGAGTGCGGCGATCACGCCAAGATAACTCAGCGCATTAAAGGCCATGATCCCAGCGGCACCGAACGCAGGGATCAATGCGCCAGCTAAAGACGGTCCTAAAATACGCGCACCATTGTTGGTCAGGGAATAGATGGCGACCGCTTGGGGAACTTCTTTCATACCCACCAGATCAGCCCAGATCGCCGACTGTGAGGGTGTATTGAGTGCAAAGCCAACCGCAAACAGGGCCAGCAACGCTAAAAGGCCCCAGCCACTTTGCACATCAGCCAATACCAAGGCAGTCACCGCGCAGGCCGCCAGCATCATCCAGATCTGCGAAAACATCATGAATTTGCGGCGGTCGAGCATGTCGACCCACGTCCCCGCCGGCAGAAGCAATAAGGCAGGTGGAACGAACAGCGCCGTTTGGACCAGCGAGACCATCAAGGGGTCGCCGTCCGTCCAGATTCGCATCAGATACGCCGCAGCCACGGTTTGCATCCAATAGCCGGTATTAGAAACGGCCATCGCCCCCATGAGGTTGCGAAACGCAGGCCGTTTCAGCGGCGTCCAGAGTGAGGGCGGCGGGGTGGACGAGTCGGTCACATTCAATCAACTTCTCTGAGGTTTGCGCCAGCCATAGCATGCGATGAAGGTGGTTTTGGGAGCATTGGAAACTCGATCATGCGGTGAACGCCTCACGGAAACCCATATTGCCCCCAGCTTTAAGGTTATCCACAAGCCCAAAAAAATATTTTATGCTGTTTGTGGTTATTCTTTGGCGTGACGGGCTTGTCCTGACTATGACGGCATCATGAATTCCCCACTTCTGAAATCAATCGACACAAGCGGTCCCGTGTCTTCGGCGTTCCGTGCGCCCCCGCAGAATATTGACGCAGAAAAGGCGTTGCTGGGTTCTATTATGATGAATAACCGCTCCTACGAGCGGGTTTCGGACTTTTTGTTGCCCGATCATTTTTCCGACCCGGCAAACGCGCGCATTTACCAGGCCTGCATGCGACTGCTGGAACAAGGCCATCAGGCTAACCCTGTCACGTTAAAAACATATTTGGAACGCGACGAGGCGATTATCGCCGCAGGGGGCATGACCTATATCGCGGCACTAGCGGGCACGGTTGTCACCGTCATCAACGCAGGTGACTACGGCAAGTTAATCTATGACCTGTTTTTACGCCGCCAGTTGATTGCGCTGGGCGATGACATGGTCAATGACGCCTTCGACGTCATGCCAGATGAAACCGCGCTGAACCAAATTGAGAAATCCGAGCAAAAACTGTTCGATTTAGCGTCCAGCGGAACCACCGAAGGCGGCTTTCAGACGTTCGAACTTTCCGTCAAGCAAGCCATTCAGACGGCTGAATCTGCGCATCGTCGCGAAGGCGCGTTGGCTGGCGTCACGACAGGGCTGATCGATCTCGACCGCAAGCTTGGCGGATTACATAAATCTGACTTGCTGATCTTGGCAGGTCGCCCGTCCATGGGCAAAACGGCCCTGGCCACCACCATCGCCTTCAATGCCGCCGAGCATTACTTGACCACCGAGTCCCTTGAGGATCGCGGCAAGGTCGTGGCGTTCTTCTCGCTCGAAATGTCCTCGGAGCAGCTCGCAACACGTATCTTGTCAGAGCAAGCCCGCGTCTCAAGCCACGACATCCGCACCGGCAAACTCTCGAACGAGAATTTTGCGAGGCTGGTGAGTTCCAGTAACGACCTCAGCACCATGCCGCTGTATATCGATGACACGCCCGCCGTTACGGTGTCAGCTATCCGCACGCGTTGTCGTCGGCTTGCGCGCACACCCCGCAAAGGGGCCACGGATCCAGCGGCCAGCAGCTTGGGGCTGATCGTGATCGATTATCTGCAATTGATTGCGCCCAATCGCGGTGAGCGCAGCGAAAACCGCGTACAGGAAATTTCAGCCATCACGCGCGGACTGAAAGCGCTGGCGAAAGAACTGAATGTACCGGTGCTCGCGCTGTCGCAGCTCAGCCGCGCGGTTGAGCAACGCGAAGACAAACGTCCGCAACTGTCGGACTTGCGCGAATCAGGCACCATTGAGCAGGACTCGGACGTCGTGATGTTTGTCTACCGCGAGCAGTATTACCTGGAACGCATGGAGCCCCAGGAAAAGCCCGAGGAATCGGTCGAGCGCTTCAACGAGCGCTTCAACAAATGGAAGCAAAGCTGCGAGCGCGTTCACAACATCGCCGAAGTCATTATTGCCAAGCAGCGCCACGGGCCCATCGGCGCCGAGAAACTACACTTCGACCCTAGTTTCACTCACTTCTCGGATTACATCGATTCGGGGATGGTTCCCCCTGGGCCGGAATAGCGATTGATATACTGGCCTGCCCCAATAAAGCCGTAAAAGGCTTGCATTATGGGCTTTCTCTTCCGCTCGTTTTGTGATTCTTAAATCGCGATGTTGTCCCGCACAGCCACCCCGGGCCGAAGCGTTTCGCGCCCTGAAGACCGCGCCGGTGCCATTCTGACCGTCGATCTGGCGGCCCTGGTGGAAAACTGGCGTATTCTAAAAAAGCGCGCACAGCCCGGTTGCGATATGGGCGCAGTGGTGAAAGCCGATGCCTACGGGTTGGGCCTGGGACAGGTGGCCACGGCGCTGAAGCTGGCAGGCTGCAACACCTTCTATGTCGCCCACCTGGATGGTGCCATTTCATTACGCCAGATCATCGGGCCCGACCCGCGCATTGCCTGTCTGAATGGCCCCAATAAGGGCACCGAACGTGACCACATCGCCTTTCGCATCATGCCGGTGCTGAGCACGCCCGAGCACATCAAGGCCTGGTGCGCCTTCGCGCTGAAGGAAGAAGTCCTGCATGAAAGTATCGTGCAGGTCGATACCGGCATGAACCGGCTGGGCCTGTCGGAGCGGGAGTTTAATGGCCTGATAGCCGAACCCGATGGGTTCCTGGGCCTCCATCCCCAAATGCTCATGAGCCACCTTGCTTGCGCCGACGAAGCGCAACACCCCATGAACCGAGCACAACTGGTGCTCTTCCGCACCATGTTGGGGGCATTCCGTACACGCTTTCCCGACGCCAAGGCCTCGCTGGCCAATTCAGGCGGTGTCGTGCTGGGGCATGATTGGCATTTTGATTATGCGCGCCCCGGCGTGGCGCTGTATGGCGTGAACCCCATGCACAGCGGCGGCCAGCCCATGTTGCCGGTGGTCAATCTGAAGGCGCGCATCATCCAGGTGCGTCGCGTTGACACCCCTGGACGCGTTGGATATGGTGCCGACGCAAGCGTCCGCGAAGGCGCTAAAATCGCAACTGTTTCAATGGGTTATGCCGACGGATACCTGCGCGCTTTAGGGTCATCTGGTGTCGGCGTTCTTGACGGGATTAAAGTTCCCGTCCTTGGGCGAGTGTCGATGGATTTGACCACCTACGATGTCTCAAATGTGCCCGACAGCGCCACACTTCCTGGTGGCTTTATCGATATCATCTCGCATGTTGTGACCGTGAATGACGTGGCCAAAGCTGCGGGCACCATCGGCTATGAAATTCTGACCTCATTGGGTAATCGGTTTCATCGGCGCTACTTGCCAGCCCCTATCGCGCGGGTCGGGCAGATATGAATTTTCTCGCACTCATCGGTCGCGTGGTTCTGGGCTTTCTCGGACATATCGGGCGGCTGACAATTTTTGCAGGCACGGCGATTTCGCATTGCGTCAGACCACCGCTGTATCCGCGCCTGATCGGCCAGCAAATGATCGATATTGGTTACTACTCGCTGCCCGTTGTGGGGCTGACGGCGATCTTTTCAGGAATGGTCTTGGCGCTGCAAAGCTATACCGGCTTTGCGCGCTTCTCGGCCGAAAGTGCCGTGGCAAATGTTGTGGTGCTGTCCATCACGCGCGAACTTGGACCCGTGTTGGCGGGGTTGATGGTGGCCGGGCGCATCGGCGCGTCGATGGCGGCTGAAATCGGCACCATGCGCGTCACCGAGCAAATCGATGCGCTGACGACGCTATCAACCAACCCATTTAAATATCTCGTCGTGCCGCGTTTGGTGGCCTGCGTGCTGATGCTACCCCTGCTGGTGCTGGTGGCCGACATCATTGGCGTCTTCGGGGGTTATCTCGTCGGCGTTTATAAGCTTGGGTTTAACGCTGGCGTTTACATCAACTCGACCGTGGATTTTCTTGAGCCCCTCGACGTGATCTCTGGGCTCGTCAAAGCCAGCGTGTTTGGTTTCTTGATCGCGCTCATGGGCTGCTACAACGGCTATTATTCAAAAGGTGGCGCGCAAGGCGTCGGTGCGGCCACCACCAACGCCGTGGTGTCGGCCTCGATCCTCATCTTGACGTCGAACTACCTGATTACAGAACTCTTCTTCGCCAGCTGATGATCATGACCACCCCGCCCAAAATTCATCTCAAAGATGTGCGCAAGGCGTTTGGCGATAAACAAGTGTTGAACGGCGTTGATCTTGATATTGCGCCAGCCGAATCAGTGGTCATCATCGGCGGATCGGGGACCGGGAAATCGGTGCTCATCAAATGCATCTTAGGAATCCTCACGGCCGATTCCGGCACTATCGAAGTCGACGGCACCGACGTCACGCATACGCCTGCGGGCAGCCGCGTGGCTGTGAACAAAAAATTCGGAATGCTGTTTCAAAGTGCGGCGCTGTTTGACAGTTTACCAGTCTGGGAAAATGTCGCCTTCGGGTTAATCCAAGGCGAGCAGATGAACCGCGATGAAGCCCGGCACCGCGCCATCGAGACGCTGGCCAAAGTTGGGCTTGCACCTGAAGTGGGTGATTTGTCGCCATCCGAGTTGTCTGGCGGGATGCAAAAACGCGTGGGCTTGGCGCGCGCCATCGCTGGCAACCCCGAGATCGTTTTTTTTGATGAGCCGACCACGGGCCTTGATCCTATTATGGCCGACGTCATCAATGATCTGATTATTACGTGCGTGAAAGACAAGGGCATCACGGCGCTGAGCATCACCCACGACATGCATTCGGCGCGGAAAATTGGCGACCGGATTGCCATGATTTACGAGGGCCGCTTGATTTGGGTGGGCAAGGCCAAGGATGTCGACACGGCGGGTAACGCCTTCGTCGACCAATTCGTCCATGGCCGCGCTGAAGGCCCGATTAAGATGCAGTTGCGTCGTTAGTAACGCGACGGCGCACAAGGGAATGTAATGGCCAAAGCCAAAGCCATGTTTGTTTGCCAAAGCTGTGGCGCCACCACCACCAAGTGGCAGGGCAAATGCGACTCCTGTGGTGAGTGGAATACCATGGCTGAAGAAACGCCCCGCGCACTGCCCAAGGGTGCGACGGGCGGCAAAGGTGGCAGTAAAATTGCGTTTGTCAGCTTGAAGGGGCAATCGGCCGCGCCGCCGCGCCGCAAAATGGGCATCAGCGAGTTTGATCGTGTGTGCGGCGGTGGTTTAGTCGCGGGCTCGGCGATTTTGGTGGGTGGCGATCCGGGGATCGGCAAGTCAACGTTACTTCTGCAAGCTTGCGCTGGACTGACGGGAGCCAGTTGCGCTTACATCACGGGTGAAGAATCCATCGACCAAGTGCGCTTGCGGGCCACGCGCTTAGGCCTTGAAGGCGCGCCGGTTCATTTGGCTTCGGCCACCAACGTACGTGATATCGTGGCAAGCCTTGAGAACATGCCCGCGCTTGATGTGGCGGTGATTGATTCCATCCAAACCATGTATGCCGACACGGTTGATTCGGCGCCAGGCACCGTGACTCAGGTTCGCACCTGCGCCCATGAACTCATCCAAGTTGCCAAACGACGTGGCTTTGCATTGTTCCTAGTCGGCCACGTCACCAAAGAAGGCACGTTGGCAGGACCGCGCGTGCTGGAACATATGGTGGATACGGTTTTGTATTTCGAGGGCGACCGCGGCCATCAGTTTCGAATTTTACGCGCGGTGAAAAACCGCTTCGGGCCTACCGATGAGATTGGCGTGTTTGAGATGACCGACTTGGGTTTGCGTGAAGTCACGAACCCTTCGGCGCTTTTTCTGGCGGAGCGGCGTGGCAATGTCAGCGGAAGTTGCGTCTTTGCCGGGATCGAGGGCACACGACCGGTGTTGGTCGAGATTCAAGCCTTGGTGGCACCCACCACTTTTGGCACGCCCAGGCGCGCTGTGGTGGGCTGGGATATGGGCCGCCTGAACATGGTCACGGCGGTGCTCGAGTCGCGCTGTGGGGTTGCGATGGGCTCGAACGATATCTATCTCAATGTCGCAGGCGGCTTACGAATACAAGAACCCGCAGCCGACCTCGCTGTCGCCGCAGCATTATTATCAGCGCTATCGAGCGAGCCCGTACCCGCAGAAGCTGTTGTGTTTGGCGAAATTGGACTGTCGGGCGAAGTTCGCGCCGTCGCGCAACGCGATTTGCGGCTGAAAGAAGCCGGAAAACTGGGCTTCAAGCGCGCCTGGGCCCCAAAGCCGAGCACAGCGCCAGATAAGCGCAGTGCCAAACCCACAAGCGGCGAGATTGCCGTGAAAGATATCGGCCACGTGCAAGACATTGTCTCACTCTTTGGCATTGATGCCACCGAACGAACCAGAAGCGGGCACTGATGGACTCAATCCCGATCAACGGCTTGGATCTTGCAGTGATCATCGCGCTGCTGGTCTCGGCATTACTGGCGTTCATGCGCGGATTTGTTCACGAAGTTTTATCCATCGGCGCATGGGTTGGGGCCTCGTTGACCGCGCTTTATGGCCTGCCGCTGGCTCAGCCCTTTGCACGCAAAACCATCCCCATCGACTGGGCCGCAGACGCTGCCGCCGCCGTTGTGCTGTTCTTGGCTGCTTTATTGGTGCTGTCGTTCATCACCAACAGCCTGTCAAAGACCGTCCAAGCCAGCGCCATGAACAACTTGGATCGATCCTTAGGCTTTGTCTTCGGTTTGGCCCGTGCGGCAGTGATTCTGTCGATTCTGCTCATTGCTACCGACTGGCTGATGGACAAGACCGCGCGGCCCGTCTGGATGCAAAAAGCCAAGACTTTGCCAGCCATTGAGTTGGGGGCAAATGTTCTGAAAGACTTGATGCCAGATAGCTTTATCGCTGCGGAGGATGCTGCTAAAGAAGCCGCCGATACGGCCAAGGATGCCCTGGAATTGAAGCGGACACTTGATCGCCTGACGCAGCCCACACCAACCGCCGAGCCGACGCCCAACACCCCGACCACATCTGACCCGAAGACGCCGCCAACCGCCGAAAAACCCGCCTACGACAACAAAGAGCGCCGCGACATGGAACGACTCTTGCAAAGCACTGAGACACCGAAATGAGTCGCCTGATTGTGCCTGCCACTCCGTTTGACCTGGGTGATGATGATCACCCGCATGAAGAGTGTGGGGTCTTCGGAATTATCGGCGATGCGGATGCCGCCACACACACAGTTCTAGGCCTCCATGCTTTGCAACATCGCGGCCAGGAAGCGGCTGGTATTGTCACCTACGATGGTAGCCAGTTCCACAGCCATCGCGGCCTTGGGCATGTCGCGGAGAATTTCAACGACGAGGTGACCAACCGCCTGAAGGGCAACATGGCGGTGGGGCATAACCGCTACGCCACAACAGGCGGCACCATTCTGCGCAACGTACAGCCGCTATTTGCCGAGTACGAATTCGGCGGCTTCGCCGTGGGTCATAACGGCAACCTGACCAATGCCATGACGCTACGCAAAGAGCTGCAAAAACGCGGCTGCCTGTTTCAATCAACCTCCGATACCGAAACCGTGACGCACCTGATCGCACTCAGCCAGGCGACAACGGTAGAAGATCGTCTGATCGACGCTTTGCGCCAAATCGAGGGTGCTTACTCGTTCGTGTGCTTGACCAACGGCGCGCTGATTGGCGCACGTGATCCGTTGGGATTGCGCCCGCTCATTCTCGGCAAACTGGGACCTGCGCATATTCTGTGCTCGGAAACTTGCGCGCTCGACATCATCGGCGCTGAGTTCGTGCGCAATATCGAGCCTGGCGAAATTGTGGTGCTCACCAGCGAGGGCGTGCGCAGCCTCAAACCCTTCCCGAAGCAAAGTCAGCGGTTTTGCATTTTTGAATACATCTACTTTGCCCGCCCCGATTCCATCACCGAAGGCCGCAGTGTCTATGAGGTGCGGAAACTGATCGGCATGGAGCTGGCCCGCGAATCAGGTGTGGATTGTGATGTTGTGGTGCCGGTCCCCGACTCTGGGGTTCCTGCTGCGCTCGGTTTTGCAGCACAATCGGGCAAGCCCTTTGAATACGGCATCATCCGCAACCACTATGTGGGCCGTACTTTCATTCAGCCGTCAGATAAAACACGTCACTTGGGTGTGAAACGCAAACATAACCCCAACCGTTCGCAGATCGCGGGCAAGCGAGTGGTGTTGGTTGATGATTCGATTGTGCGCGGCACGACCTCGTTGAAAATTGTCGACATGGTGCGCGAAGCGGGCGCGACCGAAGTACATATGCGCATCTCCTCACCGCCGACCGCTCACCCGTGCTTCTTCGGCATCGATACGCCATCTTATGATGGCCTGATGGCCGCGCGCTATAGCGTCGCCGAGATGGGCAAAAAACTGGGTGTTGATAGTTTGGCGTTCATTTCGATGGATGGCCTTTATCGTGCCCTGGGTGAAGCCAAGCGCAAGGCCGACAAGCCGCAGTTTTGCGATGCCTGCTTTAGCGGCGAGTATCCGTTACCGCTCACCGACCAAAAAACTGGCACCCTGCCCCAGCAGCTGTCGCTGCTCAACGAAGATCGCGGCTAAGGGCGATGTCTGCGCGCCTGGCCGGACGGATTGCCCTGATCACCGGCGCCTCGCGGGGCATTGGCCGTGCTGTGGCCCTGCGATACGCGCAAGAAGGTGCGACAGTTGTGGCCTTGGCGCGCTCGAAAAAAGATCTGGAATCGCTCGACGATGAGATTCGTAATGCCACTGGGCAATCAGCTGTCTTGATCCCCGAGAGCGTGACCGATTATGCCAAGATCGAACAGGTTGCCGTTGCACTGGCCGAGCGATTCAAGAAACTTGATATTCTGGTGGGCAATGCGGGCAGCTTGATTCAGCTTTCACCCTTGGGCCACTACTCTCCGAAGCAATGGGATGAAATCTTTGCCGTTAATGTGACGGCCAATTGGCGCTTGATCCGCTGTCTTGAACCGTTGCTCAAGGCGTCGGAAGCGGGACGCGCAATTTTTGTCACGTCGAGTGCAGCCCATACCGACAAGATGTACTGGGGACCTTACGGCGCATCGAAGGCAGCCCTTGAACGCATGATTCAAATATACGCCAGCGAAGTGGCGCATACACCGCTCAAGGTGAACTTGCTTGACCCTGGACGAATTCGCACAAAAATGCGCGCCATCGCTTATCCGGGTGAAGACCCCAACACCTTGCCAACACCCGAGAGCATTACCAACACCTTCGTCGCCATGGCCGAGCCAGCCTTCAGCCGGACGGGGCAAATTGTTCAAGCTCCGAAAGTCTAATAACGCCGACGTCTTGGGATGCGCACCTTCTTGCCGCCGTTTGCCTTCGTGGCACGGCCCTTCAAGCTGCGCGGTTTAGGGCCCTTATGGGCGTTTTTCATTTTCTTGGGCTTCTTGGAGGCCTGGTTCACCACGCCGCCTTTTCGCTCGCTCTGACCGCGGCTAGGCTGAGCCCGCGCCGACGTCGTCCGCTCGCTGTGACGTGTGGGTCGCCCACTCTCTTCATCGACAAACGGGTTCTTGGGTTTACGCAAACTCAGGCGCAGCGGCACACCCTTCAGGTCGAACGCGCCGCGCAACTCGTTGGCCAAGTAGCGCATGTAGGATTCAGGCAAGTCCCCCGGTCGCGTCGTGAAGAACAAAAACGTGGGCGGGCGTGCCTTCACTTGCGTCATATAACGCAACTTGATGCGGTACTTATGCACGGACAACGGCGGTGGATGATGCGCCATCGTCGCCTCGAGCCATCGATTGAGTGCGGAGGTGGAAATATGCGTGATCCAGGTCTCGTGGATTCTAAACACTGCATTCATCAACGCATCGACGCGCAGGCCCGAGGTGGCTGACATGGTGATGATGCTGACATCAGGCAACTGCGCGAGAGACTCTTCTAAGCGCAGCTTGATGTCCTCGAGCGTCTTTTCTTTGTTGACGACAAGGTCCCACTTATTCAGCGCGATCACAATCGCGCGACCCTCTTCTTCCACATAACGTGCGAGCGTGAGGTCCTGTTTGTCGAGGCCGATCTCCGCATCGACTACGATGACCACAACGTCAGCCATACGCAAGGCTTCGAACGTTTCACCCACCGAAAGCTTCTCAACTGCGTCGGTAACATTTGGCCGCTTGCGCACACCGGCGGTGTCGACGAGGCGAAGCTCGCGGCCTTCATATTTAAAACTGATGGTCACCGCGTCGCGCGTGATGCCCGACTCTGGGCCCGTCAATTGCCGCTCTTCGCCGATGAGGCGATTGATCAGGGTCGACTTGCCAACATTGGGCCGCCCGACAATAGCGATATTCATGGGCCGCAGCGGCACACCTTCAGAGATCGTAAAGCCCGTATCGACTTCTTCTGGTTCATCGGCATCAGGATCAAACGCCTCAGGCGGTGCATAACCCGCAATACCGCGATACAACCCCTCAAGGCCTTGGCCATGCTCGGCGGAAATATCGATAGCCTCACCAAGGCCAAGCCGAAACGCTTCATAAAGACCTGCTCGGGATTCCTTCGACTCGCACTTGTTGGCCACCAGAATCACGGGGGTTTTTTGCTGGCGCAAAAGATCTGCGAAATGCTCGTCGAGCGGGACAATGCCTGCTTTCGCATCGATGAGAAGCAATGCGACGTCAGCGTCGGCGACGGCTTTGAGTGTCAGCCGACGCATACGTCCTTCGAGTGTGTCCTCGGCTGCCGTTTCAAGACCCGCCGTATCGAAGACGCGAAACGACAGCCCAGCCAGCGTGCCCACACCTTCTTTGCGATCCCGCGTCACACCAGGGCGATCATGCACAATCGCGCTGCGACGACCAACTAGACGATTGAACAGCGTTGATTTGCCCACGTTGGGCCTGCCGACGATGGCCACCGCAAATGACGGAGGCGCGGCCCCCGGCTGCGATTTTGGCTTGCGGCTCATTTTATGGGACCTAACGGTAGGCGGCGAGGTCGCCGTCGTCGTTGAGCAAGTACATGGTGCTATTGGCCAGCGCCGGGGGCAATGTCGCTGCAGAATTCAGATCAAGGCGTCCCAGCACAGCGCCACTATAGGGCGAGAGCGAGAGCGCTTGTTCATTGGACCCCACCACAATCACACGATCAGACGCCACCACTGGCCCGGCCCAAACGATGCGACCGGTTTTGTCTTCAGGGTCTTCAAAGCGAGGTAGCTGCGTGACCCACAAAATGCGGCCCGTTCGAACGTCGATGCACAAGGCTTCGGCATCGATGGTGATGACATACAAGAAGTCACCCGCGATCCACGGCCCATAGACACCCGAGACCGGTGCATCCCACACCCGCTGACCCGTACGCAAATCAATGGCAACAATTACGCCCGAATGGCCAACGACATAAACGCGGCCACGGTCGATGACCGGGCGCGCACTGATAATGGGCAAGCTGGCCGCAGCTTCAGTCCGGCGCACCGCCACGACGGTTTCAGTCCACAGGGCCGAGCCATTATCGACGCGCAATGCAACAACTTCGCCATTGGTAAAGGGGGCAATGACAACACCACCATCGACCGCCGGGGCCGCAGCCCCCATGAGGATGGTCGCGGTTGAGGCGCCGGAATAGGTCCACAACTGACGCCCCGTTGACGCGGCGAGCGCCACCACCTGATTTTCAACCGTTATGGCAAACACGCGCCCGCCGTTGACTGTGGGGGCCGAGCGGATGGGGGCTTCAAGTGATGCACGCCAAATTTCTTTGCCCGACTTGGCATCAAGCGCCACGACTTGCGCAAAGCCACCCGTGATGAAAATGCGACCATTGTCATAAGCGATGCCACCACCGAGAAACGAGCCTTCGTTGTCGTCTTCCGGGGCCGTTTCCGTTCGCCAGAGTCTTTTTCCGTTGGAGGCATCGTAAGCCGTCACTTCAGCCTCGGCATCCATAGCGAAGACATGACCTTCGGCGACGACGGGTTCGGCCAAAACACGATTGCGTTTGCCTGTACCTTCGCCAATGTCTTCTGACCACCGCAACTTCGGTACGTCACTCAATGACAAATGATGCATCGCATGATGCGATAAACCACCTGCTTGCGGCCACGTATCGGTGTCTTGGGGTTTGGGAAGGCGAATCACCGTATCAATGGCGCCAAGGTCAGGGCGCAATTCACGCTCCAGCGCCAAAACCGAAATGCGCGTTCCCGGCAGAATGTCTTTGTCTTTCTCGCCGGTGAAAATATTGTTGTCGCAGCCCGCGAGCACCATCGTAGTGAAGCCGATCAGCAAGCACGCGCGCGTGGTCTTGGTCATCATGATTTACTTCGCTACCGGTGCCGGGGTTGGGGCGACAGGCGTCGGCACAGAGCCAGTTTTAAAAACAGCAGCCAGTTCTTCTGCACGTTGACGAACACCTGCAGGTGCATTGGCGTCTTTGGCCAAACCTTCGGCGATGGTAATCGCGCGTGGTGTGTCGCCCTGCTTGTTGGCCAGCAGCGCTGAGAGTTCCGTCGCCGACGGCGAAAACGCATTGCTGGGATCGAGCAAGGGCTTCAATGAAGCCTCCAACTCCAACGGATTTTCAGTATCGAGTCCATGCAACGCGCGCAAAACACGCGCGAGATCACGAAACAGCGGATCGGCTTTCTCATCGTCAGCCAGCACTTTGTAAGCCGCTAGGGCCCCGGGCACATCCGTCTTCTGCAGTGCCAACGCTGCCTTTTGCAATTGAGCCAAAGCGGCATACACTTGCCCCTTCTTCTCAGCGAGTGATGCATAGGCCGTCATGGCATCATCAAGCTTTCCATCTTGAATGAGCTTGACCGCCGCTTCGTATTGCTGAGCCGCCTCGACGCGTTGTTGGTCTTGGTTTTGCCGCCAGAGTTGCCAACCGGCCACCGCCACGACAACGGCAAGGCCAGCGCCAATAACTAAATTTCCGTATTGTTTCCAAAGCTTCGAGAGTTCTTCACCCCGGAGATCTTCTTCGATTTCGCCCATCAAGCTGTCGACGGCGATTTCGTCCTCGGATTTTTCCGGCTTTTTTGACTTCGTCTTGGCAGGCACCGGAACGTTCCGATCTGAAGCTGTGTCCTTGGTTACGTTCACGGCTAGCATTCCTTATCGACAATCTATTGAAGCCCTGGCGTCAGAATGACCACGGCAGATCAGTGAATCCGGGCATCCCCAGGCCTGGCACAGGCCGGGCACGAAAGCGGGCAGAACATAAAGACTTAGCCCCCCCGACGCAATTGCAAGGGCAACACCCTTTGCCACAATCCAACCTGTTGAATAGAAACGATGTTTTGACGGGAACTTGGGCCCGGTGATTCAAGGTTTATTAATCGGTGTGGAATGAACGATGGATGCACAGATTTCTATTTTCTAGCACCACGCTTTCGGCGGATTGAGGGTCGCCCCATGCCTCGCTCGTATATTCGCACCGGCCCTTGCGGCATCGTCCTTTATGGGGCTTTAGGGGGCCGTGGCGGTAAACCCGACCCCATCTGGTTGCAGTTCTTCGGGTATAACTGCGCAGCGTCTGCTGGGGGTCCTGCGGGCGCCTTCTGCGCTACCCGTGCGCCGGGCGAAGGGGCCGCAGAGGTCAGCCGGTATTGTTACCAGACACTTGCGAATGCCAATTGCCTCGACCGCCCCGATTCTGAGCGCAAGAACCAAGCCCTAGGCTCATCTGCCTATTAAGCTTGGCTATGACCGCAAAGGGTCTTGCTCGCCGAAGACAAGTTATTACACAATAAAGTCATGAGCCGCAGCATCTTGCCTAGGCCGACCAGGCCCATGACATCCGTCGTGCCGATTGCCGCCTACCAGCGCAAGGCCCAAGACCTGTATTTTACGCGCGATGAGTTCAATCGCCTTTTAAACCTTTACTCCAGCCACGTCATGCGTGGGGAATGGCGCGACTATGCCATTAGCCAGGACCCCACCAAGGCCTCATTTTTCATCTTCCGGCACACCAACGAATATCCACTCTTCGTCATTTCAAAGCTGGAATCACGCGGCAAAAACCGCGTCGCAGCCTCGAAAAACGGCCGTTATGTGCTGTTCAGCCGCCAGAAAAAACTGAAGCAAGCCCATGACCTGGATGCTGTGCTGCGCCTGCTCAGTCAGCCCCTGACTGTGGTGCGTTCCTAAGGCCTGATTCGAGCCTTAATAAGATGTTAATTACATCTATATTTCAAATAGTTAAAGTTTAATGACATGCACTGAGGTCGCACCAGCCATGCGATCTTGTTGCTATGCAGCATAAACCGTTCCGAATATACAAAGCTTGTCTTGAGGACATCAATCACCCTCAGGCGCCAAGACAAAGAAAAACAAGGAACGTGTTGTGTCGAAGTACGTAAAGTTGATGGATGGTTTTTTCGTATGCGTCCTGATGGTGACTGGCGTTTGGTACGTCAACGCCGTCGTCCATATCGTCGGCCATATGATCTAATCTGGTCGTTCTCGACGACAGATTTTGCTAGCCACTGCCCTTGAAGAGTGACTGACCAACCGGTCCGTACTGCTTCAAGCAGCGGGTTTGCCTCGCCAAAAACGACTATTTCAAAGCCCCGAAGATAAACCAGCTGGCAAAGTTGCCATGCTGCGGAGCCTCAACTTTACCCTGCGCGAACTGGGTGAAGTATTCGTCGCTGACAACGCCGCGATCGGGGATACGTGTCTCGTCGCTTTTTTGGGTCCAACCCACCCTCGAAACACATTTACTGGGTAAGAGAATAGTGAATAATTAATGACAGAGTGACATTTATTTCAGTAAAATTGCAAAATGAGCCCCAGAGCAAATAGGGCATTGAGCAATCACGAGGGGAATATGGCCAAATTCAAGACGTTCAACCTGTCGCAGGTGCTACTGACATCAGCAGCTTTTATGGCCCTTGTGCCGACGACAGCATCGGCTCAATCGCCACGGCCTGCCAAACCGGCCGCCATCGAAGAAATCGTGGTCACGGGGTCACGTATTATACGTGATAACTTTAATTCTGTGCAGCCCATATCGGTTGTGACTGCACAATCCATTCGCGAGTCAGGCAGCACTTCCGTTGGTGAAATCTTGCTTGATCAGTCCATTATCAATCCCTCGTCTAACAACCAAAACACCAGTTCGACCCTGTTCCTTGCCGGTCAAACGCGCGTCGACATTCGCGGCCTTGGCCCGACGCGAACGCTAGTGCTCATGGACGGCCGTCGCCTTCCCTACACCGATGCATCCTCGCCCGCAGTCGACTTAAACATTGTCCCGGCCCTGATGATTGAACGCATCGAAACCGTCGCCGGCGGCGCATCGGCGGTGTACGGGTCAGAAGCCATCGCCGGTGTTGTAAACTTATTCATGAAGAAGAACCAAGAAGGTTTGGAACTTGATATTCAATCGGGCATTACGCAACGCGGCGACGGAAATGAAATTCAAGCTGGCTTCAATTGGGGCGGTCGATACTTAGATGACAGATTAAGTGTTATGATCGGCGGCGAATATGCAAAACAAGACAACATTCTGCAAATCGATCGCAGTGCTTTTGCAAATGGGATTCGCCGCGACAACCGTGTGACACCTCAACCTATCCTTGATCCTACGTCGCGCTCGAATACATCTCCCTTCGCAACATTTCAGTTGACCGGCGGAGCGTTGGGAACAGCGCGCGCAGTAACCCGCGACGTCCGCGACAATGGCTTAAGTATTGTTCGCCTCTCAGCCGCGTGCTCCACACCCACGGCGCAGCCCGATTGCCAAGACCCCTCACTGTTTTACAGTGCAATCTACAATACACTGCAGGGCAAGTTTGATCGCAATGTCATTCGTAGCTACGCGGATTATAGCGTAAACGATGACTGGAAGCTCACGTTCGACGGTATTTACGGCAAACACAACGGCGGCGGCGGTTTTCAGCCTGCATTTTCCAGCACGGCAGGCGGCGGAACCTTGCCAATAGTGTTGCGCGGCGACAATGCGTACCTGGCGGGCACAACGACGACAGCCTCTCAACTTCGCGCCGAATGGCTTGCGGCTGGAAAAACCTTTACGCAAGCTTCAACCGCGCAAGTCGGCAAATTCTGGACCGAATTCGGAAACCGAGATGTTGATACCACGCGTGATTTTTGGAAGCTAACCCCAGGGTTTAATGGCAAATTTCAAGCGTTTGATAGCACGGTCAGCGTGGATGGATACGCGCAGTATTCTGAAGTTTCGGGCAGCACCACATCCCTTGGCGTTCCGAATTTAAGACGTGTTCAACAGGCAACAGATGCCATTGTACTGGGTGGGCAAATCGTTTGCCGCGATGCGACTGCACGTAGCGAAGGCTGCGTGCCATGGGACCTCGTCAACGGCGCAAGCAGAGACGCCATTTCCTGGGCTAATGCCCAGTCAACAACGGATCAGTCCCTGAAGCAAACAGTTGCTGGCATTAATCTTGCGACTAATATTTATGAACTTCCGGCAGGGCCCATTAGCATTGCAGCCGGCGCAGAGTATCGCAAAGAAGAAAGCTTTTTTGCCCAAGACGCGCTAGGTGCTTCAGGCGCATTGTTTTTCAATTCGATTGGAACGCGCGCGGGCGAATACAGCGTGAAAGAAGCTTTTGGCGAAATTGTCATTCCGCTGCTGACTGACATGCCAATGGCTAAAGTCCTATCGTTCGAAGCGGCGGGACGCCTGTCGGACTATACATCGATCGGTAGCGCTGATCAGCGGCGTTATAATTTGCAGTGGGCTCCGTTCGAAGATTTGCGTTTTCGGGTGACGGATTCTACAGCTGTACGCGCACCCAACATCGTCGAGTTATATTCACCGCAAAGTCGTAACTTCACTACGGCAGCCATCGACCCGTGCGACCGCGATAATTTCCGTAGTGCAACCGCAGCTCAGCAGGCGGCCCGGCGCGTCACCTGTGCAGCCGCTATCCCAAACTACAACCCACTGACTTTCTTTTCTAACTTCGGCGCTGGACGTCCATCACTGCCGCTGCTGCAAGGGGGAAATCCAGGCCTAGGACCTGAGAAGGCTCACACCTATCAGTACGGGTTAGTGCTGCAGCCACGCTGGGTCCCCAATCTGTCGGCCTCCGTCGACTTTTTCAGATATACGATTGCTGACTCTGTTGGAAGCATCCCGATCAACACCTTATTCGCCGCACTCTGCCACGACGATGCGTCGCGTTCGTTTGCATCTAATCCGTTCTGCGCCCAAATTCGGCGAGACCCCACGGGAACCAATGGCGGTGCCGTTCCTGGCGGTGTGTCCGAAGTCGTCCTTATTAGTCAGAATATTGCTTCAACGAAGGTTGAGGGCTGGGATTACTCAGTGCAGTACGCCTTCCAGACCGAAGACGTTTTCGGTAGCGACTATGGTGCAATCTCCATGAGACTAGACGCCACATGGATGTACGAGTTCGCGGTTCAAGGCCTTCCCGGACAAGCCTTTGTTCAGTTCGCTAACACCATCAGCAATGCCACGCCCGAGTGGAAAGTGAATGGCTCGTTGCAATGGAGCAATGATAACCTCAGCTTGCGATGGAACATGCTGTACTTCGGCTCGATGATTGCCTCCCAGGCTCAGCAACAAGGCGTGCTGGACCCCTTCAAAACGGGGAATTATTACCGGCATGATTTACGTGCGAGCTACAAACTGAATGAGCAAGCCACGTTGCGCGCAGGCATTCTCAATCTGTTCGATGAGAACCCTCCGCGCCTGCCGGAAACCTTCAACGGTACCGGCACAGGACCGTCGCAGTATGACAACCGCGGCCGCTACTTCTTCCTTGGAACGAGCTTGACCTTTTAGGAGAGGCGTTTGTCTGGCTGAGGGCGTAGACTGTCGCACCACCACAGTCATTCCCCGATTGAGTCGGCAATCCATTCCTCAATGCGCACAGTGTGTGTGGAACGATGGATCGCCCGCGTATCTGCCGTCTTCGACGGCATGTCAGATTTAATTTGTCGACCTCTGGTCGAATATCGTGCGATGACGAGTAGAGTAAAGTTTACCACTACTCAATCGTGTCGGGTGATGCGCGCAAACTTTCCAGCTACCCGCCCGGGTGCAGCCCTGGCGCCTCGTGGCCAGTGCGCGCCACATATTCAGTATAGCCGCCGCCATATTGATGCAGGCCGCCCGGTGTGAGTTCGAGAACCCGGTTGGAGAGTTGACTGAGGAAGTAGCGATCGTGTGACACGAACAGCATGGTGCCCTCAAACCCCGCGAGCGCGGCCACCAACATTTCTTTGGTCGCCATGTCCAGGTGGTTGGTAGGCTCGTCGAGCACCAGGAAATTCGGCGGGTCGTACAACATCTTGGCCATCACCAAGCGCGCCTTCTCGCCACCCGACAACACGCGGCAAGGTTTTTCAACATCATCACCCGAGAAGCCAAAGCAGCCAGCCAAGGTGCGCAAAGGGCCCTGACCGGCTTGCGGGAATGACGCATCGAGTGATTCAAACACCGTCTCGTCGCCCTCTAACAGATCCATCGAGTGCTGGGCGAAATAGCCCATCCGCACGCTGGCACCCAAGGTGACCGTGCCTTTGTCTGGAAGCGTGCCTAGATCCGGCGTGTGCGCCCCTGCCACCAACTTCAGCAGTGTCGATTTGCCCGCGCCATTGACGCCGAGCACACACCAGCGCTGCTTGCGGCTGAGTTGGAAATCGAGGTTGGCGTAAATGGTTTGGCTGCCATACGCCTTATGGACGGCTTTGAAACTGACCACATCATCGCCCGAGCGTGGAGGCGTGCGAAATTCGAAACGGACCGACTGGCGGCGCTTGGGCGGCTCGACCCGCTCGATCTTGTCCAACTTCTTCACCCGGCTTTGCACCTGGGCCGCGTGCGAAGCGCGCGCCTTGAAGCGCTCGATGAATTTGATCTCTTTGGACAACATCGCCTGTTGGCGTTCGAATTGCGCCTGGCGCTGCTTCTCGGTGAGCGCACGTTGCTGTTCGTAGAAATCGAAATTTCCAGAATAGGTGGTCAGCGTTCCGCCATCAATTTCCACAATTTTGTTCACGATCCGGTTCATGAATTCCCGGTCGTGCGATGTCATCAGCAAGGCGCCGTCATAGTTTTTCAAAAAATCCTCCAGCCAAATCAAGCTTTCCAGATCCAGATGGTTGCTGGGCTCGTCCAATAACATACCATCCGGCTGCATCAGCAAAATGCGGGCCAGCGCCACGCGCATCTTCCAGCCGCCCGAAAGCAGGCCGACATCGCCGTCCATGCGCTCCTGGCTGAAACTCAACCCACCCAGCACTTCGCGCGCGCGGTCCTCGAGCCCATAGCCCCCCAACTCTTGGAAGCGCCCCTGCACCTCGCCGTAACGCGCAACCAGCACGTCCATGTTGTCAGCCTGCCCCGGATCGACCATCGCCGCCTCAAGCTCGACCATTTCGGCCGCAAGTGCGCTTAACGGGCCCGCGCCATCCATCACGGCAGCCACGGCGCTCATGCCCGACATCTCGCCGACGTCTTGGCTGAAGTAGCCGATGGTCATGCCGGGAT
>Ga0209553_1000373_pt1 | contig 23617 bp, 14 predicted proteins | sample LauGreFBDMM110DN_2_FD_188217 | JGI IMG/M metagenome (GOLD analysis project Ga0209553, IMG submission 188217) | Freshwater lake microbial communities from Lake Michigan, USA - Fa13.BD.MM110.DN (SPAdes) (version 2) | ecosystem: Environmental > Aquatic > Freshwater > Lake | place: Lake Michigan...
GTGGTCGAGGGCGATCTGATCGTGCGCGGAAGCCACTCCTGGTTTGATCGATTCTTCGCATCCACGCGCCGTACTTCGGAAATTACTATCGATTCCAGTTCATCCGTGCGCGGCGACATACATCTTTATCGAAAGATTGATCTGCACATAGCTGATGATGCCGAGGTTGGCGACATTATCGAACATTACTAGTCATGGCAGAATGCCATCAAACCAAGAAGTAAAAAAACGGGCCATGTGGCCCGTTTTTTTTCGATCTATTACGCTATCAAGAAACTTGTACTCTTGAAGATTTTTACTGTTCTTCGCGCTGATAGTGTCCCATCAACATGCCTGTTGCCAACACATGGCCTTCAATAGCCGCCAGCAATTCATCCTTGTTCAGGCCAGCCGCCAAATCAAGATCTGCATCAATTGCATAGACCCGGAAGTGATAAGCATGCAGCTTGCCATCAACTGGAGGACGGGCGCCGAAATAGCCGGTCTGACGCGTTCCGTTCATACCGTTGATCATGCCTTCCAGACCAGCGATGCCGGTAACTTCCGCTTCTTTCATCAGGTTAGCTGGTAACCCGGTTGCAGTCGCCGGAATGTTGTACGCTACCCAATGCACGAATGGTTGGGGCATGGGCACGATTGGATCATCGCATATCAGTGCCAGCTGCACCGCACCCTCTGGCAGATTTGACCAGCTCAGATCGATCGACTTATTGTCACCATACGCAGTGAATTCCAGTGGAATGGTGCCGTGATGCTCGAACGCGGAACTGGTGACGGCAATTGTTTCCGGAATTTCCTGCGCCAGTAATTGCGCAGAAAACACCAGCGCTCCCGCTGTTACCAGAACGGATCGAAAGGTACTTATTGATTGACTGATTTTCATGCCTGACTCCTGAGTTAAGTGTTGTGCAGTTAAAATATTGAAATTTATGTAGCAGGGTTAAAGTGACTATTTGGTAATAATTATTTGGCGAACTTATTTGCTTACAACCAGCGCAACCTGCTCCGCTTTTTCCCGCAGCAAATATTTTTGCACTTTGCCGGTCGAGGTCTTTTCAATTGGACCGAATACTACTTTTTTGGGTATCTTGAATCCTGCCAATTCATCCCTGCAATAGGCGATCAATTCTACCGCCGTCATCTCCTGTCCTGCCTTCAGGCTGACGAATGCGCAAGGCACTTCACCCCATATCGCATCCGAACTCGCGACTACGGCAGCTTCGAGGATCTTGGGATGCTTGAACAGTACTGACTCCACTTCCAGCGACGAAATATTTTCTCCGCCAGATATAATAATATCCTTGGAGCGATCCTTGATCTGGGTATACCCGTCTTCATGCCACACGGCCAGATCGCCAGAGTGAAACCAGCCACCCGCAAACGATGTCTGGGTAGTCTTGGGATTTTTCAGATAACCCTTCATCACGAGATTGCCACGCATGAAGATTTCACCCATAGTCTTGCCGTCTTTAGGCACAGGTTTTAGTGTCTGTGGGTCTGCCACCATCAATTCATCCTGCAGCGGCGCGCGCACACCCTGTCGCGCCAGCATCTCGGACCGCTCATCCACACCCAATTCCTGCCACTCATCTTTTGGCGCGCATACGACACAGGGACCATAAGTTTCGGTCAGACCGTACACATGGGTCACGCCAAATCCCATCTTCTCCATACTGGCGATAACCGCGGCAGGCGGCGCGGCGCCTGCAGTCATAGCACTGATCTTGTGGTTAATGCCTTGCTTTAACTCATCTGCCGCATTGACCAGCGTATTTAATACCACAGGCGCGCCGCAGAAGTGGCTTACTTCGTATTTCTTGATGGCGGAGAATATGTCAGCATCCCGCACGTGCCGCAAACAAACACTGGTGCCAGCCACAACTGCCAGGCTCCAGGGGAAGCACCAACCATTACAATGGAACATTGGCAGCGTCCACAGATAAACCGGATGTGAATTCATATTCCAGCATAACACATTAGATATGGCATTCAGGTAAGCGCCGCGATGGTGGAACACCACGCCTTTGGGATCGCCGGTGGTGCCGGAGGTGTAATTAAGGGAAATCGCTTGCCATTCGTCATCGATCTTGAAACAGCGGTAGTCTGCATCACCAGTTGCCAGAAAATCTTCATAGTTCTGGTCGCTCAGCAGCTCACCTTTCTGGTAATAGAGGTCATCAATATCGATTACCAGCAGCTTCCGGTCCAGCAGCTTCAATGCGGCGGCGATGGTGGCACTGTATTCCTTGTCAGTGAACAGCACTTTCGTTTCCGCATGCTGCAAAATAAAAGCAATAGCCTTTGCATCGAGCCTGACGTTGAGGCAATTAAGCACCGCTCCTGTCATGGGCACGCCGAAGTGTGCTTCGAATGTCTCTGGAGTATTCGCACCCATGAATGACACGGTATCACCAGTGCCAATCCCGATCTTCATCAATGCCGATGCCAGCAAACAGCAGCGCTTATAGGTTTGTAACCAGGTGTGGCTGCCGTCTCCATGGATGAGTGAAATCCGGTCCGGATAGACACTGGCACAACGCTCAAGAAAGCTTAGCGGGGTCAGCGGGGCGAAATTGGCCTGGTTCCTGTCCAGATCTTGCTCGTATATATTCTGCTTGCTCATGACTGCTCTACTTTCCTTTCTAAAATCAGAATGCGAATGACACCGCGCCGGGAATGCGTATCCGAATAATGCATTACATGAAATCCATATCGCCGGCTGTTAACCACCATTTACCGTATAGTTCCGCGGCAGTTGGCCCTGGATTCCAGCTGTTACAGGGTATCTCAATATTCAATTCGTTCACAATTGCCCCTGCCAGCGGTATCGCGCCCAACCATCCCCGGGTCAGCCATAGCCGCAGGCTCGTGCCCAGTTGTTGGTCTTTAACTAGTTGATTTGCGCCGTTAATTACCTCTGGTATACGAGCGGTTGCACACACCATATCCATAAGTAACTGACTGTCACCGTGTTGTTTGAGGACGATCAGGGCGTACGCTTCTCCGCTATCCGGAGCACTCAACAGCAGGCAGCGAAATTGCCCGCGAGCAGCACCGGGATGCTCCCCATAGCGATACTTTATATAAGGGGCATCGCGCAGGCCAATGATGCCCTGCGCAAAATCCGCAGCCATCTCCAGCCACAACTGGTTCAACTGCTGCAGCGGTAACGCACTGCCGGCATCGAAGTCTCTAAACCGGACCGGCTGGAAGGAAGCGTGTGCGGGGCCAAACACTACCTCTACAAAATCGTCGGTCTTGTCATAGAGCCCAAGCCGGGTAGCAATATTCATCGCACTCTGATTCGGAAAACCAAAACCTAACAGGTGATTTACAGAGTTGCCAATTTCACGCTCCAGAAATGTCGCTGCCGTTTTGAAGAACAAACTGCTCTTCCCATACTGCCGCCGCTTCTCGGGTAACACCATTACATCGCAAACCTGAATCGCCTTTGCCGGCTTGCCGAAATACAAAATCTGTCTGGGAGCACCGCCGTAATGCGCAACAATTTCGCTGCCACGTGTGATGCGGGCAACAACGCTTTTGCCATCGCCCAATTGGTATTTCCAACGCCAAAGCGCGGGATCGAAAACCTTTTCGAAACTTTGCTCGAACAAATGCCTTATTTCAGCAACTTCGAATGAATTGATAGCGCCGTATTCTGCCTCGGCATATTCACCCAATTGCTCTGCCAGCAACGCATCGGTAGCGGCGTCCTGCAAACACCACTGCTGCAGCTGATAACTGCGACGACCGGATGCAATCTCACGCTGCATGGTCGCAAGCACCGCACCCTGCTCGGCCCATGCGGTCGCAGGCAACGATGAATCGGCACGAAGATTCACTGCATGCTTTTCCAGCAATGGCAGGAACAGGCTGACTGATTGCAATGCACTGCTGCTTAAATCCCACGAGTTCACGCGGCTAAACCCCAGGCGCGCACCAAGTTGCTGTTGGGAACTGCAATTTGCCAATGAAGAATATTCGATGCTCGAATCATCGCTCAACAATTCAGTGGCAAACAGGAGCGTGCCACCGGTCACGAGTAGCTCGCGACAGCGATTTAAAATTGGCAGCTGATCGAGATAACGATACGTGCCCATCATTACCAAGCAATCGAATCTGGCAGTGGTAACTACACCTAGCAGAGTTTCTGCCTGCATGCGCAGCGCAGCAGCAACCTGTGCATTCTCTGCCTGGGCATTGGGCCCGGCCAGCCAGGTAACAACATAGCCGCGGCTGACCAACTCCTTGCCGAGGGGTTCCAGCGCAGTTCCCGCCAGCAATATCTGCGCAGGTTGTTTATGGGCAGCCACCACCAGGCCCGCTAATAAGTGGGCGAATCGCGCCTGCGCTGCTGGCAAGTCGGCGGCTTGCGGCTGGTCCTGCTCAAACATTCCAATTCCCGCAGCAACAGCAGTTCCGAACTCCGCAGCGAGAGTTGCCGAAATAACGTCAGAGAGATTGGTTGCTGGTTTCATCACGCAGGATTTTCGAGTTTATGACCGCTAGAATGCACTTTAGACGAACGCTACAGCGCAAACTGCAGAAACGCCCGAGCGCGCATTAGCCAAAATTGGACGAAATATTTTTTGCTCAGCGCCGCGTAAGTGGCGTCTGGCTGAGATGACGTCCGCCATCCACAATCATGGTCTCGCCAGTGACTATTTGTGGTCCTGAGATGAAATAGAGAATGGCATCGGCAACAGTTTCTGCGGTGGCTGTTACACCCAGCGCGGAATTCTTGCGATTGAACTGGATTAGTTCGTTGTACTTCTGCTCTCCCAATCCTTCCAGCAACCAATCCCCTTCTATGAACCCGGGGCATACCGCATTGATGCGCAACTTCGGGCCCAGCGCGCGCGCCAGCGAAAGCGTCATGGTTACCATGGCGCCTTTCGATGCAGCGTAAGCGACACTGCTGCCGATACCAGTAACGGCAGCAGTTGAGGCGACATTCACTACCACGCCACCATCAGCCTGTTGTTGCATGATGCGATTGGCGGCACGAATCATCTGATAGCTACCAATTACGTTCACCGCATAAATGCGCTGAAAGTCGTCACTGCTCAATCCGTCCAGCTCATGGTGCTCTACAAACTTGGTAGTGCCGGCATTGTTAACCAGCACATCGACGCGACCCCATTGCTTGATGGCTGCCTGTACCATGGCCTCGCAGTCAGCATCCTTGGCGACATTGCCTGCACACACCAGGGTTTTCACTCCTGACTTTTCGCAGTCAGCCGCTACCTGCCTGGCGCCATCGGCATTGGAGTTGTAGTTGATGACTACATGGCAGCCCTTGCTTGCCAACAAACGTGCAGTAGCCGCGCCGACACCACTACTGGATCCAGTAATAATTGCCACTCTATTGGTTAAGTCTTTCACGCTGGAAAAATTCCTTGATAGTGATTGTATATAGGACACAAAACTAACACAATTCAGCACTAAAACCCTATTCTACAAAGTCCATGTCAGCTTCGGTTTGATTGACCACCAACTTCATTTTTTTAATTGCAAGTACAATGCCAGTGGTTACAATACGTAACACTTCAATCAGCGCAATTTCTGCCATTTGGCAGCAAAATTGAAGCCCTCGGATTCGGGGTTTATCTGACCGGTAACTTCAACAACATTACCTCGCAACAGTGCAAAACAATCCGACTCATTTCCGTTTCCCTGGCGTATCTGGTAATGGGTTTGTGTACCCAAACGGCGACGGTGGGGCACTGTTGTAAACAGGCAAATGCATACATTTAACGCAGCGCAGTAGCTAGCGGAGGCAGACGTGAAAAATCAGCAAGTAGTAGCCATCGCAATTCTGGTAGTAGTAGTGATCTGGATGGTCATTCCCCGTAACGCAGCCGACACCGATGAAGCTCCCAGCTCCAACAACAAGACAGTTGTCGCAATCCCGGAAGGACTGGCCGTCGACGTGAACACCGATGTACTGACGGTGCGTGCGAGCCGTATTGAACCCCAGTCCCACATCAAACAACTGCGGGTGCGTGGTCGCACCGAGGCTTCCCGTCATGTGGAAGTTCGCGCCGAAGAAGCAGGACGCATTGTGAGCGAGCCAGTTGCACGTGGCGCCCGGGTTGCGGAGGGCGATGTACTGTGTGAAATAGCCGTGGACAATCGCGATGCCAACCTGCAGGAAGCTCTCAGTCGCCGCGAGCAAGCCGAATTTGAATACAAGGCTTCACTGGATCTGCAAGAACGTCGCCTGCAATCTGGCGTGATAGTCGCCCAACTCAAAGCCGCACGGGAATCTGCTATAGCAGGTGTTATGCGCGCAGAACTGGCGCTCGCAAAAACCAGGATGCGCGCGCCTTTTGCCGGCGTGGTTGAAACCCGCACTGTTGAGATTGGTGATCTGCTGAACACAGGCACCGTGTGCGCGTCCGTGCTGGATGATACCCCCATGTTATTGATCGGATTGGTGCCCGAGCAAAATGTCAGCACTATCGAAGTTGGTGCCAGGGTTACAGCACAATTGTTGGATGGTGAGATCGTATCCGGGACGGTGAGTTTCCTAGCTCGAGCTGCCGATCCGGTTTCGCGCAGTTACCGTATTGAGGTGGAAGTTGATGCGCAATATACAGATATTCGCGAAGGCATTACCGCTGAATTGCTGGTCAATTCAGCGACGATAGACGCGCACCTGATACCCTCTTCAGCATTGACGCTGGATGACAACGGTTCGATTGGAGTCAAGCTGATTGGCCCGGACAATATCGTGAGCTTCGAGAACGTGGAAATCGTCGGGGACAATACCAGCCAGCTCAATCCTGGAATCTGGGTGAGCGGCCTCACGGGCCCAGTGAATCTGATTACTGTGGGCCAGGAAATTGTTTTCCCAGGACAACTCGTAGAAACCAGTCTTTCATTGTCGCGCTAGTCCACAGCTTATTACCCGGATACTCGTCTATGTATAACTATATCGATATCGCAGTAACACGCGCTCGCACCACACTCAGCGTGCTCGTCGTCGTCATGCTTACCGGATTCGTGGCCTATCTCTCCATCCCGGTAGAGCTGAATCCTGATGTGGAAGTACCGATCATTATTACCACCATCATTCATCAGGGCATCTCACCGGAAGATGCCGAACGTCTGCTGGCCAAACCGGCGGAACTGGAATTGAAATCGCTGGATGGAATTACCCAGATCAGTTCTTTCTCCAGTGAAAATGCGGCTACCATTGTCACCGAGTTCGATGTCGATTTCGAATCCCAGAATGCATTGACAGAAGTGCGCGAGGCAATCAATCGGGCAAAGGCAAAATTTCCTCTGGCTACTGAAGAGCCAATCATCCAGGAAGTGTCTGCTGCGGGATTACCTGTTGTGCAGATCGCGATCGGCGGCACCGATGTGCCAGAGCGAACACTGCTGCGAATTGCAGAAGATTTGCAAAGAGCAATCGAAATCCTGCCACCAATACTCGAAGCAACTATGGTCGGCAATCGGGAAGAATTGCTGGAGGCTGTAGTCGATCCCGCCAAACTGGAAACCTATGGTATTCCCAACAGCGCTATCGTTGCCGCAGTCACCGGCAATAATCGCCTGATTCCTGCTGGTCAGGTCGATACTGGTCAGGGCAGCTTCTCTATTAAAGTGCCAGGACTCATTGAAAACGCCGATGACATGTTCAACCTGCCACTGGCCTCGTCCAATCTCGGCGTGATGACTATTGCCGATATTGCCGACGTGCGTCGTACCTTTAAGGATGCGACACGTTATTCCTATGCCAATGGATCCGCATCGATTTCCCTGAACGTGATGAAGCGCAAAGGCGCCAATCTGGTGCAAGCGATGGAGCAAATCGACCAGGTAGTCAGCGCAATGCGACCGGACCTGCCGCCGTCAGTCACACTGACCTACCTGAACAATACTGCCCCGCTCGTGCTGGAGCAGAACCTTGGATTGCAGGGCAATATGGCATCTTCAATGGTGCTGGTACTGATTGTAGTAATAGCGGCAGTGGGAGTGCGCTCCGGTTTGCTGGTGACGCTGGCCGTACCATTTTCCTTTTTCTTCGCCTTCATCGTGATAAGCCTGCTGGGTTTTACCTACAATTTCATGGTGATCTTCGGCTTGTTGCTCGGGCTGGGCATGTTAGTCGACGGCGCCATCGTGGTAGTGGAATATGCCGATCGCAAGATGGCGGAAGGTCTGGATAGCCTGTCAGCTTATCGAGAAGCGACCCAACGCATGTTCTGGCCGGTCATGGCTTCCACAGCCACCACCCTCGCCGCATTTCTGCCCATCATGTTCTGGCCCGGTGTCGCCGGACAGTTCATGAGCTATCTACCTATTACGGTCTTTGCAGTGCTGATCGGTTCTTTGTTCTATGCCATGTTATTTGCACCGGTCATTGGTGCGCTCATGGGCAAGTCCAGCAATGCGGACCAGATGTATCTGAAGAGTCTCGAATCTGAAGATGTAACCCAGACCACAGGCATTACGCATCTGTATGCCCAGATTCTGCAATTTGTCGTGCGCATTCCGTTGACCGTATTCGTATTGAGTATCGCAACGCTGGTTACGATTGTGGCCGCTTACGGCCGTTTCGGTAAGGGAGTGGAATTCTTCACCGCGGTGGAACCGAGTCAAACCCGAATTCTGGTGTTTGCTCGTGGCAATTTTTCACCGGCGGAACTGCGCGACATCATGCTCGATGTAGAGCAACGTATAACCAATGTTGGGCACATCAAGGGCATCGTTACCCAATCCGGTGCCGGGCAGCAGATGGGTGGCGATCAGCAAGCTGCGCCAGACCTGATCGGTACCATTTTCATCGAGATGACTGACCGGCGTATTCGGGATGTTGATGGTTTCGAGGTCGAGGATCTGTACCGCGCCGCGATTGCCAATTTGCCCGGCATTCGCGCCGAAGTAGCAACTGTGGAACAGGGTCCGCCTGTGGGCAAAGAGATTCAACTGGAATTGTCTGGTGAAAATCTCGACCAATTGTTCGCAGAAGCCAGTCGCATTCGTGCCTTTATGGAAACCCAGATGACCGGTTTGATCGATATTGATGACACCGCTCCGGTGCCCGGCATCGAATGGGAAATTGAAGTAGACCGGGCCCGAGCGGCCATGCTCGGCGCCAATATGGCAGAAATCGGATCAGCCATTCAGATGATGACCAACGGTGTGCTCATGGGTGATTTCCGCCCCGATGACAGCGAAGAAGAAGTAGATATTCGCGTGCGTTACCCGGCGCAGTACCGCGGCCTGGAGCAGATTGACACGCTGCGCATCAGCACTCCAAACGGGCCGGTGCCACTAAGCAGTTTCGTTACCCGGGTAGCGAAGCCCAAGGTCAGCTCGATTCAGCGCGTCGATGGTAACCGTGTAGTCTATGTGCGCGCCAATCCGGCCTCCGGAATCGTCGCCGATAATAAACTGCAGGAACTGGAGCAGTTCATGGCAGCCAATCCACCTGCACCGGGAGTGTACTATCAATTCCGCGGCGCCAATGAAGAGCAGGAGCAATCGGCTGCCTTCCTGATACAGGCATTTTCGCTTGCCATGGCATTGATGGCGATACTGCTCGTCACCCAGTTCAACAGTTATTACCAGACCTTGTTAATCCTGTCTTCCGTGCTGCTATCTACGGCAGGCGTACTGCTTGGATTACTCGCCACCGGCCAGACTTTTAGTATAATCCTGACCGGAATCGGCATCGTCGCCCTGGCCGGCATTATCGTGAATAACAATATCATTCTGATCGATACCTATAATTATTTGCGTGCCAAACACCCGGAGTGGACCCTGCACTATGTGATTGTCCAAACCGGAGTACAACGCCTGCGACCAGTATTCCTCACCACGTTCACGACCGGTTTTGGATTGTTGCCACTGGCGATGCACGTATCAATCGATCTTCTCAGCACCGAAATAGAAGTTGGCGGCCCGATTACTTCGCAGTGGGTCAGCCTCGCTTCCGCAATCGTATATGGCTTGTCATTCGGGACTATATTGACGCTTATTGTGACGCCAGCCATGCTGGCGCTACCGGACCGGCTGCGCTCCATGTTGTCGCGTAATACCACTGCAACCGCAGCAGCAGTACCAGGCTTGCGCATCTAACAAGCGACAGCTACAGGGCTGGCCGTCAGGGTCAGTCCTTGCTCTCCTGCTCTCCCTGCGTCCTTTAATTTTCTGCACGCATAGCGCAAGGCAAACACGGGAATTCGTGTCGCAGCCTGATCGCGCTATTTGGTTTTCCGTCTGGAACAAATATGGTGCGGAGCTTTACTAGTCGAGATCGGCAAGCAAATTGTTCTGGCGCGAGCGTTGCTGGCGCCGCTGCATTTCCCGATTGAGATCCGATAAGAGGAATAACTGACGTTCACTTATCTCAATATTGCGCAACAGAAAATCCAGTTTCGGATCATCCGTGTGGAGAGTGAGCTGGGCGATCTGGAGTCGCAGCTTGAATAACTTGTTTGCTTGTTGCAGATGTTCGATGCGTTTGCCATCGACGTTGATGTTCAGTGCCGTGACATGCCACGACACTATTTTTTGCAAACCAGTTTCAAGTCGCGGATCCGTGACTTCATAAAGTCGCCGATACAGATTTTCCATGTAAGCATAGTGCTTATCCACCACATCCCAGTTCCGCAGAGACATTTCACTCGCAATCATTGCATCCAGCAATTCAATTTGCCCGTCCGCATACAGTCCTTGATTGATGCGTAATATGTGGATCGCTTCCCGGTAAAGCGCTACGGCTTCGGTATGACTGCCAAGCTCCTGCAGCTGGCGTGCACGCTGGAACAACGATTCGATCATGGTTTGATCATAGGCATTGTACTCAGAGGCAGGCACCACAGCGTCGCGACTGGCTTGTACCGAGTCCTGGAAATGCAAGCGTTCCGGAGTCTGTGCGATTAGAGATGAGGAAAAAAGCAACGTCGGGAGCAGGGTAATATTCAGCACGAGGCAGGCGAACATTTTTGCAGCCGGAGAAGCGGCAAATGTCTCACCCTGTTGTTCGAGTAGCAGCATAGGATTGCGCCCGTGTCGCCATCAAATATGGCCCAATCATGCACTGGATTCAACCGGTTTAAAGGGTATTTTTTCCACTTGATGACAACTTCATGACAATCGAAAAATATACCTGCGAGCAATCATGAGACTGCGAGCAACCGCGAAGTGGTGCGGACCCTAGCGATAGGTACGATTAGCCACCAGCACTTCTGCTACCACAAGTAACATGACCAGGCTTAACAACCACCACCATAGCCGTTGTGGTTGTTCCAGTTCTTCGATGAGTTGGGCGGTACGCACGGCACTGGACTGCACCGGATTGGTGTCTGGATTGATGATCTGGTCATAGAGAGTGGCGACGGCAGCACGGGTGAAATTCGACTCACTGGGCAGGATATTCACTGCATACAAGGTGTCAAGACCGTCGGCAGTGGCAGTTATCATGCCTGGAGTGGCGGCCTTGATTACAAAACCATCATTGTTGAAGACTATTGGAACCCCGGCGGCGTCCCTTGCTTCCATGCTGGTAGCAGTGCCGGTTGGATCGAGGCTGAAACTGTCGCCCACCTGATAGGCACGCTGCTTGTATTCCGGTTGCACCAGATGGCGCAGGGTTTCATGCACAAATGGCAGGAACAATCCCTGCAGCGGCAGGTTGTTCCATTCCAGATCCATACTGGATGCGAACAGCATGCTCTTGCCCGCACCCACCGTGCGCTCCACCAGCGCCGCCTCACTGTTGTCAAACTGCATCAGTATCTCGGCCTCTGCAGCAGGCACAATTGACCAATGACCCTGGAAGCGCGCCACCCAATCACTGCTGAGTGGACGCAGAATCGGGTGCCGGCTATCGAAATCAGCGATTACCAGATAATCGTCGCGGGACAGCACATCCGGTCGTTGCAGATTGGCGGGTGTGATCGCGGCAAACTGTTGATTGAATTCTGCGGGGTCGACCTTGTCGGCAGGTGCAAACAACACGCTGCCGCCTGCCGTCACATAGTCGGTCAGTGCCTGTGCCTGTGCGTTGCTGAGGCCGCCGACGTTAAGCAATACCACAACGTCACTCTGGTTTAATGCCGCCGCACTCACGTCCGCCGGTGCTATCGTTTGCAATACGAACGGAGATTGTGCGGCACTGCTAACAGCCAGACCAAACCAGTGGCCTTCATCATCGAACCAGTTGTCTGACGCTTCTCCATTTACCAGCAATACACGAATCTTCGGCAGTACATCCACAGTAAAGTAAAAGGCATTGTCGACACTGAATTCATCACCACTGATGCGAACCTCGCCGACATGGGTGCCTGCGGTGACGAAACTGGTAGTGAACGTCACCACTTCCTCGGAGCGATCAGTGAGATCAACCGGTTTTCGGTCCACAATTTCGCCGTCGACCGTCAAGGTAACTTCGCCCTGCTGCAAAAACACGGTGCCGGTAGAACGTATGCGCGCCAATATTACCTGCTCAGCCGCCTCTTCCAGCAATTGCTCTGGAGAGCGCACATCGGTCAGCGCCAGATTGCTGCTCTCCTGCTCGCCAACATCTATGCCGGTAAACCTGACTCCAGGCGCAAGCTTCCAGGATTCATCACTGTTATCCATGCCGATTTCCTGAAAGTCGGAAATCAGGTATACCGCGCGATTCTCATAGCGCGATGTCTCCAGCAATTGATCGGCCAGACGCAGGTTGGGCAAGTAGCTGGTAGCACCATAGCCGGCCTGATCCAGTCCGTTGACCAGAGTTCGCATACTGCCCAGATCAGTATTCAGTTCGCGTACCAGATCAGCGGAATCGGAGAAACCAATCAACGCCACTTCATCGCCAGCCGTCATGTTGTCAAGCAAGTCCAACACTGCTTCTTTGGCATTCGCAAAACTGTCGCCGTAGCGCATGCTCATCGACATATCCAGCAAGATAACCGAAGACTGCGGATCGGCGTCCAGCAAGCGCGCCACAGACAGGTTAAACAACGGTCTGGCAAACGCGACTACCAGCAGAGCAATAACTGCTGCACGCAACAGCAGCAACAACCACTGTTGAATTTGTTGAAAAAGGATTAATTTCTTCGAGGTTTTCTTCAAAAAACGGATGGTGCTGAACATCAGCTTCGGCGGTTTTTCCTTGCGAATAAGATGAATCGCAATCGGTATTAACGCCGCGAACAGTCCAAGCAAAAATAAAGGTGTAAGAAAAACCATCGTATTGGAAACTCTAGTATCAAAAACTCTTGGCGCGCTTGCTCATATAGGAGGACAAGGCCTCATCCAGCGGATCGGCAGTATTCATCAGGCAATAATCAACGCCGCTGGTCTGGCACTGTTTCTTGCAGTAATCCAGAAACTCGTGCAGGTTTTTCAAATAGGCTTTGCGGATAGTTGCCGGGGTCGTGATGTAGGACTCGTTGCTTTCCATATCAATAAATTCAGAAGCCTCATTGAACGGAAAATTCAACTCAGCATTGTCCATAATCTGGAATGCGAGCACATCGTTGCCCATCGCCCGCAGATTCTGCAAGGTGCCAATCACCTTTTTTTCATCGTCCAGCATGTCAGTAATCAGAATTACCATACTCTTCTTTCTGAGCGATGCCGCTAGGTCTGTAAGCGGCTTCACAGTATTCGTCGTGGTGCCTGCTTCGACTCTGGCAAGAGTACGCAAAATCTGCATCAAATGCGGCTGTCTGCATTTTGGGGGAATGTATTCATGAATTTTTTCATCGAAGGTTATCAAGCCAACCGCATCCCGCTGTCGATTGATAAAGTAGGCCAGAGCCGAAGCCAGGGTAATGCCATACTCGAGCTTGCTGGTGCCGCCTGAGGAATACGCCATCGACGCACTGGTATCGAGTACGATGACACAACGTACGTTGGTCTCATCCTCATACTGCTTGATATACAATTTATCGCTGCGCGCATACAACTTCCAGTCAACATGGCGCATGTCATCGCCTGGGTAATAATGGCGATAGTCATTAAACTCCACACTGAAACCGCGGTGCGGGCTCTTGTGCAGACCAGAGAGGAAGCCTTCGACCACGATACGCGCACGCAGCTCGAGATTATCGAGACCTGCCAGTACCGTCGGGTCGAGAAAATTTAGCGATTCAGACATGAGCGCTTCAGTACTACAGTTCGGAGCTTGGTGCTGGCACCGCTTCCAACAGCCGGCGAATTACCTCATCGGTGGTGATGCGCTCTGCCTCAGCATGGAAATTGAGAATAATGCGATGCCGCATGACTGACGGCGCCAAAGCCCTGACATCACCATATGACACATTGTAGCGCCCGAGTAGCAATGCACGTACTTTGCCCGCCAGAATCAGGTTTTGTGAGGCACGAATACCGGCGCCCCAGCTTACCCAGTCTTTGACAAATCCTGGAGCATTTACATTCTGCGGACGCGAGGCATGCACGAGCCGCACGGCATAGCGGATAACTGCTTCAGCCGCTGGCACCTGGCGTGCGATGCGCTGGAACTCGAGGATGTCGGCGCCGCTCAGCGGATGCGACAGCACTGTGTCGTTAGTCTGTGTGGTATTGCCTACTACTGTAATCTCGTCGTCCTCTGACAGGTAGCCGAGTTCAATCTTGAACATGAACCGGTCCAGTTGCGCCTCAGGTAAAGGATAGGTGCCTTCCAGTTCAATCGGGTTCTGCGTGGCGAGCACGAAGAATGGTTTCGACATCGGGTGCGTTACCCCGGCCGCCGTAACCTGTCGCTCCTCCATCGCCTCCAGCAGTGCTGACTGGGTCTTTGGTGGCGTCCGGTTGATCTCGTCCGCGAGCAGGATATTGGTGAAGATCGGACCCTTGACGAATTTCAGCGCACGCTGACCATTCTTCTCTTCTACGATCTCGGAACCGACCACGTCGGCTGGCATCAGGTCCGGGGTGAACTGGATACGACTGAAATCCACTTGCAGAATATCCGCGACAGTCTTGATCAACAGCGTCTTGGCAAGTCCCGGTACCCCGGTAACGAGACAGTGTCCGCCAGCAAACAAGGCGATCAACAACTCATCGATGATGCCTTCCTGACCAATAATGACTTTGCGGATTTCGGCAACGATCTGCGCTCTACCATCTTGCATCTGCTTGACCAGCGCCAGGTCATCCTGACTATCTATGACGGCTGTCCCCAAGGTTACTGCGTTCTCTGCTTCTGACATGACTCGTTCCTGTTCTGCGTGACTGGTTTTTTAAAGCGTTTTCGTAAAGCGTTTTTCGTGATTGGCACTCTAGTGACTGAATGCATACATTAGAAAATTGATACCGATCTTATAGGCTTCATTGGTGTATTTGGTCGGGTAGCCTTTGTAGAACGTATGCTCCCAACCGTCACCGAGATCGGTGTTGTAATTGGCTACCATCATCACCCGACCATCATCATCGAGTACAGCATAAACTTCCGGCGGATAATCCGGATCATCCAGATTCATGAATCCGCCAAAATCCCAGGTCACCATACGCCCGGGCACTTGTGCCACTTCATTGATGTCGAAAAAAATATGGAAGATTTCATGGGAGGTATCGAGTTTGACGATTTCCCGATCAGGGAATATCTTGCCCATCTCCATAAACATATCATCGAGATGTGGCTGTCCCCAGAAGTCATCGACCATGACGAAACCGCCACGGAACATGAATTCGCGCAGTGCCTCAATCTCTTCGGGATTAAAGTTCGGTCCGCTGAAGGTGGAGCCGATAGGCACCCGTTTCCAATTCATATAAAGGAAGATGTTTTCGTACAGCTGGGGATCGGTCAGCTCAATATAGAGATGATTGCGCGGATTGGTATCGACGTTGGTGTAGCGCTGTACGCCGCGCAGGAAATTCTCGTCAGAGTCTGGATAGTCCGTATCCCACCAGCCGCCGCGCCGCCCCATACCGAAACCACCGCGACCGCGGCCGCCACCATGATTCGTGTACTGACCACGTATCCACTGGAAATCGGTGATCTCATCGCCATAGATTGACAGATCTTCATTGTCGAATTGCAATACCTGCGCAGCCGCACCGCCACTTGCCAGGGCAAGCAGTGTCGCGGCCATTGCGCAATATCGCGTGATCACTGATTCGCTACTCCATCGACGGACTGCAGCAACACTTGTTGTGCACGCAGGTAACTCGGTGCAATCTCGAGCGCAGTGAGCACGTTTTGTTTGGCTTCGAGCAACTGGCCATTCTTCAGATAAGCTTCAGCAAGGTCAGTATGGGACTCAACTGGATCGCTAATTTCGAGTTTTACTAACACTTCATATTCGGTCACTGCCAGCGCCTGGTTCTGGGTAAGCTCGGCATATTGCGCCTTCAGGCGGTGTACATCAGACCGGTACGGGTCGACCTGCATGGCGCGGTCTATATAGTATGACGCCCGCTCCATATTATTGTCATCCAGTGCGGCCTTGGCCAGAATCATGGCGGAATCGAAATCGTGTTGCAGGTTTTCCAGCAGAATTTCCAGCTGGGCCAGCTGTCCCTGCCGATCACCTTCCTTCTCGTAGATCTGTGATAACACCAGAGCCGGGCTCGGATAACCGGTATAGGAAGGCAACAGGTCATGGGCCTGTTGCAGGAATTTTTTCGCTTCGGTGAAGTTCTCTTCCTTGAAGAGCACTATGCCTAACTGTAAATACGCCTGAAAATCTTTCGCGTTTTCATCGATACGCACCTGCATGTGCTGCTTCAGCGAGGCATTGTTGTAGAGTTCGGCCAATATCGCACTGGAGTTTTCCTTCACGCCGTGACCATGGCCTTCACCTTCATCCGGCACGTCTTCTGAATGCACGAATACGTCGATCTCAGCCACACGCCGTTCGATCCAGCTGCGAAAACCGCTGTCGAACTCGGTCAACGACATATCGAATACTTCGGTAAAGCGCTCGCTGTCTTCCTTGATCAGTCCATACTGCCCGACCAGCTCCACCAGCTTGTCAAAGCCGAAGTCACGGGCGATGTAATCCACCACCAGATAAGACTGGAAATAGGCGAAACCCAAATCCGCACTATTTTGCGCACCAGAGAAACCGGAATTCAGATTCTCCATAGCCAATAATTTGTCCTGCTGCGCCGCGCGCACCAGATCGAGGCCCTGACTGCGACCCCAGTACGGACGCCCTTCCCGCTCTTCCCATACGGATATTCCTTCAGACAGCCAGCGTGGCATGCGATTGCCGGTCATCTGCAAGGTAATCACGTGCATGAATTCATGCCACACAATTTCCTGCCAGTTCGCTGACAAGGTGTCAGGTGAGATCAGGGTGATTACCTTGCCGAAACAGATACCAACCAATGGGCCGATGTCGGGCAAGCCCACCGAACGCACGGCGAAATCCTCAGTCTTCTCGAACACCTCTATCAGAATAGGACTCTCAGGCTCATAGCCCCACTTCGCGGTGAGTGTGTCCCAGCCTTCTTCCAGCAATGGTTGCAGATAGGGCCACAGGATGTCGGCATCGCGCTCGCTCATGTGCACCTTGAAGTGCTCACTTTCCACAGTCTTGTAAGTTTCCAGCGTATCGAACACTTTCAACATGTTCGATGTCATGACATTGAACGGATCATTCTCATAACCGATCTCGAGATTACGCTTGCCTTCCACTTCCTCACCGAGGCGGATCAGGTTACTGCCAAGCACGGTATAGCCCTGCCAATATTGCGGATCCGCAGCAATAGCGGCACGCGCGTACTCTACCGCTTCAGTGAACAGATAATTATTGCCGTAGGTGTCAGCTACATCGCCAAGAAATTTCGGATTGTTCGGGCTGAACGCCTCGACCTGATTGCGGTAATTGGCGAAATCTTCAGTACGCTCTTCCATGGCGGCCTGCGCTGCCAGTACCGACAGCGTCTTCAGTGCTTCGGGATTCAGGGCCAGCGCGCGATTAAAATACTCTACTGCTTCCTCTTTGCGATCATTGCGCAGCAGTAACTGCCCATATGTTTCCAGCGTTGGTACTGAATTGGGATTGACGCTCAGTGCACTTTGCAAGGCGCGCTCATCGCCTACTACCTGGGCGATGCCGACCAGCGCATCCGTATAACGGCTGTTGATATCCAGGGCCGCCTGAAAGGATCGCTCCGCATCGGCTGCATTGTATTTTTCCAGGAACAGGTTGCCCCACAATACCTGAGCTTCGAGATTATTTGGATTAGCGCGCGTGGCTTCATTGAAGAGACTGTTCGCGTCATGGAAGTTGTCTGTCAACCATGCTGCCAGCGCGACCATGGCGACGTCTTCAGAACTGAATACCAGTCCATCGTTGTAGCGCTGGATCGCCCTGTCCAGGAATTCGAATGCCGTCTGTTTCTGTCCGGTAAATTGCAGCAGGCTACCGTATTGGACCAGGGTACGCACTGGCACGTCTGGAACGCCATCGACCACGGTCTTGAGAATCGCCAGCGCTTCGCTCGACTGGCCTACCGCACGCTTCACTTCCGCCAACTGTGTGCTGATTAACGGAAACCTGGCGTAGTCGGCATTCTCGATGGCACTCTCACAAATGCTCATGGCCTCACGATAATTGCCCATCATCGCCAGTGCCTTGCTGGCGCCAACTATGCCTTCGTTGCGATCCAGCCCGTCCGCCATGAGGAAGATTTCACTGGCGGCGGCGTAGGAGCCATTCAGCAACAGTTGTTCACCGCGAAACAATGGCGATTCATCTATGGCATCCTGGGCTTGCGCGAATGTCGCGACAGTGGCCAGCAGCACGAAAACTGCGCCAGCTGCTGACAAGCTTTGCCGTAAAACTGTGCTATTGAATTTGTGCATTGAATTGTCCTGTAGTTCGCGCGAGTTCAATCAGCAGTAGCTCCAGCTGCTGCATGTAATCCGCTGCAAGATAATTGGCTTTACTGCCTCGCAGAATAAATACCGCACGCTCCAGTTCCTGCATGCGCGACTTCAGTTGCAATGCCCCTGGACTCAGATCCTGCGAGTTATCCACCAGCGTGTCGATGTAGGCTATTTCTGCCAGCCGACCATCGGCCTCGTCCATGGTGGGACTCAATGTGAACAAGGCATCCCCGTTATCATCGAGACCTGCATGTTCTGACGCGAGGCGCCCCTGTTCTTCATACCATTGCTCAACGTTGCCTTTCGCGTAGTTGAATGCTTCCAGCATGGACACACGATTGTTCTTGTCACGGTCACCGTTGCGGCTATCCAGCGCCTCGATAAAAAAGCGGGAGAAGACTGGATCGTAACGCTCGGACGCAGAACGTGTTGAAGAAATTACCACACGTCCCTCGCTGGACAGTGAGGCCGAAAAATCGTAACTGGCACTGGTGGTGTTGACGATAACGATATCCTGTTGCGCAAACTGATCGAGGATTGTCGAAAACTCTGCGCCGGTGATATCAGGGCCGACGATATTGAATTTCGCCTCCGCTTCCGCTCCGGAGCCGTGACCAACCAGGAAAATGGTAATCTGGTCGCCGGCTTTTGCGCGCGCACGCAGTGCGCTAAATTGCTGTTCGATGCCAGCGCGATCGCAACTACCATCAATCCGCTCACTGCCCGGCGCATCCAGTGCACCATCCGCATACAGCAAGGTGATGGTTTCCGAACTGTAACCATAGTCTCTTGCCAGTATGTCGTGCAGCGAAAAGGCCCATTGCCGGAACATGGATTTGTTTTCATCGCTCACAGCTGGGCCGGTCAGGATGACTGCATATTTGGTTGCATCGGGGCTGTTCAGAAAATAATTCGCGGCAGCGCTGTCCGTTGGCACCAGATCGGTCGCATCAGTGAAACGGGATTGCGCCTGCACACCCAGTGCGACCGACAGCAACAAGGTCAGCGTGCAGCTTTGCGCCGCGAGCTTGCGCATACGACTCTTGCATATAACCAACATTACGACAGCCCTCGCATGCGCCTGACTATCCAGTCGACACATAGCAGCAAGATAAGCAGGGCCAGCAACCATGGCTGATCCCAGAGATCGATCTGTACTTCCCGTGAATATGCGTTAGGGGTGAATTCGATTGCTTCCGACATGCTTGCCGTACTGGCAAGATCAAAATATTTGCCACCACTGGCCGCGGCGATGCGTGCCAGCAGTCCGCGATCCAGTTCCGCATTGGTGTATTCGCGCAAGGACGGCGTAACGACGAATGCGGCACGTTTCTCGGAGCTGTCGATACTGGCATCCGCCGCTGCGCTTGCTACATCTACCAACAGGCTGAATACACCCTCTTCTGCGGCCACGAAACTGGCGCGGTATACTCCATCCTGTTCGATATCCCATTCCATCGGCACGTCGCTAACCTGATCCTGCGGATCATTGGTCTGCATCCACAAGGTGGCATTGTTATCGGGTTCGTATTCTTCATTCAAAATTGTAGCAATAACATTTACCTCATCACCTACGTTATAGAATTCCCGATCAAACGCTACGGTGATGCGCTCCGGCGCCGATACCGCCAGCCAGCGCAGTAACTGACGCCACAGAATTTCATGGGTCTGGTCTTCCGAAGGCATCATCATCTGCCAGCGCCAGGTGCTGGCGGTGGTTACCGCCATGCTGCGGCCGCTGCCATAACGTTGCGATGCGATAATCGGCAAGGCCTGGTTTTGATATTGCAATAGAGGGTGTTCGAGCAGCACGCTGGCGCCAGACTTGATGCGGCCGCTGGCATACACGCCCTGCAGTTCTGGCAGTGCACGCCATTTGTTCAGATTTTCCGAGTCATCACTGGACAGGCGTAATAACGGCGAGAATTCGCCATTGGTCGTCAGGCGCGGAAAATACAATTCGCCGGTTGGATGATCGCCGCGGCGAATACCGCCCCGTAGTTGCGCAGGCAGGAAGCCTCCCTCCACCAGCGTAACCGGCAAGATGTCAGCGATTGGCGTGTTCACGAACTCTTCATCAACCATGCCGCTCATCAGCAAACCGCCGCCGCGCTCAGCCACGAAATCATCGATCATCTGCAATTGATCGTTGTTAAAAAAAGTCTTCTCGATATCGCCCAGAATGATCGCTTCGTATTGATAGAGTGACTCCCGGTCACGGGGGAAGCCGCTGCTCAACTCGGTAGCGGAAGCAATGCCCTGTCGGTAATATTTTTCCGGTCCGGTTTGCAGGTAAGTTGCCAGTCGCAGCGACTTGTCATCTTCTACCGCACGCCGGATGAATTTGTATTCATTGCGTGGATGTCCTTCTATATAGAGGATATCGAGCGCGGGTTTTTCCCGATTGTCTACTAGGAACTGGTAGCGATTATTTTCGGTGATAATTTCATCGGTCTGTAGTTCTACCGCCAACTCGTAGACGATTAATTCTGGTCGCTCCGGCGTCAGTTCCAGTTCGAAGCGCCGTGCCACTCCTTCGACACCCATGGTGACAACATCCGATTCAACCAAGGTATCACCTTCGCTAATCGACAGTTGCACTTCCTGCCCCTCGTAACCCTGATGATTGAGGGCAACGGAAATATTGAATACTGAACCTTCCAGCACGGTCTTGGCGGCCCTGACATCCACGATACCTATATCCTGCGGAATATTTTCCTGACCTACACCGACTGTAAAGATTGGAATCTGCCGTGCGCCAAATTCCTGCGCGATGATGCCGGGATCGATTTCACTGTTGTCGGCGCCATCACTGATCAGCACGACGCCACCGAGAGGCAGACCATTCAATTGGTCATCCACGTATTGCAGTGCTTGCTCGATGGAGGAGGTGGTGCCGTCCTTGCCCAGACCATCACCACCAGCGATACGCTCAGTTGCTTTGTCGAAACGGAAACTGCGAATCTGGAATGACTCTGATAGCTCATCCAGTAAGCCGTTCTCGAACAAGGCACTGGTGACTGCACTGCGGCGCGATTGCGCGCCTGCGAGATCAGTGATGCTCATGCTCTGGGAATCATCGATGAGCACAGCGAGATAGGTTTCTTGTGGGGATACCTGCGTGGTAGTGATTACCGGACGCAGCAAACAGAATAGCAGCAGGATCAATACCAGGGAGCGCAGACTGACGAATAGAGTCTTCCAGCCAGTACTGACTGGACGTGTGGTGCGGGCGTAAGTGAACCACACACCGATAACGATGAGGACTACAAGCAGGCCAAACAGGTAGGGGCTAATGCCATAGGCAAAACTGAAATTGCCTTCCTGCAGGGCCGTGAGAAGAGTAGGTTCAGTATATTGCATTGCTACCGGGCCGAATTCGCTGACCCCTGATTCTCAGAAAGCACCCGGTAATATTCCTGCACCAGGTCACGGTACTCATCGGGAATATCTTCATCCGCCGCGGCATAAAGTTTGTTGTTTATTGCATCCAACTCTGCCTGCGCGCGCAGCGCACCTTCGAGTTCAGTGATGGGCTCCAGCAACTGCCGGAATAAATCCGGCTGATTGAGGAAGTCTTCGATGTCCTGCTGGGTCAGTTGCTGGCGAATAGAACGGGCATTGCCAATGGCAGAATTATTACCATCAGTTCGAATCGTGCCGCCACCCTGCTGCGTAGGGTCACCACCATCTGCGCGATTGCCACCACCTATCTGGCGCCCACTCTGGCCATTCGCTTGCCCGGACTGCCCACCCGCTTGCTGGCCACCGCCAGTCTGGGCCTGCTGCTGCAATTGCTCGGTGAGTTGTTGCGCCAATTGTTGGGTGCGTTGCAATTGCTCGCGCATATCAGTCAATGATGGTTCGCCAGTGCCGGGTTGCTCTCCCGGTTGTCCCTGACCCTGTCCCTGACCCGGTTGTGCTGCATTGAATGCAAGCGCCTGTTGTTCCAGATCCTCGATCTGCTGGCGCAATTGTTCGGCATTACCTGCTGCCTGCTGCAATTCTTCCGAAGGCGTGCCCGCCCGCGATGGATTAAGAGCCAATAATGCGTCACTCAGTTCCGCAAGCTGATTTTCCAGTCCGCGCTCGATGTCTACTGCCAAATTAACCATGCCATTGCGTAGCACTCGATTGCTGGTTTGCATTTCTTCACGAATTGGCCGCAGCTCACGTGAGGCTTCCTGTGCTTGCGACATCAGGCGCTGATCTTCGCTATCACCGCGGGCGATGACAGCGCGCAGCATGTCTTCAATTTCTTTCAAGTCCCGTTGTTGTTTCTGCTGGGCTTCGATTAATTGCTGCAGGTCCGCATCATCCCGCACCGATTGTCGCGTCTGTCCAAGACCCTGCTGCCGACTGGTTTCCTGCAAGGACTCCTGCAAGTCACGCTGTTGCTGCAGCAATTGCTGTCCGCGCTGCCCGATAGTCTGCGCCAGTTGATTCACTGAACGATCTGCTTGCTGGTTCATTTCGCGCTGCTGTTCGCGCAGGTTTTCCAGTGCCTTCTGACTGCGTGCCGCGGCGATCGCAGCTGTTTCACTCTGGGACGCTTCCTGCATTTGTTGGGCAGCACGCTGCAGCGCCGTTTGTTCCTGCTGCTGGCCACCGCCGCCAGCAGACCCACCAGCACTGCTGGCCTGTTGTGACTGACCTTGCTGGCCCTGCTGACCTTGTTGTCCTTGCTGACCTTGTTGTCCTTGTTGTCCTTGCTGACCTTGTTGACCCTGCTGGCCTTGTTGACCCTGTTGTCCTTGTTGACCCTGCTGACCTTGTTGACCCTGCTGCGATTGTGAACTTTGTTGGCCGCGTGAC
>Ga0209553_1000376_pt1 | contig 23512 bp, 12 predicted proteins | sample LauGreFBDMM110DN_2_FD_188217 | JGI IMG/M metagenome (GOLD analysis project Ga0209553, IMG submission 188217) | Freshwater lake microbial communities from Lake Michigan, USA - Fa13.BD.MM110.DN (SPAdes) (version 2) | ecosystem: Environmental > Aquatic > Freshwater > Lake | place: Lake Michigan...
AATGGCCTGCCGCAAGACATGCTGCCAGCCATTGGTGAGTCACACGATAAGCGACGGGCGCAAGAATGTCGGCAAAGACATGGAACAGTTCACTTTATCGAGGATCTTCCAGATACCGCACGGCGTCGCTCCTTCCGCAAAAGCACAGGAACGATAGCGCCCGCCAACGGCTCACGCCAGGTCAACACAACGCATTTTGCCAATTTTACCTAGCGACTTTTGTCACACGTGTCATGAAAGGTATGGAAGGAATTCGACGCTGGCTGAAAGCGAATGCTCCGCCGACACAGCATCATCAGGCGATGTTGCTGTGGGCCAACAGCTACGTTCCGGATCTGCTCACGGCCGAAGAAAAAGCGACCTCCATTCAGCAACTGACGGCTCTGCAAAAGGCCGATGGTGGCTGGGCGTTGGCAACACTCGGCGACTGGAAACGCGGAGACGAACTGCAACAGGACACCGAACACAGCGACGGCTACGGCACAGGCTTCGTCCTGTACGCACTCCGACGGGCCAACGTATCGTCGTCAGACGCCGTCATTCGCAATGGTGTCACATGGCTCAAGTCCAATCAACGCGAAAGCGGACGCTGGTACACGCGATCGCTTTTCAAGGACAACCACCACTTCATCAGCACTGCGAGGCAGCCATAATTTACTTGACTGCAATCATGCTTTGGCTCGCGTTTGTCCGCCCTTAGCATGCGAGTCCTGATCAGCACGCACATCTGTTTTTCAATTTGCGCAGGAGTTTGCAGGCACTAAGCACCTTTCGATGCCCATGAACTTTTTCGTGGCATTCTAAATAACGAAACACGACAGTGTCATTTTCCTGATGTCCATTCCACCTTAGCACATCTTTGTGCATCGCATGTGCGGCAATGTTGATCCTTGTCAACTCGCCTTCATTTTAATGCGTCAGCCAGAAATCAAAAGAACCAGGATGGTTTATTGGAGTGAGTCCCAAATGTTGTGGGCAGTCATCCACCCCGTCAGCGACCATATGGCCGTTGAGTTTGTCGCCAGCCGCAGCCCTTGCTGGCAGATGAAAGGTTGTTCAGTTGATGATTTATCAAAGACGCCTGCACCTTTGAGTTTCTCCCGAACCCTTGCCGCAGGGAAAATCAGAGTCGTTCAAACAGAGTTTGAATTCTCAGCACAGCACCGTTGTCAGGGAACGTGTGGAAGGCATGGACGACAAAGCCTGCGGGCAGCAGGTCGCACTGAAGCAGACTCAGGCAGTCGGGACTGCTGATGCTGGAACCGGGCAGGGCGACGGCGAGTGTCGATGTGCGAGCGTCGGTCTCCAGTTCACGGTGTAAGGTGAGATAGATTTCTGCGGGTGCGGATTCTAGTTGATAGCTGCAATGATACCGCACGCCTTTGCCTTCGACCGTATGCGTGCGATAGCCGATCAATCGCCGATCAATCAAGCACAAGTGAGAGGGCAGGGGCGCAAATTTTGACGTGGCGATTTCCGTGAACGTGCTGTGTTTTGTGCGATACTCCAGCAAATGGCCGTGCCGTCCAAGTCGGAGCGTCGCCACATCATTGCCGACCTTGACTTGGGTTTCACTGACGGTGGCGAAAAGTTCCGGATGCACCGAGCGTTCAAAGACGCGAAGTACCATATCGGCAACATCAGGGCGAGCGTATCCAACGGTCATGACAATTGACTCGGTCAGTTTGAGAGATCCATAAATCCATTCCGTCACTGTCGCCATACGTCGCATGGCTTTCAACAGCGTTTCCGCGCTTACAATTGGACGATTGTAGGTGCGTGTGACGACCTGAGGAAACAGCGAGAATGCATCAATTTCGCCTGAAAAGAAAACCTTTAGGATCGGGCGGAATAAGCGTTCTGGTAGTTGACTTTAGTGCAACGACTCCAGATACGCGATCAGGTCGGCGAGTTGTTCCGGGTTGAGGTTGCCTACGATGCCGAGGGGCATCATGGAGATTTCCTGCTTGACGCGATCTTCGATGTTGTGCTGATGAAGTTCATGCGAGATACCGGTCGCGTCCCGCAGGGTGACTGTTTCAGCGCTTTCAAGGGCGACGAAGCCCGTGTAGATCTTGCCGTCGTCCATCGCGAAGGCCCAAGTGTCGAAGCCTTGGGCAAGTTTCTTACTAGGTTGCAGGATGGATTCAAGCAGCTCGGCTCGTTTGTAGCGTTTGCCGATATCGACCAAGTGTGGCCCTTTAGGTTGTTGGCCGTTGGCGAACGTGTGGCAGTTGATGCAGGATTGCTGTTTGAACAGCAGGAGGCCTTTTGTCGCGTCGCCGGGAGCTGCTGCGGCTCGCTGAACGACGACGTCAACGGCTAGATTGGCGATGGCATTGGGATCGTTCGGATCGGCTTTGGGAAGCACGATGGCTTTCTCGGGTTCGGCGGTCGCGACTTCTGCGGCACTGATGCCGTCGAGATTAACGACGTGCTTTTTGAGTTGCTCAGTGAGATGTGTCCTGAGTGTTTCGTCACCATCAGCGATCGCGACTTTGATGGCTGCCGCGATGCGATCCGATTCGCTCCACTTCTGGCGATCGTAGTACGGGCCAGTCGTGTCCGGGCGAGTTCCCCACCACTTCGGGCTATCGACAGTGAATTCGCCTTCATGGTGATACAGGCGAATCAGCGTTGTCCAGATCTCACGGCGCAGCGATTCGTTGCGGCTGGTGCTGAGGAAATTGAACAGGCCATCAACGGTCTTTGGGTCATGCATGCGTTTCAGGGCGGCGAGTGCACCGGCGCGATGCGGGCCGTTCAGTGCTTCGAGGCAGGCGTCGATGGCGTTGAGTTCGACGAGGGCATTGACTGCGAGGTGCGGAATGACGCGGTCAGGATCGGCCTTTCGCCACGCATCCGTTGTTTCACCTTCCGGTGAGCGGCGTGGCGTCAGCCCGCCGGTACCTGTCGCGCTGGACTGCGGCGGATTGTACCGGGGGGCTGACGCCTCCCCGCTCGCCGCTGTTAATTCCAACAATTTCTTCGCTGCCCTCGTTTCCCCCATGCGCGCCAGCGCCACGATGGCCGCCGTGCGGACGCGAGGATTGCTATCATCAAGCATTGAGAAGATTGAAGATGACAGGCCCTTGTCGATTTCAGATTTTCGATCAGCGGCAGCTCGGATAACGTGTTCACGGAGGTCGGCGTCGATGAGAAGTGAGCCGAATGCGGACTTGAAAGCGTCCCGGTTTGTTTGACGCAATGTCCAAAGAGCCGCGACTCGTGAATGCAGTGACGCTGAGCGATCTTTCGCCAATGCCGCCAGCAGATCGGCAATTTGAGATTTCAGATTCGAAATTTGAGATTCACGCGCCCGGAGTGCCAACGCCCTATTGCTCGCCAATCGCAATGTCTCGGAAGGACTACGCAGCAATTGTACCAGTGATTCGGTGTCGAGGTCGTTCAGCGAATCGACACGAAGGGCTGACGCCCAACCGCTCGCCGAGGGCAGGGCCACCGGGTGAGGCACAAAATTGCTCGGCGTGATCATCGCGACGAAACCGACGTCAGGGCGTTCGAACGCGAAATTCCCGTTCTTCCAGCTCGTTACGAATAAACGCCCGCTGGCATCGGCATCGGCATCCGTCGGGCGAGGAATTTTCAGGAACGTGTCCTGCTGTGCATCGAACGTCGCACCGTTTTTTGGCAGGCGATGGCTGAAGACTTCGCTGCGGCCCCAGTCGCAGGTCAGCAGCATGTCGTTGTACGGAGCGGGCCAGCGGTCGTCCTGAAAGTAGAGAGCTCCGCAACCGGAACCGCCGCCACAATCGGCGAGGGGCGGCATGATCTCATCGGAGAAATTTATGTACAGTGACGGATAGCCGTAGTTCGCGGTCTGCATGACGTGAGACAGACGAATATCCCAGCCGCCACCGTCGTTGGTGTTATCGCGCGTGAACACGTTCATGAACGGATCAAGCGCGATATCGACGATGTTTCGCTGGCCCCACGAGTAGACTTCTAGTTCGGTGCCGTCCGGACGAATGCGGACAACTCCGCCGCCACGTTTGCTAAGCGTTGTGCCGTCTTTGCCAACTGCCTTGTTGAATCCAAAGTCACCGACGGCGATATAGATCCAGCCGTCGATGCCCATGCGAATCCCGTTAGTCGTATGGTCGGCGCCTCGTTGATTGACTTCTTCCGTGCTAATGCCTTCGATCAGCACTTCGCTGGCGTCTGACGTGCCATCGCGATCCCGATCGTAAAAAGCTGATAGAAATGGCGGATGCAGAACCCACAATGTGCCGCTGTCATAGACCAACCCGCGCGGATGATCCATCTTGGCAAAGTCATTGAACTTGTCAGCCTTGCCGTCACCGTCGGTGTCGATGCAGCGCACGACTTTGCCTCGGCCCGGATCCTTGCCGAGCGATCCCTGTTCATCGACGCCGACAAACACTTCGCCTGCAACCGACGTTGTGATGCAAACTGGGTAGGTCACTTGGGGCGGGCCGGCGAACAGACTGACGTCAAATCCTTCCGGAGCTTTCACATCGTCAATCGATGCTGATCCTTCAGCGCCAGCGGTGACGCCTTCCGGCAACGCAGGCAGATCCCCGGGATACGCTTCGATTTCCCAGATGCTACCCCAACCTCCGCCGTTTGAGCCCTGAAACGTGATCTTCAGATAACGTGCGTCGTCCGTTTTGACCGCGTCGACGGACAGCCCGTTGGGGTCTTTGTTTTGCGCGTGATCCGCCAGCATCGTCCAGTCATTGCCGTTCGCGGATGATTCAAGTGTATACCGATACGCGGTGTTCTTTTGTTCCCAGTGCAGCCGCACGTTGCGGATCGACTGCGGCTTTTCCATGTCGAGCGTAATCGATTCACCGCTTTGCCCGCCATTCGCGCACCAGCGCGTGTCCAGTCGTCCGTCGATGGCTTTCTTTGCAAAGTTTTCTTTACTGGTCTCTTCGCTGCTGGCGGAGGCTTTTTGATTGAAGACCAGATTGCCTTCACCACAGCAACCCTGCGTCAGCACCGGCGAATTCTTTTCGATCTTCACCGTGACCAGAGCTCGAATCTCTTCATCAATCTCCGGCGTGATCGGAGTGAAATCTGTTTCGGGATCGCGTCCGACAGCCCACAGCAGGCCGCGCGTCATCATGTCAAGGTATGTGGGCTCAACCATGGTTTCGTTGTAGTGCCCGACGGTTGTCGCGAAGACTCTTGTGCCGTGGTAGTCGTTGGTCCAGATACAGACTTGAGGTTCGCTGTTATCCTGACGATTCGCGATGGCCAGTGGAGTTGCCGTGTCAAAGACTTTCGCTGCGTGGTACAGCTCACCTTTGGGCACCACAAAGCGTTCGCCAAAACCCGCCATGATCGGATGATCAGGCTTTTGATTATTAATCGTGTACGAATAATGCGGCCCGTGGCCCGGTGACTGGACTCCGCAGAATTCAAACCAGCGATCATCGCCCACGCGATAACAATGCATCGCGCAGTGAATCAGAATTGCCGGCAGTCCTTCGCGATGCGGCTGTAGAATGCGATCGACGAATTCTTTGTCTGTGACGCCCGAAAAGCACTCGTTATGCACGACGATGTCAAAACCATCCGCCCAGTTCGGATCTTCATAGAGCGGAATCTTTGTGTCGGTTGAGGTTCCACCTTGGTGCACGACGGTCCAGCGTACATTGGCACGGGCACGGATCCCGCGGGTGAGAATGAGTTTCTGGCGATCGTAGTCGTGACAGCAGCCGCCGGTGACGAGCAATGCCTGAATCGGGCGGTCAGATTTTGCGGCAAGCGGAGCCTCAACCTCCTGCGCCTGTGATGTTCGAATGGAAATCGCAGAGATCATCAAGAGGGCGGACCAGAACCGGGCTAAACGCATGATCAGGTTCAACTCATGTGAGGTGTAACGGCAAAGATGACGGAGGGTAGATCCCAATCCGGCGCAAGGCTACTCGGAATCTGGAGGATTGAAAATCACAGTGCAAACGTCACGTCATGCCAAACTGACGAACTTGCGTAACACATGAAGGCAGAGCACAGGTGGAGTCCAACTCTGAAGGTCAAACCGTCAAGCCCCAGTATTGATTCCGCAATCGCCTTACAACAGCTCGGAAGGCACTACACCACCCGGCACGAGATGCGTCGGACGACCTGACAGATCCATGATGGAGTCGTCGATTTTCAGCCCCATTGCGTGGTAGACGATCGCACAGAAGTCCTCAACGCCGACCTTGCGCGAGGTTGGAAACTCGGCCTTGTCGTTTGTGCTGCCGATAATCTGACCGTGGCGGTATCCACCACCCGCGAGGAGAATGCTCTGAGCTTGCGGCCAGTGGTCTCGGCCTCCATTGCCATTGATGCGCGGCGTATGTCCGAACTCTCCTGCGACTACCACTAGGGTGTCGTCCAGCATGCCTCGATCTGCCAGATCCTGAATCAGGACACCGACACATTTGTCATGTTGCGGGAGCTTGCTCTTCAGGGCTGGTTCGATGTTGGAGTGATCATCAAAGTAACCAGTGTTGAGCGACACATAACGCACGCCTGCTTGGATCAGCCGTCGAGCCAGCAGCGCTTGTTCTCCCCAGCCCGTGCCGTAACGTGCACGCAAAGCGGGATCTTCTTCTGAGACATCGAAGGCCTTGCGAACTTGGCCGGATAGCACCAGATCCAAAGCTTGATGCTCCACTGCGTCCATTTGCTCAAATAACCGATTGCGATCAATCTGTTTCTTTAAGCTATCAAGCTGCGTGCGCAGCGATACACGATCGATGACGCGGGTTGCCGACAATCCTTCAACCAGCGAGAAGCTTTTGTGATCGCCGGTCGGCAATTGCCCCGCTTCGTTGCCATAACTAAAGTCGCCGTACCGAAACGGATTGGTGTTGACGCCCAACCACGCACCACCATGAAATCCGAAACCGCCGTCATTCATGTTGACGTTGGCGAGCGATCTTGGCTGAGTTGGTCCGAGCAGATGCGATGCGACTGCGCCCATTGACGGATAGCGTGGCATGCGATCACTGCCATTCGCACCTAAGCGCCCGGTCAGCATCCAATGGGCTGCCGCCCAATGATCGCCGTTGCCGTGCGAGAAGCTGCGGATCACAGTGCACTTGTCCATGACCTTCGCGTGCTCCGGCAGCAGTTCGCAGATCTCAAGCCCCGGCAGGGTCGTGGCAATCGGAGCAAACGCGCCGCGATATTCAGCGGGAGCACCGGGCTTCATGTCGAACGTATCAAGCTGGGATGGTCCGCCGTGCATCCAGACGAGAATAACTGATTTCTTCGAGCGCGCCGCCGCATGGGGCAGGGCACTTTGTTCCGCGCGGAGCAATCCCTGCAGATTCAGCCCGAACGTTCCCATCGCGCCAATCTGGAGCATTCGACGACGAGAAACGCCATCACAGAATTGATTCTTCCCGGCGAATTGGCTGATGATGTTGAGCACGGTTCAATCCTGGCGGGAGAATCAGTTGCGGAGCGTTCGATAAACTGGCGAGCGGTTTTTGGCCTCCCATCACTCTACCCAATTTATCGGCAAAGGAAAATCCTGATCTTGTGACATTCAATGTCGGACAGATCATTGTTCCTAGCAGACTGTAGCCTGCATGTACTTCCGATTTCGGCAGCACTTGAACGAATTGACTGTGGTGACAATCCACCAAACAATCCGGACGCGATGAGGGAACTAAGCGATGAGCAATAGACGATGAGCAAGTTGGGACTCAACGCCGCCGGAATTGAGACTGTCGCGAGAACTCGTTTCGTGTTCCCGTGCACTGCGACTGATGGCAGAAATGCGGCACGATCTACGCTGCAGGGTTGCATCAACGCCGGGATCCTGCTGCAGTGACACCACGTCCCGGATTTCAGATTTCGAACCGTGAATCGGGTCCTGATGGTGCGTGCGAGCGAATCGGTGAGTATGCTTCAGGCTGCGGCGGTCATAATCGTTGTCACTCGGAGACCGATCATGCTCAGATGCATCCTGCCGTTGCTGCTGATTGTCTAATGCAGGGTTGCGACCGCCGAAGAGTGGGGTTCGATCGGCGGGCAGATCATTGTGGAAGGCAAGGTTTCCGTCACCGCTGGTGATCGCGTCGAATTACTTGCGGTTTCCGTGAGTCTCGACAAATTGACGTCCCCGTGACGGACCTGACCATGCTGCGACCGACGATTGCGGCGCAGTGAGTTTCATTTTTGCGAGGAATAAACCTGGTTTGGGAGTTCGGGGTGTGTAAAATTAAGAATGCTTGACAGGGTTGCCGCTCTTTTGTCACCCTAAGAAACACTAAGAAACAGTCGATGCAAGCCGATTTCCCCCACATAACTTCCTGCCTTCAAATATCAAGGTTGACTGTCATGACCACGACTCGCTGTGTGGCTGCATTCGCCGTAACGATCCTGCTGACGACCGTTGTCAGTGCACAGGATGTCATCCAGTTCAATCGTGACATTCGTCCAATTTTCATGGAGACCTGTCTGACGTGCCATGGGCCTGACAGTGCGGCTCGCAAGGCCGATCTGAGGATGGACAAACGTGATGCGGCAATTGAACATGGTGCGATCAGTCCCGGAAAACCGGACGAGAGCGAAATGATTCGCCGTATCCTGAGCGACGATCCGGAAGAGATCATGCCTCCTCCGGAACTTAAGAAGCCGCTCAGCCCTGCACAAAAAAAACTGCTCGTTGATTGGGTTCAAAGCGGAGCCGAATATCAGCAGCACTGGTCCTACATCGCGCCAGTGCGGGCGGAGGTCCCTGCCGTGCCAGAATCAGTCAAGGCCACGCACGCGAACTGGCCAAAGAATTCAATCGACAATTTCGTATTGCGGAAGCTGGTCGCAAACGGTCTGTCACCGGCGGTCGAAGCGGATCGCCGTACGCTCGCGCGGAGGGTGAGTTTGGACATCACAGGACTGCCTCCGACGCCGGAAGTCGTCGAGGCATTCGTCAAAGATCAATCGCCGGATGCCTACGAGAAGCTGGTGGATTCGCTGCTGGCCAGTCCGACATGGGGTGAACATCGCGGTCGATACTGGCTGGATTATGCTCGTTATGCTGACTCACACGGAATTCACTTCGACAACTTCCGTGAAATGTGGGCGTATCGCGACTGGGTGATCAAGGCCTTCGATCAGAACATGCCGTTCGATGAGTTCACGATTGAAAACCTTGCAGGCGACTTGTTGCCAAACGCGACGCTCGATCAGCAGGTGGCATCCGGTTTCAACCGCTGCAACATGACGACGAACGAAGGCGGGATTATTGACGAAGAGTACGCTGTGCTCTACACCCGCGATCGTACGGAAACTGTGTCGGCCGTATGGATGGGACTCACCGCTGGCTGTGCCACATGCCACAGTCACAAGTTTGATCAGCTCAGCCAGAACGAGTTTTATCAGATGGCTGCGTTCTTCAATAACACGACGCAAGCGGTCCGCGACGGCAATATCAAAGACACGCCGCCGACTATCGCCGTGCCGATGGAAGCCGACCGAAACCGGTTTGAAGCCTTGCCGCCGCTGATTACGGTAGCTCGAGCGGCGGTTGAAGAACGGCGGACAGCGGCGCGGGCAGAATTTGATACCTGGGCAACCAATGCAACTCCAGCGACATTGGGTGAACCGGTGTCTGCGGAAGGGCTGCATCTGCTGGCAGAATTGAATGAGGGCGACGGCAAAACGCTCGGACTATCCCTCGATGACAGTCCCGTCGAAGTGACGCTGAGTGATTCTGCCAGTTGGATCGACGGCTTGAACGGCAAGGCGCTCAAAGTTCAGGGTGCCGCGTGTGAACTGCCCGACGCCGGCGATTTCGAAGGCGATGAACCATTTTCGTGCGCGGCATGGATCAACGTTCCGGCGAACGACGGCAACGGTGCAATCTGTGCTCGGATGGATGCCGGCCCAAAGTATCGCGGCTGGGATTTCTGGATGCAGCAACGTCGCATCGGGATGCACATTATCGGAGCATGGCCGGAGCAGGGCCTGAAGGCTGTGAGCCAGGCTCAGGTGCCAGCGAATGAATGGGTGCATGTCGCCGTGACGTACGACGGTTCGCGCAAGGCGTCTGGTCTGCAGATTTTCATCAACGGCGCGGTGCAGGAAAAGAACATCGAAAGCGACACGCTCGACAGTTCGACAATTCGCACGGAAGTGCCTTGGAAGATCGGATCGCGCTCTGCGAGCGAACCGTTTACCGGATCGATTCAGAATCTACGAATTCAGCGGCGGGTGCTGTTGGCAGCGGAAGTCGATTCACTGGCAAAGCTCAGCCGGTTCCAGGCGACACTGGCAAAGACCGTTGATCAGCGCACGGCAGAAGAATCGAACGAACTGTACAACTTCTGGCTGAAGAAGTTTGATACAGCGTTTACGGAACGTACCGCCAGCCTCGCGGCGCTGGAAAAAGAGGAAGCTGACATTCGAGCCCGTGGCACGATCGCGCATGTGATGCATGAAAAGAATGATCCGGCGACGGCCTATGTCTTATTCCGCGGCGAGTACGATCAGCGCCGCGATCAGGTGTCTCCTGAGACACCCAGTGCGTTTCCTCCGTTTCCGAAAGACGCACCGCGCAATCGGCTGGGGTTTGCGAAATGGCTGCTGCAGCCTGAGCATCCGCTGACCGCGCGAGTGACAGTCAATCGGTTCTGGCAGGAAATTTTCGGCACCGGTCTGGTCCGCACGACCGGCGACCTTGGCGTGTCCGGCGAGATTCCCATCAATCAGGACCTGCTCGACTGGCTGGCGGTTGAATTCCGTGAGGGCGGCTGGGACATGAAGCAGCTGGTCAAGCTGATTGTGATGTCCGCGACGTACCGACAGTCTGCCATCCTGACTCCTGAAAAGCTCGAAAAAGATCCGGCTAACCGACTGCTCTCGCGCGGACCGCGGTTCCGCATGGATGCCGAAATGGTGCGCGACTACGCATTGGAAGTCAGTGGCCTGCGGGTCTCAACGATCGGAGGGCCGAGCGTGAAGCCGTATCAGCCGGAAGGCGTGTGGGAATCGATTGCCATGACAGGCAGCACGACGTCCAGGTATGTTCAGGATACCGGTGCCAACCTTTACCGACGCAGTCTGTACACATTCATTAAGCGGATGGCACCACCAGCATCGCTGGATATTTTCAACTCGCCAAACCGGGAACAGTGTACCGTTCGCCGTGAACGTACGAATACGCCTCTGCAGGCATTGGTAACAATGAACGATATCCAGTTCGTGGAAGCCGCACGTCGCCTTGCTGAGCACACATTGAAGCAGGGTGGAGCGACCGACGAACAGCGTCTGCAATGGGCCGCAAAGCGTTTGCTGTGTCGCGAATTTCGATCTGAAGAACTGCAGATTCTTGCGGAGTCACTCGGTCAGCTGACTGCGTTTTACGGAGATCATGCTGCAGATGCGGCTGAGTTGATAAACACGGGCGAAACCACACCAGACGCCAGCCTGGATGCGAAGACCCTGGCGGCATGGACGATGTTGTGCAATGAAATGATGAATCTGGATGAAGTGCTGAATAAGTAAAAAATTGTTTAACGGCTCGCCGCAGGCGTAGGCCCTGTGGCTCATCAAAGATCGAACTCGCCTACGCCTGCGGCTCGCCGTTAAACGACAGGAAAATACACATGAACGCCTTCGAACAATTTCGCCTGAACATGACCCGCCGGTATTTCTTTTCCCAGGGCTCAAACGTCATCGGTGCGGCTGCACTGGCGTCGTTGATAGGTATGCCGACGAAGGCAGACGCAGCCGGAAATCAGAGTGCGTATCTCGGTGCGGTGCCGACACATTTTCCGGGCAAGGTCAAACAAGTGATCTACCTGCACATGGTCGGCGGACCTTCGCAGTTGGATTTATTTGATTACAAGCCACAGTTGAACGACTGGTACAACAAGGATCTGCCAGAATCTATTCGTAACGGACAACGTCTGACGACGATGACGTCCGGACAGGCTCGGTTCCCGATTGCACCTTCGAAGTTTCAGTTTGAGAAAGTCGGGCAGTGCGGGATGTGGGTCACGGAATTGCTGCCGTGGACAAAAAAAGTCGTCGATGAAATGTGTTTCGTCCGCAGCATGTACACGGAGGCCATCAACCACGAGCCCGCGATTTGCCTGATGCAGACCGGCAATCAGGTCACCGGGCGGCCGTGTCTGGGCAGTTGGACGTCATATGGACTGGGATCGCTCAACGAAAATCTGCCGTCGTTTGTCGTGATGGTGGCGCGGCCGACGAATCAGGAGCAGGTTCAGGCGATTTCGGCGCGGCTCTGGTCCTCTGGATATCTGCCAGGCGAATTTGCCGCCACATCGTTCAGGTCATCAGGTGATCCGATTCTGTTTATCAACAATCCCAGTGGTGTGCCGAGCAACGTGCGGCGGACAACGCTCGACGGATTGAATCGGCTGAACCAACTCAATTTTGACCAGGTCGGCGACCCGGAAATCCAGACTCGGATTGCACAGTATGAACTGGCGTATCGCATGCAGTCCAGCGTCCCGGAACTCACGGATCTCGCGTCTGAGCCTGCTTCGACCTATGAACTTTACGGCGATGAAGCGAAGAAGCCTGGGACGCTTGCCAACACAATCCTGCTGGCTCGCCGCATGGTGGAACGCGGCGTTCGCTTTGTGCAGATTTACCACAACAACTGGGATTCGCACGCCAACGTCGCCGGTCGTCTGCCGGACCAGTGCCGCGACCTTGATCAGGCAACGTACGGTCTGATCACAGACTTGAAACAGCGCGGGATGCTGGATGAGACATTGATCATCTGGGGCGGTGAATTTGGCCGCACGATTTATTCGCAGGGCGGACTGTCGAAGGAAAACTACGGCCGCGACCATCATCCTCGCTGCTTCACGATGTGGATGGCGGGCGGCGGCTTCAAGGGCGGCACGATCTACGGCGAAACCGACGACTTCAGCTACAACATTGTTCGAGATCCGGTCCACATTCGCGACTTCCATGCGACCGTGATGCATCAACTGGGCTACGACCACGAACGCTTCAGCTTCAAATATCAGGGCCTCGATCAACGCCTCACCGGCGTGCTGCCGGCGAAAGTCATCAGTGAGCTGATTACGTAATGGAACTGGCCGATACGCGACAGGGCGTTGTTTGCGGTGCGGTTCCTCGATCGGAATGCGAGTCGCGGAGCGATGTCGCCTACGTAGCTCAGTCGCTCCGCCGACTGAGATTCATGGGTGGTCACGCAGCGATGGCTTCACGGGCGAATTGTGCGCACCACGCAACTCCCGGAATCAGAAATCTTCGAGGGCTTGTTCGAGCGTCGGGAATACTTTGCAAAACTTTCTGCAGGTGGCGTTGAATATGGCAATCGACACAAATGCTTAAGATCGGTTTCTGTGTTGCACAGTCAGACTTTCCCGCCGCCTAGGCTTATTCGTTTGAGAACCTAAATCACAAGCCCGACGAGCTGGGTCGGAAAAGTCGATAATCCTATGAGGTGATTGACAATTTTCGCAGACCCTTCATCCAAAAGGGGCGCGGTCAGTCCATGTCGGCCTTGCAGTTCGTGCGATCAGGCTGACGACTGTCACATCGCTTTGTCTACTGGTATGGAATGAAGGGGGTTGTAAGTTACGGTGATCCGGAAGATTTCGCCCATGACGCTGAAATCCAGTGCTTGAAATGTGATTCACAGTCTCAATGTGACTGTATCGAACGGCGAATGGCAATTTGTGATTCGGACATTGGGCGGAAAGGCTGGAGTTCGGGGCATTGAGAGAGTGCCTCAACATCAGAGGGTCTGCCTAGCCACGAAGAGACCCTTGACTCAGAGAGTCAAGTTACGGGGATCGCCACTTGAGTCCTATTCCTCGGAATCACCAATCATGGCGATTCCTGCCGATCACCTGGCGCAAATGGATAGATCGTAGCGGTGCTGTGCAACAGCGAAGACATATCGAATACTCTGGTTCTAATGACCGACGGCCGGTCGGAAGATCAGGACTTGCCGTCAGAGTCGGTCCAGACTGCAGGGATGCGTGCAGGAAATTCGATCTGTTTATTGCGAGGACAGCTTCTCATTGAAGTTTGGCTGTCTCTTGCAAGTTGGAAGTCTGCGCCACGTTGGCACGCCGAACGGGCATGTTGGACTTCAACATTTGAGTTGGATTGCCGGGAAAGGAATCTCATGCGCTCCTTCGTCTACTTTGTGCTGTGCTGTGCCAGCATCTCTGCGTTGGCGGGCTGTCAGTGTTTTCGCTGCACTGACCGGGTCATGGATCATCTGGATGATCTGACGGACATCAACGACAATCATCGCGGACTGGATCATGTCTATTGTGAAAAAATAGACGTGACCCGCTGGTGTATGAACGGACCGTGCATGAACGGGCCGTGTGTTGGAAACAACAGTCGATGAGTTTCGGCGAAATTGACTGATCGAATCTGCAACAGTCTGGTCTCGTCACACAGGTAGGGACCAGCGATGTGTGAAAGATCGTTGTAACCTCGCGGACTTCACAATTGGTCTCAACGCGACCTTACGACCATTCCGATAGTTCTGGTCAGGTGGATTGTGCGACATCTGACTTCCGGGGGGCCGGTTACAGTGTCGCATGAAACTGCATGTTTCTGATTCAGTCGAACTCCGTCCGCAGCAGATTCTGTTGCAGGGGGGCCGGAGTTCGATTTGTCACCGGGATGCAGTTTTGAGCTGATTAGGGGGGGATATGCAATTCCGGATCCGCAGCGGTGCGCTGCCTGTACGACACGATTTATCAATGACGCTGAGTGACCCCCATGAATTTTGGACGTCAAATAGCGGACATCTTGGCGTTATGTTTACCGGCAGTGCGATGATCGGCAGTTGTTTCAGACTGACGCGGCTTGTGGTCTGTGGAATCGCGGTGGCACTGTTCGCAGTCGCGTCCTCGAGTTGCAGCGGCGATCAGTTGAAGGAACTGGCGGAGAAAGCCGGCATCCGCATCCTTGCTGATGGTGAATCTTCCGTCGGAGCAGAAGACCAAGCACGCTCCGCGATGCCACTCGAAGGTATGACGCCGGAAAACCGCCAGCGGGCACAGCTTATTATCCAAGAACGCAGTCATTTCCGGTGTCTGCCAACGCTGAAGTACACAATTGACGAACCGATGTTTCGGTATCTCCTCCAACATCCCGATGTGGCTGTCAGTACTTGGCGCGTGATGGGCATTTCGCGATTTGAAATGTGGCAGACGGGCGACATGGAATACGAAGCGGAGGCGATTGATGGCTCGGAAGGCATCGCCGACATTCTGTATCAGGACGACAACCAGATGGTCTTCGTCTGTCAGGGCCGCTACCACAATCCGCTGTTGCCGCGTCCGATGGAAGCATCCGCGCTGATCTGGTTTCGCACCGTGTACACACCGAATGCGGAAGGGACGCATGTGGTCACACAGAAGGCTGACATGTTTGTGCGTTTTCCGTCCAGCAGCGTAACTGCGATCGCTAAAGTACTGACGCCTATTCTACATTCGTTGATGGATCGCAACCTGTTTGAAATTTCGCTCTACGGCAGCATGATGTCCCGCGCTGTGCGTGACGAACCCGAATGGGTTATCCAAGTCGCACAGCAGATGGAAGGCGTGCTGCCGCAGCGGAAGGGAGAATTGATTGAAGTTGCCCGGAAACCCCGAAACGTCAGACGAAATGGGAAGACAGGGGTTTCCTCGATCCCTGCGGCGGATCGCCAGATGATCTTGTCTCCTCAATTGCTGTTTTTTGATCCACCGCAAGAACACGAAGTTGCTGTGGTGCCCGTGTCTGCTGCTGAGACCGCGTCGGTAACGGGTAATAGTCGGCTGCCGGTGCGCACCGTCTCCACTTCCGGACCAGGAAATTTGATGTTGATTACGATTAAAAGTTCTTTGCCGGCTGAAATTTCTGAGCCCATCGGGAATGCTGGTCCGGCGAATGAACACACAAGACGCTCCGACGACGGTTTTCTACTGCAGCCCGTCGTCGTGCCCCCGACTGGATCGACCGCAACCGGTCCAGTCGGCAGCGAATCACCCGGCTCTGCGAAATAGAGCCGCATATCCCGTTGGGGGGGACGGGCTTTAAAGTGCAGTTGCGTCCTGTATTCGCATGGATTGCAGTTTCCAAACCGTCTTCAATCCGTTGCAGTCAGGCTTCCGGCATCCTTGAACGCATAGGGTGCGGCAACATCTGACTTGAACTGATGCGTGGTCATCCACGCAAATCGATTTTCCTCAGAATTCGAGGGATCCGGATCTGGTAACGGAATGCCGTCCGCTTCTGCGTAGAGTGTTCGAACGACGGCGACTCGGGCTGATGCGCGGGGAATTAGGTCGTAGTCCGTGCCGCGTGTCTGCAGAATCCATGTATTGTCGCGAAAACCGCTGATCAATCGCTCGTGAGCCGCACGTACCAAATTCTGTTTCTGCGTGTCATTCAGCTTGGTTTCTCCGCGAATCATGTTCGTTAGCTTTTGCGTTTCCGACACATCAAAACTCACCCAACCGTACGGCGGCAAAAATGCTTCGAGCTTGCAATGCGAGGGCGATGCTTTGGGGAACGGGTTGAGTCCGTAAGTGACGCGTGTGGGCAACGACATCACGCGACCCATCGCGGCACAGAAACCGTGATAGTCACTGCAGTGACCGGAACGTTGTTCGATCGCGTGCAGTGAACTTGCTTTCAGCGATGCCTTGTGGTGATCGTACGTAAAATTCTGATCAGCAAACGTCATCACCGCGTCCAGATCCCGCAACGGATTGCGTCGCTGCGGAAGGATCTCTGTCAATAACGACGCGAATCGAGCATCAGTGACCACAGCCTGTTGCTCACTGCGCAGGTAGGGATTAAATTCATCGCCCCAACTTGCGGGAGTTTGCACCTGCGCGTCATTCAGATTCCAATGCAGCTCGTGCGTCTGCACTTTCAGGCGGTGCCGAATGATGATGGCGCCAAGAGGATTCGGGAACTCAAAATATGCGAACGTGTTGCCGAATACTTCTTCCGTACCGAACTGTGGCTTCACATCGGCAGGAAACGTCGTCAAGTCCGTTAGCTGCACGTCCTGCACCGTGTCGCTCGGCGGGATCGGCACCCAGACGCGCAAAAGCTTTGTCTGCGCGGGAGCGGTCAGGGCAAACACCAATTCGCCGTCCCATACGACAGGCCTCGACGGTACTGCAGAACATGACTGTTTCACATCCGCGAGATCACGCGCCTGCAACAGCGATCGTGATTCAGACACCAAGACCATTGCCACAGCAAAAGACAACAGCGATTTCACCCGGTCTGATTGTGTCATGTTGTCCATCAGCAAGTCTTTCTGAACCAAGGGCACCTTCACTGCCAAACCACTTCCAACACCCGATATAGTTTACCAATCTGCCGACGTCAAGTTATCCGCCGCGCGGCAATGAGTGCGACAATTGGTGAGCGGCATGCGTCCGCTTGCCGGTCCAAAAACGACGTACCGGAGGGCTCACGCCCAATGCCACTCACTTTGGTTCCGGACTCAACAACCCGAAGCGTCAGCGCGGGAATTCTCGCTGAAAATAAACAGCCTCAGCCCCTCGCTGACGCTTCGGGTTACAAAGTGAGTGCCATTGGGCTCACGCCGCTCCGCTTGCCGGACTCATATCTGGCTCCGCGGAGTATAAATCCCGGGGGCACCAGCGATTTTTGGAGGGGTGCGCGTACATCGGGATTGAGCAAAAGCTGGGATTGCGTTAGATATCTATGTAGAAAGTCGTCATAGTCCCGCTGTGGGAGGCTTTCGGTTGCGCTTCCAGATGGTCTTCAGGGTCGTGTCATGTCCTATTTTTTGCCTGAAATTCGGACAACTATTGTCGGCGTTTTGCTGGCGTTGGTCTCCAGTCCATTGGTCGCTCAAGGCCAGACGCCGATTAAGGCGGAAGAAGCCCGGATCGAGATCATTCGGGAGGTGCCGATTTCCACGGAAGTTACAGGCAAGCTGAAGAGCGTACATCCCGGCAAAGAAGGGCTCTACGTAAAGCAGGGTGAACTGATGATCGAAGTCGCCGATGACTTAATTCGGAAGGAAGTGGCGGAGGCGCAAAAGAAGTCCGATTCGGTCGTGGAAATTGAGTTTGCGGTTGTTGCCCTCGACAAGGCAGAGGTCGATCTCAAGCAGCGTGTCGAAGCGAACCTAAAGTACAAGTCATTCAGTGAAAACGAAATCAGGCAAACGGAGTTGGAAGTCCAAAAGTCGAAGGCGTCACTGGCGAAGGCCACTGAGGATAAAGAAGTTCTGAGCCTGACCTTGGAAACCAAGACGGCTCAATTAGCTCAGTACCAAGTCTCGGCACCGTTTGATGGGTTAGTCACAAAAATTCATCGCTGGCCGGGACAAAGTGTGCGACCTGGCGATCCGGTGATCACGATCACAGACATGTCGTTGCTGCGTGCAGTATTGAAGGTCGATTATAAACGCCGCGAAGAAGTCTTTGTCGGCGATTCCGTCGAAATCAGGATCGACACCACTGGCAAATCAATTAAACCGGAAGCTGCAGAGTCCGAGCCAGCCCGCCGTAAATCGAGCGACAAGGTCAAAGCCGCTGACGATCTATTCGAACGTGGTGGCCCATTCGCCTCGGAACCTATTTTTGGGGCACCTGAGCAGGATCGAGTCTTCATTGGCACGATTGAATTGATTAACACCAAGGTGGATCAGAAATCGGAGACACTTTTTCTGAGTGTGGATGTGAATGTCCCGAACCGGCAGGACAAATATGAGCGATGGCTGTTGCTACAAGGCCTGCCTGTTGAAGCCACGATCATACCTGAAAAGCGAGCAGAATGAGTTCCGGCAACATGGTCGCTTCCAACCAGCGACCCATTCCTTTACGAAAACGTGCGGACCTAGTCGTTGCCAAAATTGATTATCTTGGCGTTGGCTATCAGGTCATCAAAGACCCTATTGCGCTCAAGTATCACCGGCTACAGATTGAGCAGTACCGGATTCTAGAACTACTGAACGGAGTCCGTAGTCTGGAATCTGTCCGGGATGACTTGAAGCTTGAATTTCCAACGCTGCAGATTACGCTGAGCGACATTCAACAACTGATCACCGATCTGCATCGCAAGGGACTGGTGGTCAGTAATCGCGTAGGGCAGGGTGCCGCTGTCGTCCGGGAACGGCAGAAGACGCGGAAAGAAAAGATCAAGCAGACGCTTATGAGTCTGCTGTCTCTGCGACTGCCGGGCTGGGATCCGGAGCGCACGCTGCGGGGGATGCTTCCGTTCGTAAGCTGGCTGTTTCATCCATTCTGTGCCACGTTATGTGTCATCTTTGTTGTCTCATCGTGGCTAGTATTGGGAGCGAATCTGGAAGTGTTTCGCAGTAAGCTGCCGGAATTTCAGAGCTTCTTCGGCTGGCCCAACTTAATGTATTTGTGGGTAACCTTGGGTCTCGCAAAAATCATCCATGAATTCGGCCATGGCATTAGTTGCGTGTATTACGGCAGCGAATGCCACGAAATGGGTGTCATGCTGCTGGTCTTCAGTCCGTGCCTGTATTGCGACGTGACAGATTCGTGGATGATGCGGAACAAGTGGCATCGGATCATCATCGGTGCTGCGGGAATGTATATCGAAGTCATCCTGTCGGGTGTCGCCATCTATGTCTGGTGGCTAACGGAATCCGGGATGTTGCATTATCTCGCGCTCAACACGTTTTTTGTCACGACAATTACAACGGTGATCTTCAATCTGAACCCACTGATGCGGTTCGACGGTTATTACATGATGAGCGACTATCTGGAGATTCCGAATCTCCGGCAAAAGTCGGAAAAAATGCTCCGCGAAGCGTTTTCTTGGTACTGTCTTGGAATCGAATCGAAGCCCGATCCGTTCATGCCGGAAACAGGTCGAGCATGGTTCGTCACGTACGCGATTGCAGCTTGGTTGTATCGCTGGGTGATTCTGGTTTCGATCAGTATGTTTCTCTATACGGTGCTCAAACCTTATGATCTGCAGAGCATCGGGATTTCGGTCATGATTTTTTCCATGGCAGGAATTGTCTTCAGCATGTTTCGCAGCATTTATCAAATCATTGCTACACCTCGGATGGAACCCATGAGCAAAACGAAAATTGGCGTCTCATCGTTGCTTTTCGGGGGTATCGTCTACGTGGCTTTCAGCACACCGATTCCTTGGTATCACGAAGCTCCGTGCTTTTTAGAACCACAGAACGTCGTGATGGTTCCCGCGCCCGTGAACGGCATGATTCTGGATCCTGACGAATACCGCAGACATTACGAAGAATTGCTGAAATTTCAAGATAAGGCGCGAAGTTCAGCGGCTGAAATCGCAGTTCCTTTGGAACCAGATAAGCTCATGATCGACCCAGCGAAATTGGATCTCCTGAAAGGGCTTCCAAAGCCCGAGGACTATGATCGCATTCCGCGCAATGGTGAAACTGTAGTGGCAGGTGATGTCATCGTGATCCTTGAAAGCCCCGACGATCTGCGAAGACATGATGAACTCCTCCAGCACGTTTTCAATTGGGTCTTCCGCACCCAGGAAATCCGGCAGTACAACATCAATGAAGATCCTGCGGGTGAAAGTGTGGCGATTGCTGAAGCGTTAGAACTGGAGCAGCAAATTCGAAAAACCGTGCGTCTGAACCTGCAACGCGTCGTTCGCGCGACAACAGGCGGAACATTGGTCGCCGCCAAGCGTTTACCGGAACCGCCGCGGAATGAAGTCGATGCTATGAAATTGGGACGTTGGACGGGAACACCGCTCGATCCTGAGAATGCCGGGTGCCTGATCGAAGCCGGACAGGAAATCGCGAGCATCGCGCCTTCAGAAAGACTGCACGCCGTCATGTATATTGATCAGGGTGACCGAGATGATCTGCAGGACGAAATGCCCCTCGAAATCAAGTTGGACCACATGGCAAATATCACGTTTCTGACGCGCGTGGATCAGATTTCCCCCAAGGGCGAAGTCATGGCTCCGGAATCGCTCACAACCAGGTTTCATGGGCCGTTGGCGACAAAAGCCAACCAGCAGGGGCAGGAACAACTGGCCAGCACCGCCTATCGCGCAATCGCAGGGCTCTACTTCGCTGAAGACAGCGATCAGCCGGAAGCCTGTATGCTGAAGCCGGGAATGAGGGGGAATGGGCGATTTATTATTTCCAATCGCACGGCAGCCTACTGGACCTGGCGTTACGTCTGCGAAACTTTCCGTTTTCGAGTTTAGGTTTGGGAATACACGGTTCAAAAAGATCCGGGAATACACGACTGCGTGCTGTTCGGGTATCCTGTGGGGGCTTCGTTTTGGCCCGATGATGCGTCGAGTTGACTAAAATCGTGGCGTCTAGGTTTGAGTTTTGACTAATACCACGCTTGTTTCGTGGCTGGATTCTATGGAAAACCGTCGCCTCTTTACGTTCCTCATGACGTCGCTGCTGTTCATGATCCTCTGGGGACAATACCTCCAGCCGAAATTCTTTCCTGAGAAGAAAAAGCCCAAAGTTGCGGAGCAGCAGGTCGCGGATGCCACCAAGTCCGATCCTCCGCAGGCGATCCCCGCCGAAGCGGGCGCTGCTGCTGCGAACGTGTTGGCCGACTCAAGCGAGCCTGCCATGCCAGCGGCCGATGTTATCATCCAGAGTTATCCTAGTCAGGAACTAACGCTGGGATCTATTGACCCGGAAAGCGGGTACGCCTTGGCGGTCGACCTGACTTCAGCCGGAGCGGCAATCGAAAGTGTGCGGTTGACTTCGCCGCAATTTCGAGATTTGCAGGACGAAAAGTTGCAGGCGAGGATCGTGGGCAACACCCCGACGCCGGATCGTACGTTTTCAACGGCCTTCGCAGTCATTGACCAGCAGCTTGCGAAGACTGGCCAGACCTTAGAAACGGCGAATTGGAAACTGGCGAGCACGGAGCAAAATGAAGGAGGTTCTTCAGCAACTTTTGAATATGAGGCACCGGACAAGTCGCTGCGAATTCGCAAGACGTATACGTTGCCGAAGCTCAAGCTCATCGGTAAGGAGCTTGAAAAAGCGTGGCGTGATGATGCCTCATTTTACACCCTGCAAGTCGCGATTGAGATGACCAATCTCACAGACAAGCAGAAGTCGCTCGAATATGAAATGCAGGGTCCGGTTGGGGTTCTGTTAGAGAATCAGGAACATACATCAAAGTACCGCGATATCCACATCGAATTCATTGACGGCACAAAAGGTGAAACAACGGCAGCCGCCACGGTGCGGAACTACGTGGATGAGATCGAAGAGACGAAGGGCCAATCGCTGTCGCAAAAAGAGCAGTTCGATTTCCTGCGGGAAGACAAAGAGTGGACGTCTGCGTTTCGCTATGCTGGAGTGGATGTGCAGTTCTTCGCGGCTTTGATAGCGCCGCTCGATGATCGCCCGGACGAAGTTCGATCCGATTCCGCAACCAAATGGATTGAGCGGACGTTTCCTGTGCTCATCTGGACTGATCCCACTGAGCCACGGAAGTCCGATGTCAGCATTCGAATGGCATCCAACCCGGTAGTGTTGAAACCCCAAGGTGAAGGGGACTCGGTCACGCATAAGTTTGCCTTCTTTGTCGGGCCAAAGCGGCGCGAACTTCTTGACCCGGCACCGATGTCCGCCGGTCAAGTGCTCAATTACGGTATGTTTGGATTTGTGGCCCGTGGCATGCACTATTTGTTGGACACGTTTTATACGTGGGGTTTACCGTACTTCTTGGCGATTATTTCGTTGACCGTGCTTGTGCGGGGCTGCATGTTCCCGATTTCCCGCAAGCAGGCGATTAGTGCAGCGCGGATGAAGGAGCTGCAGCCCAAGCTGACTGAGCTAAAAGCCAAATATGCGGACGATCGCGAAAAACTCGCGAAGGCCCAGATGGAACTGTGGCGGAAGCATAAAATCAATCCAATCGGTGGTTGTCTACCTTTGTTCTTACAGATGCCCATCTTCATTGGGCTCTACACAGCACTCAATTCGGCAGTGGACCTGCGGCTGCAGAAGCTACTGTGGATTAAAAACCTTGCTGGACCCGATGCCCTGTTTCGGCTGCCATTCAATGTGCCCTATCTGGGGTATGATTTTAGTGTGCTGCCGCTGTGTACAGTCGGTTTGTTTTTGACACAGCAAAAAATGTTCATGCCGCCTGCGACTGATGAACAGCAGGAAGCACAGTACAAGATGATGAACATGATGACATTGTTCATGGGTGTGATGTTCTGGCATCAGCCAGCGGGGCTGTGTATCTATTTTATCGCTTCGAGTCTGTGGAGTATTGCGGAACGCAAGCTGCTTGGGGCTGGTTCTATGACGCCCACGTCTGGTGCTTCGGTGGAAGTGATTGAACCTGATGACAATTCAAAGCCAACAGCCAAATTAAAAGCGAATCAAGTTGCCCCACCGGCAGAAGGCCGCAAGGTTCCCGGCTTTCTTAAGAAACTGCTTGATGCCGCTCAGACGGCCCGCGATCAGGCTGATCAGCAGCGCGAAAAAGAAACCCGCAAGGGCAAGAAGCGCTGAGTCTGCTTTCCTCTTCAATCC
>Ga0209553_1000377_pt1 | contig 23440 bp, 19 predicted proteins | sample LauGreFBDMM110DN_2_FD_188217 | JGI IMG/M metagenome (GOLD analysis project Ga0209553, IMG submission 188217) | Freshwater lake microbial communities from Lake Michigan, USA - Fa13.BD.MM110.DN (SPAdes) (version 2) | ecosystem: Environmental > Aquatic > Freshwater > Lake | place: Lake Michigan...
TGATCGCAGGCAAGCACGGGCGGGTGCCTCATGGGTAAAGGCGGACCGTGATTAACCGGAAATTTCGCCGAAGAAAACAGTTTGAGGCGGCCTGCAGCTAAGAGTTGGGCCTGGCTAAAATTCGCACGAATTCAGAGTTGATGAGAGTTCCCGCGAATTCAGCGATCGAAGCAGCAGGATGGTCTTTTGCCGCTGTAATTACGGTACGGCCTTCATCGAATAAAATCCAGCTGCCGGCCACAGTGCTTCCGGGGTCGCCACTGATTCAAGGACTCCGATTTCATAGACGAAACCAGCTTTCAGCGGCTGCACATTCAGCATTGCGATCTTGCGATCATGAGATAAATCCACGGATGTCGGTGTGAGCGAATAACGTTCTGAATCTGGGGTGGCATAACTGCCGCTCCACAACCTTGTGGATCCCCGAACGGACCATGTCGACACTGTACTCATCAGTGCGGCGTTTTTCAGAGGTTGAAAGAATGTCACCTCAAAGCCGGCAACTGTTGCGCGGATTTCCCGAATTCCGTTGGGCATCGAGGGACCCACCGTCAGGCGTTCGATACAGCCTGTGTTCGCGCCGCCCTGCCAGCCGCTGTCCCAAATACTGCCAATATATAAAGCGCCGTCGCGACCAATGGCGGATGCTACCGGCCCCACAAAATTACCGCCTCCGGCAGCCTGATCCGGACGGCTAAAGCGATAACATGCCCCTTGTTGTACGCCGTGAACTTCTTGCAGCGTGAAACGAATTAGACATCGCGTATCGTACTCGCAACCGATCCCATGTCCCGCTAGATCCGCATTGGGAAACGTGTCTGGAAAAAACAAGAGACTGTTGACGCTTCGCGTCCATGGATGTGGCACCATTACGGCCGGCATTTCCGCAGGCTCCACGGTGGCTACTGCGTGTCGTGAGGGAACGCCGTAGTGTTTTCCGAGGATCACATGATTGATCTCATTGAATGTGTTCTGCACGCCTTGATTGTCGGTGGCAAACAAATTCTGCTTGCGATCAAAGGCCAGTCCCATCGGAAATCGAAACGCTGTTGCGATCGGCGAGATCTGTCCGATAGAATCGATTTTCAGGATAGCGCCACGCCAGCGATCGTTGTCGGCAGATCGCTTGTTTTGGGAATAGTCACTACCCAAGCCGACGAACAAATCGCCATCGTGATTACGCGCGAGTCCCGTCGTCCAGTCATGATAATCATCGCTGAACCCCCAGCCAGACGCTACGATCTTGAACTCATCGGCCCGTCCGTCACCGTCTGTATCACGCATTCGAAGTATTTCTGGCTTGTGGGCAACCAGAATGGAATCGCCATCGATCTGAATTCCATAAGGTGCGGAAAGGCCGTCAGCGAAAATGGCCATCGTATCCGCCAATTCGTCATTGTCCGTGTCGCTTAAAATCCACACGTCTCCCTTCAGCGATGACATCACCATGCGACCGTCCGCGAGCCACGCCATACCGGTCGGCATGATTGCAGATCCAATCGGCAACCGTCGACCCTCAAATCCTAGGACCGCGGTGATAGGCTCGGCGATGCTGGATTCTTTTGCTCCAGGCGGGAGTGGAAGAATAAGCGGTTTGACGTGACACAGATATTTTAAAGTCACACTTTCGCCCTCGGTGAGACGTGGAGCGTCTGGCAAAAGATCAGACTGAACCGCGGAAACATACGAGACACTCCCCGAAATCTCGCCTTGTAGTTTTTGAGGAGTTGCCGTACCAAGTTGCAAGGCGTATGGCGCGGGGCACTCTTCAGCAACGACATCCCACGTCCAGCCCGAATGATTATTCTCCCCGGAGAAAGGCTTCAGTTCGAAGGACAGGATCGTCTCAATTAGCGGTCGATCAGGATCATTCCATGCGGTAAGCGGCGAATGTGGCGGCAACTCTCGGTCTGGTTTGCCATCGGCATGCTGGAGATCAAAATAAAAACGCACACGTAGCGAAACTGACCCACTCGTGACGCGGTATGACAACAATTCGGCCTGACGACGCTCATCGATCACGGGAAGCATGAGTGGCGCATCGGGCTTGTCCGCTTGCATTAGGCTGACAAATGGACGATCGCCCTTTGTCTCCATTAGAGTTACGCCAGCTAGGTCCCAATACCAACTTTTTCCCTCGGTACGCTGCCGCGCGAATTCGCCAATTGTCCACTGTCTCAACTGCATCGCGTCAAGATCCAGCAACAGATTTTGACCGTTATTAAATCCTACCGCAAAGGCGCGTGCCACTGATTCGTGTTCTTTCGTGTTGCCAATCGTGAAGACGTCTCGAATCACGCGCGGAGAATCGCCGGGGGAAAGCGTGACGAATTGCTCGTAGCGACTGGCGACAGTCGGTGGCGAAAACTTCGGATCGGCCAAAGCCTTCCAGAGTACCGCAATCTGCTCTGAAAGCGATTCTTCCGGCAAGCCACTGACGGGCTTTCGGATTGCCGGCATTTCGATTCCTGGGACCACGCGAATCGGATTTCGCATCCAACGCATAAAGTATCTTGAACGCACACGCTGGCCCATTGTCATAATATTTGAACCGCGTGTTCCGATCGCGACATGCCTCGGTTCATACAAACCAGCAGTGTGGCAGGCAATGCAGTTGAATCCACCAGCCCCGGCAAGTTGGTTTCCAAGTAATAAGTCACTGGTAGTAGCAATCACAGGGTGTTGGGGATCAAGATGCGTAAACAATTCGCGGCGCGCCACATCCGCAGATTCAGGAATCCGATCTGAGCCGACAAAGTAGCGCACGATGCTTTGACGATCCTCCGGCGAGAATTCAAAACGCGGCATCCGCACCAGCAACCACGGAAGGCGACGTTCTTGATGTTCACCTGCCACGGCCTGAAATAAATAATCGTCGCGGAGTCTGTCGCCGACAGCTGTCAGCGGGGGGGGAATCAATGCTGGACTTTGTCCCCGCAGATCAGATCGGCGCGCTTCAATTGTGGCTGCCATTGCGGACAGTCCGGTTTGCTCATCGCGATCGTGGCAGGCCACGCAGCCGTGGCGATGCAGCAGAAGTTCTCCTCGGGCAAATTCGGCAGACGGCGGCAGATTTGCAGTTAAAGTCACCAGCCAGCTTCGGATTTTTTCGCGTTGAATCGCATTCAGCTGGAATCGCGGCAGTCGCGCGGCATCTTTCTTCACGGGCTGTGTTGGAACTGCAATACAGTCGTGTGCAGCATTGTTCGTTTTGTCAGCGAATGGACGGTTTTTTGTAGATTTTGGCTGTTGAATTCCGGAAATGCGGTGACAAGCTGCGCAGTTCGCTTTTAGAACCAACTCACGACCACGCACGACGGCCGCGATATCTGACACATTCTCTGTACCGGAACTCTCCAGGGCAGACTCAGACTTCTGAAGCAAGGCTGCGACGATTTGTCTCTGTTCATCTTCCGTAAGCGTGAAAATGGGCATGCGATGCTCAGGATTGATCGCTTGCGGCGTCTTTAACCACGTTGTCAACCATGCCGCACTTCGACGTTCGGTGACGGTTGATAGATCAGGTCCATGATAGGGAGCCGCTTGCGGCTCGAAGCCTCGTGGCAGCTGCGACGTCGCATGACAAACAACGCAACCTGTCGTGAGCAACAGTTTTTGCCCGGCATCAATATCTTCGGGCGTGTATTGTTCGTGTTGCGAGATGACCGTGCCGCTAGCTTCCGAGCCATCAAACAGAAACTCGGCCACATCTTTTGCTTCGGATTCCGAAAACTCGAATGCAGGCATCAAACTCCCAACATCGACAGTCTCCGGGTGCGTCAGTCTGCGAACAATATCGGCATTGCTTGTGTTACCACGGAGTCGCTGCAAGCTGGGTGCCTTGAGCGTCGGCAACTCGTCCAGACCTGAGTGGCATGCTGCGCAACGATGGGCATCGACAAGCATTCTGCCCTGTTGAGCCGGAGACGCATTGTGTTCCTCCGCATGTGTCAACACATCCGCCGGAATTGGCTCGAGCGTAAAATCCGGAGACGACCAGAACAACTGCATCCTAAAGTCTGGCGGAACTTTCGTGCCCGCATCTTTTAGCTGTGGCTTAAATACAATCTGAATTCGGTGATCTCCAGCCGAGAAGTCTGTTGCCGTCCCGGAAACGAAAACGTTAGCCCCATCCTCCGCCAATACGATCTGATCGTTAACAATAACCTGCACCGCACCCGCCAATTGGGCATGAAACGTATGACGACCGCGCGAGCGAACTAGCAAATTTCCGGACCATGTCACGGATTGCACGTCAGCAATGCGACTCTCAATACGAGAACCTGTCCAGTCGAAACTAGGCCGCCAATCGATTCTGGTGACAACGTGCTTCCCGTCAGTCACCAAGCAATGTAGCCCCGGGAGGATGTTCTCTTCGTCGGCGGCAACGCGTGTATGGCCGCCACCGCTGATGATTGAGAGCAACAGCATGAGTCTACAGCATCCGTGTGGATCGGAATTTCTGAAGCACTGCATCTGTCACCGTATTTAGAAAAACAAGTTGAGAACCTAGGGAGGCACTCCCGCGGATCATATCCTGTCAGAACGCAGAACGTAGGGCAACCTGACGTGGCATGCTGGGCCGGATCGGCTTGGATCCATTCTCGGTTGCCCACAAGCACCAGCGTGGATCGACTTTTGGAAGATCGATCGAATGTGAGGGCACATCGGTGTCAATGCGGCATAATGACATGTAGCTATACGAGAAGCGAGATCCATTTGGTGAGGTAGACCATCGCCACCACGACCAGCCATGCCCCAACAAATCCCGCCACGCCGCGCCGTGTTGGTTGTGGAAATTGAAAACCGAAAAATGCGAAGACGGGTTCTAGACCCTCACCTTCAGCCGGAATAAAACGCGGGAATGTGGGCACCTCATCAGGCGCTACTGGCGTTCGAATGACGCTGTAGAAATATTCCAGCAGATCGTCCGACTCATGCGTGGTAAGCAGTGTCGCAATGACACCCGCGAAGAGACCAGTCGCAAGAATGCAGACGATCTTCCATGCATCTAGCATGATCAGACCGTCAGGCGTTTCATAAAACATGATCTCCTTCAAGACGGGCAGCGTCCGGTAAACTTCTTCTGGCCAGTATCCACAGATTAGCGAGGTAAAAGAGGCCACCAACGTCGTACTCCAAACAGACGCTCGGTTCCACCGCGTCCAGAAAAGGCCCATCCACATGCTGATTCCAATAATTGCGGGCGTCTTCAGCGCCAGTCGCAGCGCGTCGGTGACATCCCCAAACGATGTCTGCAACAGCAACGCAATTCCCACGACGACCGGTGCGGAAAACCTGCCGAGCCAGACATAGTGCGAGGGAGGTGCGTCAAGGTAGATATAATATTTATACAAATACTCAGCAAACAGACCGCTAGCGCAAATCAACTGCGTCCCACAGTGACTGATGGCAGCACTCAGCACCAGCACAGCCACCAACCCCAGCATCCCCGGCCAAAGACTTCCAAGTATGTCCCGTGAGATTCTTCCAAATAGGTCTTCGGAAAACAGCAGATCAGCCTGCCGAGCGGCCGCCAGTTCGGTATCAGGAACATCCACTGCCAACCCCTTTGCAACGCTGTCAAGTTGGTTCAGCAGAGTTGCATCATTGGGCCTGATCTCATTCCGCAGGGGACTCGACGGCCCAAGATACCATGCAATCGCAGCCAAAGCTGTGAATGTCCAGACAACCGCCATCGCTCGTTTCAGAAGATTGCCAAAAGTGAAACCGATCCGCGCACCCATCTCAGTATTGCTTGAGCCGCAAATGCTGATGATATGCGGCTGAACAATAATGCCCGTCAATGCTGCGATTGACAGCGTGATGAGGTAAAACGGGGTAAAAGGCTCATTTACGTTGCCGAGCGGGGCGTCTGAATTTGCCACAAAATTGAACATGTCAGATTTCAATTCCGCGGCATGATGAAGTTGCCCAAAGCCACCGATGCGGTGAAAAATCATGGGTAGCAGGATGAGCGACAGCACAATTGCCAAGACGCCATGAATCATGTCGATGAGGATTGCTGCGCGCAACCCACCAATCCCTCCAAAGATGACGAGGATCACACCCAGCCCGATGGCAATGAGATCATCACGCTTCACCAGTTTCCAGGTGATCAAATGTTGATGATCTACTGCTGGTGTTTCAAAGATGGAACCGATGTTGACCATTGGCAACTGCATCTTCAGGTGCGTGGCGACGTCCGAAAAGTAAGGATCAGTAACCGTTCCCAATAATCTAGCACTGCTAAAGAGGACGCCAGCCATCAGCACAATCGCAATCAGGATCCCGTACACGGAATACAAGACCGCAGTGCCTGGCCCGAATCGCATTGCGAAGAAGTCTGCCGTCGTGACCGAACGCAAGCGACGCAGCAGCGGGGCAATAACCCAGTAAAACGGCGTGATAGGCAGCCATAAAAACTGCCACCACAATCCCGCTAGCCCGTTTCGCCAAGCCCCAGCCATCACTGACGATGGCGAATCAAGGCTGGTTCCCGCCCCAAACGCAAACAGCATCGTGGTGAAAAACTTAGACCGCCGCCCGCCGGTAAAGTATTCCTCGGGCGAACGCGTTCGAATCAACGCGACCAACGTCAGAGCGACCATCGCCACGGAAAAACCGATGAATATCAACCAGTCCGTACTTGTCATTTTTCGTGGAAAAGCCGCCTTAACCGTGGTGCAGTCTTCGCAAAAGTCTGTTGGCAGCGTTCATGCTTGCACAGGCTTTGCGTTCAGGAGACCAGAGTCCGAGTCAAAAAACTGTGTTTGCCAACAGCAAAATTGACAAGTAAGTCAGCCTGCAGCCTCGAAAAAACAGCTCTATCGACGGTATTGTATTCATTATGTAGTCAGGAGCAATCAACTTTACGTTGCTTCCCGTGTCATGACCTCGAAAGATGACCTCAAAATACGAAGATGAGTCGTGCTGAATCCGCGTTCGTTCTCAGCATATGCCGATATGACCGCCACAGTCATGGGGCTAGGGCGGTTCGGAGGTGGTGTCGCCGCCGCCAGATTTTTGAGTCAACACGCCGCAATTGTTACGGTCACAGATCAGCGGAGTGCCGAAATCCTCGCAGACTCGCTCGCGTTGTTGTCAGATCTGCCGATCACAAGATTTGCGTTAGATGGTCATCCAGACGATCTGCTTGCAGATTGCCAATTACTGGTTGTCAATCCCGCAGTTCGGCCTGACCATCCACTCGTGGTCCTGGCAAAATCCCTGCAGATCGATGTGACAACCGAGATCGAACTGTTCCTGCGGCACTGTCCTGCATCTGTGATCGCAGTTACCGGCAGCAATGGGAAATCTACGACCACAGCACTCATTCATCATTTGCTGCTGTACGCGAATCCTGATTTCCAAGGCCGAGTCTGGCTTGGTGGAAATATCGGAATCAGCCTGTTGGATCAGGTTCATCTAATTCAACCACAGGATGTCGTGGTTCTGGAACTGAGCAGTTTTCAACTGCACCTGCTTGGAGAAAAACGATTCTCCCCACGGATTGCCGTGCTGACAAATTTCTCGCCCAATCATCTGGACTGGCATGGATCTGAAGACAGCTATCGCAAAGCCAAGCAGGCAATTTTTGACGCGCAGACTGCCGACGATGCTGCCATTATTCCCGATGACACACATCTTGACACGCACGCGAGCTATAATCCATGGCGTGTGCGCGGAGGCCGTCTGCGATTTGGACTTACGGATCACGGGGACGACGGCGCTTTTCTCGAAGGCGGAATGTTAATTCTGCGGAGCCACGTATTTGAGGATGCGATTCGGTTTGCTGTGCCGCCGCAACTTCCAGGTAAGCACAATCAGCTCAATATTGCCGCCGCCGCCTGTGCCGCTTGGCTTGCGGGAGCCAACTCAATCCAATTTTCCGCTGCCCTGCAGACGTTTCAGCCGCTGCCGCATCGCCTGCAACTTGTCGCAGAACATGCGGGCCGACAATTCTGGAACGATTCCGTCGCCACAACCCCAGAATCGGCCATGATGGCGCTGCACGTTTTTCCAAGACGCATTATCCTGCTGGCGGGAGGATACGACAAAGGTCAGGATCTGGCGGCGTTTGCTGTTGAAATCCAAACTCGCGTGGCGGCCGTTGTGCTGATGGGCCAAACTGCACCCCAGCTTGGTCAATTATTGACACACGAACTGGGTGAACTGCAGATCAGAATCGCGACAGACTTTCGAGAGGCATTTCGGATGGCGACGGAGGTTAGCCAACGCGGCGATATCGTACTGCTCTCGCCAGGCTGCGCTAGTTACGGATGGTTTCAGGATTTTCGAGAACGCGGAGACCTTTTCTCCGCACTGGCAAGAGATTGGAGCCCGAACACATGACGCAACACACGTCCCGTGGAAGCACATACATCGTACTGCTTTGCATTTCGACTTGCCTCGGATGCGGCAACACAGAACAACCCGCAAAACTGAACGCTGCCGAACAGGCTCGGCGTGCAGCGAAAAACGACACGACCACCTTGCGGGTAGACCCCAAGAAGCTTCGCACGCAGTTGGGAGCCAACGAGATGGCCAAATTTCTCGTTGAAGGAAACGACGTCGTGGAAGCCAATCTTTTTCGCTCGGGACTGCGGTCCGTCGAACCTCTCAGGGGACTTCCATTACGAGGTCTCGATCTAGGCTTCACCTACATTTCAGATCTAACGCCCCTGACTGGCATGCCACTCGAAAGCCTAGTGCTTGAAAACACGAACGTTGCCGACCTGTCCGCGTTGAGAGGGATGCCTTTAAAGGTTTTGAAAATCCAGAACACAAAAGTTACCGATTTCAGTTTTCTAGAAGGTATGCAACTGACGCACTTCAATGTGCTCAATTTGCCGTTCAGCGATCTGGACGCCCTGCGGAAGATGCCCTTGAATACGCTGTGGCTGACCGGCTCAAAAGTGCAAGATCTGGCGGCGTTGTCAGGCTCTCGAATTGTGAGTCTGGACCTTGAAAGAACAGAGGTCGCTGATCTGGCTCCGCTCGCCACAATGTCGAGTTTGAAACGGCTGAATATCGCCAATACGCCGGTGATGGATTTGCGGCCTCTGGCCCACCTGAGCCTTGAACGCATCGTCCTTTCGCCAGAACGAATTCGGACCGGAATCGACACCATTCGGAATATGACGAGTTTAGTCTATATTCAGACTTCGGTTGATCAGAATCAGGCAGCCAACGAATTTTGGAAACGATACGACCTCGGAATTTGGGACGACGCTCAACCGTCTTCCACGACCCAACCTGATCCTGCTCAAGAAACGCCCCCGGTTGACGATCCACTGTTGGTTGTACCTGATATCGAGACACCGTAAGGTCTGCGAGGAAATCGTGAATCAGCAAGTCGTCCGACAAATCATTGCCAACGTCGAATCAGCAGTACTTGGCAAGTCTGCTATTGTGAGATTGTCCGTGGTCACGCTCCTCGCGGGTGGCCATATTTTACTGGAAGACGCTCCGGGCCTAGGGAAAACATCGCTGGCGCGCGCCTTGGCAAAAACCCTCGGTTGCGGATTTACACGCATGCAGTTCACGCCGGATCTTCTGCCCAGCGATATTTTAGGTGGAAACGTCTACCGACCGGGAACAGGTGAGTTCGAATTCCGCGGTGGTCCAATTTTCACGAACGTGCTTCTCGCTGATGAAATCAATCGGACAACTCCGCGAACGCAAAGTGCGCTCCTCGAAGCGATGAGCGAACGGCAGGTGTCGATTGAAGGCACGACACACAGACTTCCTGATCCTTTTTTGGTCATCGCCACCCAAAATCCGTTTGAATTTGAAGGCACATATCCCTTGCCCGAGAACCAATTGGACCGTTTCATGATGTGCCTCAGCATCGGTTATCCCGATCGTAAATCCGAATTGGAAATCCTGAAGCGACATCGTGATGGTCAACCTGTCGATACGTTGACCGCCTCCGCATCTGTCACCCAGGTTCAGGATTTGCAGCGTCAGGTTCAAAGGGTGACAGTTGATCCGTCGCTTGCCGAGTACATGCTGGAGATCATTGAACGGACGCGGGCAAACAGTGAACTGTCGCTCGGTGTGAGTACGCGTGGTGTGCTGACTTGGTATCGTGCCGCTCAAGCACTAGCGCTGGTGTCGGAACGCAACTATGTCATTCCCGATGATATTAAAGAAACGGCACTGCCGGTGCTCGCACATCGTGTCGTCTGTCGAGGTGCGTTGCGAGAGGGACATCGCCAGCGGGCGTCTCAGATCCTCAGGATCATCATGGACAGCGTAGCGGTGCCATCGTGACAAACGCACAGACGCAATCGGGTAACATTCTGTCCGCTGTCATCATCGTCGATCACGGCTCACGACGCACGGAAAGTAACGAGACATTGCATCGCGCCACCGCTCGTTTTGCGGCGAATTCGGAGTATGCGATTGTTGAGCCAGCGCACATGGAACTGGCTGAACCCTCAATCGCCACGGCTTTCGATCGCTGTGTGCAGCGCGGTGCCACGCGTGTCATTGTCTTTCCCTATTTTCTGTCTCCAGGTCGGCACTGGACCGAAGATATTCCCGCGCTCGTGGCCCAAGCTGCTCAGAAACATCCCCACGTCGAATGGCTCGTCACAGCCCCCTTCGGACTGCATCTTGACATGAACGCAATCATCGCTGACCGCATCGCCCGCTGCCTTCAAAATGCGTCATCGATCCACGAACATCAACCTCGTCCCGAATGCGATATCTGCCATGGCACTGCAGCTTGCCAGTTTTCAAAAGATGCATCAAACCTTGGTGTACGGGAAGCTTACCCGACTTAAAAAATCAAACAAAATCACCAGCCTGTTAGCACGAACCGGAACGGCGCGGTCTCGTTGCTCAATATTCCGTATTCATGCGTGCTGTGACCTGCTTAGCACATGATATCGAGATCCAATACCTCCATTTTTCACGAATGTTCTCATGGACGATCAATTTGACGTGGCAGCATTTTCGTTCCGTTAGGATGTCCCGAAGGATCACCATGAGAACTGTCTGCCTTGTCCTGTCATTACTCGTCGCGTCTCCACTTTACGGTGAAGACGCAGTTTGGGTTCCGGCCAAGGATATGTCTAAAGACGCAGTTCTCAATGACCGTGCGGTGGAGACGTTTGACGCGGGATTGCGGCCGGAATGGGGATACGCAGTCCCGCAACAGGATACGTTCGTCGTCATGCATCCCAAGCAGGATTACCCGCAGGCTCCGCTCTATGTGGTGCTGCATTCGGCAGGTCATGATGTGATGTCGTGTGTGGATTGCACACAAAAAGAGCAGATCGCGAAGATTCAAGCAGACAATACACCAACCGAACGTCCTAATTTGCAGAACCCAACGCCAGAAGATCGTGACAAATTCATGGCAGCTGCACGCGAGCGTCGAGAAAAAATAAACACGGCGATTCTGGCTGTTCTGAAACCTGAGCAAAAGGGTGCGTTCGAAAAAATGCAGGGAGCCAAGTTCACATTCCCGCAACGACAGGGCCGCCGTCCAAATCAATAGTGTTCGCTGAATAGCCATGAGGGAATCCCGCCGGCTCGCAAAATTTCAACTTGGCGGTAGGCACTAGCCAAGGCAAACAGGTACGAGTAGTGCATTCGATCCGCCCATTCAGAGCAATTGCGATCTCCACCGGTTGGGTCATCTTCGGGCCTACAAGCCGCCCCAAAAAATAGCACGGTACGAAGGCGGCATCCGTGGGCTCCATTTTTTCCCCGCCACGAATCAGGCGGCATGTCCAGCGGGAGCCAACACCAACGTCGCACGCGGCGAGGTCGATGCCGACAATCGCCGGAATCGTGTCTAACTTCCACATGCGATCGTTATCGCTACCCGAACCAAATACCGCCAGCATCCGCGTGACATAATTGAACCGCTGAGGAAACTCGGGATTCATTACGGTCACTTGGTCGTAGTCAAAGTGCATCGTCTTGCGAGGTCGTGCGGCAACGTTTTCAGCCACGAGTGACGCACCGTCGACAACACTAGGCAGTGGCATCTGAATGACGTCGGCAATGGTCGGCAGCACATCAATTGTTTCGACGCTACGATCAGTTGTATGACCGCTGGATTGCTGAGGAGTCTTGATAAAAAGGGGCACTGACATCAGATCCGCCAGCGTCTCATTGGCGGGTGTTCTGCGGTCCTGCCCAGCCACAAACGCCATACCGTGGTCTGCCACAACGACCAGCAGTGACCGGTCGAATTCGTCAGTGACTTCCAACTGATCTAGGATCTTTCCGAGACATCGATCCGCAACTTGCAGTTGCAACAGGTAACGTTGCCAACCAAGATTGACAAACAGTTCATCGTTCCCCCATTTCGCACCGCCTGAGCCATGCGTGCCGAGGGACAATTCTTCAATTCCACTATTGGGCAGATATGACTTTCCTGACGGTAGATAACACCACGGATCATGTGGAATGACTAAATGCAAAAAATGAAACCCCGACTTTTCGGTCTGTTTCAGTGTTCTTGTGAAGTGATCCGCCTGCACATCCTGTCCCTGATCCCACGAGTAACGCACGAGGCCTTTTGCGGGGCGATGCCAACCGCTTTCGTCTAACGGAAATCCAAACCATGCTTTGGGGATCAGATGCTGAAAAACATCGAAGTCCGCCGGAACTGTGGTTGCAACGTAGACGCGGAGCAGCATGTCAGTCAGGCGCGTTACCTGCTCTGTAAACAACATTGTCTGATCAAGCTGACGTAGTTCCGTCGGACACAAAAAAGTCACCGGTTCAAATACGGTCAGATCGTACTGCTCCGTGTCATGAATGAGGCGAAACAAATTCTCGGGGTATTCGTTTTCAATGGGACTGACGCCTTGAGGTCGGGGTAGTTGTCCTGTCAGAATTGCCGGCAACGCATGTGCAGTCCGAGAATGTACCGAGGTCGCGTTGCGATAGAACGTACTTGGTTGGCAAGCCGCGCAAACGAAGGATAGCGAACAGCGTCGATTTCATGCCTTTCGTTCAGCAGTGCCATGCTGCACAATCCGTCAAAAACAATCATGACGATGGGCACCGGATTGTCAGCACGGAGGTCGATTGACTTCTTTACTTGAATACCCAGCAGTTCCGCGCGCATCGCCGGAGTTGAAAGCAGATTGAGAGGAAACAAGACGATTCCAATTGCCGCGAGATTAAGGATTTGCCTCGGCCAGTTCAGACGGCCATAAACCCACGCACACCCAACTGCGAGGGGCAGACTCAGCGAGGCAAGAAACATGTCCGGGACGCCAGCACTGCGAAGGTTGAACCTCCACTGGAGCCAGCGAAAAGCAATATTGATCACTAATGCCGCGAGCAACGTGCCAGTTATGGGAAAAACAGCAGCCGCAAGTTTGGGAAGTTTCACCAATCGCAGTGTGGCAACGCTCGCCGTGACCATGAGCGGAATCGCGAGTAAGATCATGCTCACCACGAAAATGATCGCAAACCCGGAATAGCCTTCCTGTCGTAGATACTGCGGATTAGAAATCATGCGATCAAAAATAGGCTGGGCGACCGCAAATGCATTCAGCGTTCCTATCTGCAGAAAGCAGGTACGAAGCGTTCGTGAATTGCCGTTCGTGGCGGAGGATAACATGCCGAGATCAATTTCCATCATCTGTCGAATTCATGGCCTGCGCCGAATACAGCCAAGGAGGGGAATCGACCGTTACACGAGCGGCAGGAAATGTTCCCCTTGCTGTTATCCCCGGCTGGCCTAAAACGCACATCAGTCTTTTGGTTGCAGCCACAGCAATGTTCGCGTCCCGCCTAGTAGCGATTGTTCCCGCACCACGACAAACGCTCGATTGATGTGGGCACGAAACGCCTCCCCGTTGTAGTCGGAGAATACATCTTCACGATTTGACAGCAATTGCTGCACTTGAACGTCTGCACGGTCCACGTATTCCAATACCACTGTCGCCTTCAATGATGCTAGCCAGTCGATGACATCAGCGAGCAGCAGATTGCAGCCTATCACTAGGTGATGAATTAACGCAAGACAGAAGACGAGATCTGGTTTCGATCGATGCTCTAGGGACCGACGTTCCTGCAATCGCCACCCGAGCGACGGCGAAGGGTCAGCGAGGTTGCCGACTAAGGGGATGATCGTGCGATTGCGTTCAGCGTTTAATGCGACAAATGACATCAAGGATTAGCTCACGGTCGTCATTCGATGATCCGCAGTGGATTACCTGCGTTCCCCGCCAATTGGGTAGTTGCGAAAAGCCATCCTACAGAACCGGCGGCAACAGCATCCACCATGCAAGGGCAAATGGTCCCGCGAAGAGTGGGCTGTCAAGCAGATCCAAAAGGCCACCAAAGCCGGGCATGAGGATGGCTGAATCTTTTTTCTGCACATCCCGCTTGATAAGCGATTCGCAAAGATCGCCTACCAGGCCAATCAGTCCGATCACTGCTGAATACGCTAGAATATTCCAGACAGATCCCGGCGTGATCGAGGTACCAAATAAACGACCAGCGTATGTGAGCCACAGCCAACCACCGAGCGTGCTCCCGCAGACGGCTCCCACAAGTCCCATTTGCGTCTTTCCAGGACTCAGGATCGGCGCTAGTTTTCTGTGGCCCCACAATCGACCAAAGGTGTAGGCAAACGTGTCACCGCATTTCACGCAGATGATCATGGATGCGATCGCGAAATAGCCCGTCTGAGAATTTGGAAACCAGCGCAACTGAGCCGTGACCGCCATGAGTCCGCCAGCGTAGCAAACTATCAATAGGTTTCCGCCGAGAGATTCCATTGAATGGCCGGGGGCATGATACCGCCACGCTTCGAACGCCAGCAGAGCGAGAAAAGAAAATGTCAGGGCCGCGCCGATCCAGCCGAACGAGATCAGCAGTGAGGTGGCGGAGCTTTCAACAGCGGCGGGAAAATAAACATGCCCCCATCCCGCAAGCACGATGAGACAGCTTAAGCCGGCGGTCGCCATGAAATGCGGCCGCAGGTTGCGAACTTTCAGTAAGTCCGCAAGTTCGTAGGCATTACGCACGGCAACGCAGAGACACAACGCCAGCAGGATGCACGCGGCCCCCCCCAGCTGTTGATCCAGCCAAAATAATGCAATAATGGCTGGCACCAGAATCGCAGACATCACCAACCGCCAGCCAAGCATTGTCAAACATTCCTTCTTCCGCGGGTAAGCCCCGCCGCGTCCACCGCTCCCGAAAAGGAAGTTTTGGACATTAAAGCGCAGGTTTCATGCGTCATGATGTCACGGGCGATAGCCCACCATACCGTCGATCTCGCCGCGAGAAATCGCGAATCGCGGCCCGGAGGTCGTCTTCACGAAACTCCGGCCAGTGCTTGTCAGACACCCAGATCTCCGAGTAACTGATTTGCCATAACAGAAAATTACTAATGCGATGTTCGCTAGCGGTGCGGATCAGTAAATCGGGATCAGGCATCCCGGCCGTCATCAGATAATCGGCAACCGTTTTTTCCGAAATATCTTCCGATCTCAGATGGCCGCTTTTTACTGCTTCTGCAATCCTCTGGACAGCTTCGGTAATTTCCAAGCGGGCGCCGTAGTTGATCGCGAGGCACAGCGTCATCCCTTTGTTCCCTGCGGACGCATCAATGGTTTTCTGCATCTCCACTTGAATCATCGGATCCAACTCAGCCGTTTTGCCGATGACACTGAATCGCAGTCCCTGACGCTGGATCTCGCGTCTTTCTTCGACCAGATACTGCTTAAGCAGGTGCATGAGCAGTGTCAGTTCTTTCGGCGGACGTTTCCAGTTTTCGCTGGAAAAGCAGAACAGCGTCAGTTGTTCAATTCCAAGGCGTGACGCTTCTTCCACGATACAACGGACAGATGTGACGCCTCGTCGGTGTCCTTCGATTCGGGGCCAGCCGTGCTTTTGAGCCCAGCGCCCGTTGCCATCCATAATCACGGCAATATGCCGCGGAATTGCTGAGCGATCGATGCCGAATGAAGCCAACTCAGCGTCTGAATATTTTTCTTCCCGTGACAACGCTGCTCTCCGTGGGTGGCGTCTCTAGTCAATGGCACTTGCTCAACACCGGCGAAAGTGTAGTGCTTTGGCGAGTCGCAGAATAGGAGCGAAAGCCGCGAACCAAAAACAGTCCGCATGGATCCGTTCCAGAAGTTCAATCGGGACGGATTGAAAACTCTAGCCAAAAACCAGTTACGTGCCGGTCTGATACACCAACTTCCCAAAGATCATTCGCCCCGCGCTACTTTGCAGGACACTCGTCACGCTCACACTGACATCCTTGCCCGCCAGATGCGCCGTATTTTCGCAGACAACCATTGTGCCGTCGTCCAGATAACCAACGCCCTGTCCCGGACCTTCCCCTTCTTTAATGATTTTAATCTGCAGACGTTCACCGGGAATGTAACGCGGTCGCAGCGCGTTGGAGAGGTCATTTAAATTGATGACTGGAATCCCTTGGACACTTGCCACTTTGTTAAGATTAAAGTCATTTGTGATCACGCCGCCACGAATTTGCTTTGCCAGTGCCACAACTTTTTGGTCCACTGTCATGCTCTTGTAATCGGCGCGATTTGTTTCCATGACTTTGACATCAACATGCACGCTCTGTTGCATCTTTGCCAGAACTTCCAGCCCGCGACGACCTCGTATGCGCCGGTTCTTGTCGCTGCTGTCCGCAACATCCTGAACTTCTGCTAAGATGAAGTCCGGGATAATTAGTTGAGATTCAATGACCTGCGTTTCGATCACATCTGCAATGCGGCCATCAATAAGCGAACTACTATCAACGACGAGTGGACGTCCGCTCTTGAGATCACGCTGGAACTCGACATACGGAATTACAAATCGGAAATCGTCCCTGGTCTGCAAGAGAAGCGAGACACAGATGTATGGGAATGCGAGTAAAGTAATCAACACAACCAGCGTATGGTATGGATGTGTTTGTGGAATGACGGGTGTGAGTGCTTGGATGAACAGATATGCCAATAGAATTCCTACCAGAACCCCGAAATAGATGCCTGAAATCACGTCAATCCGCTTCTTGCGAATCACGACATCCACCACCGTGAAGATCTGTGAAATCGCCAACAGAATGAAAAATGCCAGCGCCTTGTTATTCCGGATCAACGACGGCATCGCTGCCTCACCATTTCCGACCTTGGGAACGATGAAATTTTGGCCGCCGATGCTCACAGCCGCCATACCACCATCTTCCCGATCGGCGTCAGACGTGATATATGCAAGAATAGCGCCTGCGCAAATGAGCAGGTAGGCTACTCGCAGAACCATGAGCAACATGAGGGACTCGCTTTATATTGGGAGCAAACTCGCAAGGAACCTGCGTCAGACATTGATCTGCCGCAATTTTGGCAGAAAATCTTCGCGGGGCAACTCGCTCGGCGAGCTTTGAGCAGATTCTTGGCGTGATAGCGGAATCTAATAATGGCACTCTTCCCAATCCCCGGCGTTCCACTGACGGAGGCTTCCCAATCTCAGCAACGTGGCCAATTTATCCGGTTGTGTGCATGAGTGGCCAAATCCCAACGAATCCTGCTCGCACAAAACGTCTCAAGCAAACCCATGCGAAGTTGACAAGAGTGCGCGTCTCCGCAAAAAAGCATCCACAAAAACAGAAACGGCGATGAGCCGCCAAGAAGCAGACATCATCGCCGTTCTGAGTTCACCTACGATTCCACCCGTTTGCTGATCCTTTTGGTGGAACCGCAGTTCGGGACGAATCCCTCTGGCGTGTTCCCCATTAAAATCTGTTCGTCGTTGACCAGATTCAGATTACTCAGCAGTTCAGGGCGGAAGGATTGACGCTTACCCGTTCGACACGGTTCGCTTTCGGCATCCTCTGAGTTTTTCAATCCGCACTGATCGAATTATTCAGAGGCGGGCCAGAGAGTGAATCACGAAATTCACTCTCTGTGTGACCGTCAGCATTTGCTATCGCGTCGGGCAATCAGCTTACCCTCTCGCCAGTTTAATACTATTTGTTGCAAGGGCAAGCACATGAAGCCTCAACTGGAGCACAGCATGTTGGTTCTGCTGATCCGCATGATGATCCACATTCGCTGCCGCAACCCTTGTTGAACTTAGGCATGTGGATTTTTGGGAAGTGCAACTTTGGCATGCGAATTTTTGGGCAACGCAGCTTTGGCATCTTGAAGCACTTGTCGCCGCAGCTGTTACCGCAGCTGTTACCGCAGCTGTTACCGCAGCTGTTACCTGCTGGAGCACAGCAGCTTGGATCAGCAGCAACACCGCAGCCATTACCTGCTGGAGCACAGCAGCTTGGATCAGCAGCAACACCGCAGCCATTACCTGCTGGAGCACAGCAGCTTGGATCAGCAGCAACACCGCAGCCCGCTGGAGCACAGCAGGTGGCTTCAGCTGGAGCACAGCAGCTAGGCTCTGGAGCACATCCGCAGCCGCTGTTCTTGTGGAACAAACCGGCCTGTACGCTGCTTGCGATCGAGAATACGACCAAAGCAGCTGTGAGTGTAAACGCCTTCATAGAAAATCTCCTGGACATCGTTCTTTGAGTTACCGCCCGGACCACTTCGAATGCACACGCAGCACTCTTGTTTTATCAGTGATCTGACTTGTTACTCGCGGGGACCACACACTTGTTTTCGGACTGAATCGCTCCACTAGTGGAGTCGAACCGCAATGTTTGCCGGTTTGTTGTTTGACAGATACCGAAGCTAGCGATCGTAGTGATTGTGAAAGTGAGTCGGATTTCTGAAAAAACCTGCGATGTGACAGGAAGCATCTCAACGCAGTCAGTTGCCAACTCACATGTCAACGGGCTATCCTCTTGACCAAGCAGGTGGGTGTTCGTCAGTCTGTGAACCATTGAACATGACCCGCTAAAAACCAGACAACGTTGTGACAGACATTGCTTCACCGGATAACGGCAGCATGTAGGTGATGGCGACATGCAAAGTGGCAGTCACGCCCCAAGAATCACCATGGACTCTAGACCTCCGTGCTACGAATTGCCTATCTCCCATGACACGAAAACTCAATCACTCAGCTTCGGCCTCGAGGATTGCCATGGATGTCGATTTCAACGTCGCTTTCAGGCATCGCCTGAGATTTACCGGTGATGTACTTGGTGCCGATTCTGACGTCCTTGCGGATTTGATCGAATCTTCGGAATCCTGCACACCCCGCGTTCAGTTCTGGCTCGACGAACATGTCGCGAACGCCAATCCTGATCTGCGGCAACGCCTGCATGCATTCGCCCGCAAAAACACACATCGTTTCCAAGTCGTGGGTAACCCACAAACGGTACCAGGTGGTGAAGCGGTGAAGAACGATGTGCATGTCTTGGAACGCATGCTGAAGGTGCTGAACGAGGCTGACATGGATCGCCGCAGTTACGTTGTCGTCATCGGGGGCGGTGCAGTTCTGGATGCCGTCGGCTTTGCGACGGCAATTGCGCATCGTGGCCTCCGCCTGATTCGCATCCCAACGACGACACTGGCTCAAGCCGACTCCGGAATCGGGGTGAAGAATGCTGTCAACCTGTTTAAAAAAAAGAACTGGCTTGGTGCGTTCGCGGTACCTTGGGGCGTGATCAATGATCGTCAGTTGCTCGAAACTCTTAGCGACCGCGACTTCCGCTGCGGCTTTGCAGAAGCGGTGAAAGTCTCGCTGCTCAAGGATGCCGATTTTTTTGATCGCATTCTGCGTGATGCCGAATCCATTGCCGCGCGCGGCACAGCATGCTGGCCAGTGATTCAAGAATCTGCGCAATGGCATCTGCGGCACATTACTGCTGGTGGTGATCCCTTTGAGATGCTTGAAGCCAGACCACTGGATTACGGTCATTGGTCGGCCCATAAGCTCGAGGCTATGAGTCACTTTGAATTGCGGCACGGTGAAGCTGTGGCAATCGGTGTTGCGGTCGACACTGTGTACTCAAGCTTGGTGCATGGACTTCCCACCGCCGACGCCGATCGTGTCCTGTTGACGCTCGAACGCTTGGGGCTCCTCTGCGATCATCCGACGTTGCGGCAAACCGATGAATTGTTTGACGGGCTCGAAGAATTCCGTCAACACCTCGGGGGACAACTCACCATCACTATGCTCGCCGCCATTGGCCACCCCATTAATGTCCACGAAATTAATCGTGAAAGCATGGAAAAAGCCATTCAGATGGTTGTCAATCGCGTGCAGGCAGGGCCGGATGTAGCCAAAATCTGCAATTTTTGAATTCTAAAGCTGGCCTGCCAGGCTGGCTAATTCCCACATTTTCCGCGTGGCTGGAAACTAAACGCGGACCATGCTATCCTCCGCCTCAAGATTTCTGCGGGGACGCTCTGCAAGTCCGGTTGGTGGCCGGTGCGGGTTCCCTCAACATTTGCTGTCTGGTAGGAAACATGGCTAAGAGTCGTCTGTCAATGCGTCGTGAAGTGGAAGCCGCTGAAGCCGCTGAAGCCGGAACGGGCAAGAAGAAAGCCACCCGAAAAACCGCTGGCGATACAGCTGAAGGCGCACCTAAAAAACGTGCCAAAAAAGGCGATTCAGATCCAGCTGCTCCCAAGAAACGCAAAGCCGCCAAGCCGCGAACCAAACGCGCTAAAGAAGCAATGCAGCGTCGGCGCCTGATTTGGGTTGTGTACAGCAGTACAATGCGGGAAGAGGGGCGTTTTCTCTACCACGAAAAAGACAAGGCAGACGAACTACTTGCGACGTTGCTCGGACGTGGTAAGAGACGTTACTTCATGCAGCCCATGAAGGAGGCTCTTAACGCTGATGGCACGCCCGTAGTGCAGTCAGGTGCGGCGATTGCCACTGACGAGATTGACGAAGAAGACGTCAAGGCCGAAGTCGATGCAGACGCCGTAGATGAGGTGGATATGGACGCCGAACTAGAAGGCGACGAAGAGGAAACTGAAGAGACAGAAGCGGAAGAGTCCACACCCGAGGCTTGATCTCACCAAGGTTCAACCCATGAAAGTTGGGTCGCATTCTGGCTTCTTGGTTGCTTGGGCACGCTCCATTTCTGCGTAGGACATATGGCTTGCTTCTATGACGCAACTCCTTGTGTCAGTCAGAAACGTCGATGAAGCCGTCGCTGCAGTCGAAGGCGGTGCAGACATTATTGACGTGAAGGAACCCCACTCCGGTTCACTGGGTTGTGCCACACCAGGCATGATCTTGGAAATCGGACACGCCGTGGGGCGGATGCAGGGCAGGAAGCCGCCTTTGAGTTTGGCGTTGGGGGAGTTGCATGAATGGCAATCCGGCGACCTGACGCTACTGCGGCATGCGATTCAGGAAATCACCCCGCAGTTTCTGAAACTTGGTCTGGCTGCAACTTGCATGGTGCCAGATAGCGCAAGTTGGGTCGCCCAGTGGCGACAGGTGCGCACAGCAATCCCTGGAAGTCATAAGTGGGTTGCCGTCGCGTATGCGGATCATGAGCAGGCAGGGTCCCCGGGGGTTGAGCGGGTGCTCCACGCTGCCGTGGAAGATAGTTGCCACATTCTCTTGATCGACACTCACACTAAGCAGGGAAAGTCATTGCTCGATGAAATGTCGCTGGAGGCCCTTCAGGCCATTCGCCGGAAAACGCAGGAACACGGCCTCAAATTAGCTCTTGCAGGTAGCCTTGCCAAATCGAACCTGCCACTGCTGTTGCGAATTCAGCCGGATATCATTGCCGTGCGTGGTGCCGTGTGTGCGTACGGAGACCGAATCGGCACTGTGAGTAAGACTCTTGTTCAGGAATTTCGATGCGCGATAAACGAAGCAACACCGTCGCACAGATCGGTCTAACCCGTCCGATGACTGCCTACCCACTAATGCTTAGGTGGCGTTCCTTGGATTTCTCGCGCTCGAGCCATCGCTTCTTCGGCCTCAAAGATCTTTCCGCAACGCTGGTAGATCACGGATAACTGCGTAAATGAAAACGCATCGTCCGGGCTAAGTTCAGCCACTTTCTTTGCATGCGCGATCGCTTCCTCCGGACGGGCCAATTTCTGAAGATGGACTCCGAGTGCCAGATGTGTCTGCACATGGCTGGGGGCGATGGTCAGAATATGCTGCAAGGCCGTCACGCAGCCTTCTAGGTCGCCTTGGTCCTTGAGCTTGCGGGCCGCATCGTACAGTTTTTCGGGGTTAGTTTCAGACATTGGGAACTCATTCAGGTTTCAGAATCGCAAAATGAAATCGGTTCAGCGTGTATAGTAGACAATCGCGACGCAGCGCCAAACTATGCCGGATTCGTTCTCGTTCATGTCAATCACGTTCCCCGTGGAACATCCACGGGCGTTCATCCGAAGGAACGGTCTGAGCAGACTGAACCGACGGATGAAATTTGGCCCGATTGGCGGTATCATTTGTCGGCGATCGCGATGCCACGTGACGGCAACACTCATAGAAGCGGCCCCATGAAACGAACGTCGATGCTGATTGAATCTACCGCTGTCGCGGGATTCTTTATGTTGGGCCTGTGGCTGCGAATGGCACATTTAGAACGCGAGGCGGTTGAACACTTCGACGAAGGTATCTACGCCTCCGTGCTGTGGTATGACGGAGAATTCAATGCTCCCTATCCAGCGCGGCAGTTCTACGCGCCACCGCTGATTTCCACGATGATGGCATTTTTCAGCGGGATTCCTTGGCTCGCGCGGTACGCTCCCTTCCTGCCATCTGCACTGCTGGGCAGCACTACCATTCTGGCCCTGTGGTTGCTCGCCCGGAGTTGGTTTGGGAAACCAGCGGGTATCTTTATCTCCGCCATTGTTGCGTTGAGCGACTTTCATGTCGTGTACTCCCGGATGGCACTGACTGACGTCGCCTGCCTGTTCTGGATCATCATGGCCGTTGGTCTTGGAACGCGGGCAGTCTCCCGGCAGAGCTTTCGGACTGCTGCTGCTGCTGGAATTGTCTGTGGTTTGGCATGGTGGACGAAGTACACTGGCTGGCTGCCTCTCGCAATCCTGTGCAGTGGAAGTGGACTTTGGTGGCTATTGCAAGGCCGTAAATCGATGTCCAGCATCCGGCTTTTCGGAATTCTGGCAACCATCGTTGTCGTCGCGGCCGCAGTTTTTGCCCCGTGGTTATGGCAACTGCGAGATGTCGGCGGATACGAAGCGGTCGTGGCAACTCATGCGTCGTACGTGACTGGCTGGTCGTCATGGACAAGAAATCTCTCACGGCAACTCACGGACCAGTTCCTCTTCGATGGGTTGACAGGGCAACTCTCGTTGGGATTAGGACTGAGCTTTGCCGGACTGCTGCGTTGGATGTCAGGGCGTTCCACATGGAACGCTGCACCGGGGAGTTCCAATTCGACAATTGCGGTCTCATTTCCGCCTTTCAGTTTGCTGCTCCGATTCTTAACGGCGGCGATTGCGCTCTCGGTGATTTCAGTTCGAATCAGAGCACCCTTGATGCTGATCTGCCTTGCGGCAGGTGGCTTGTGCGGGATTTATCT
>Ga0209553_1000378_pt1 | contig 23429 bp, 19 predicted proteins | sample LauGreFBDMM110DN_2_FD_188217 | JGI IMG/M metagenome (GOLD analysis project Ga0209553, IMG submission 188217) | Freshwater lake microbial communities from Lake Michigan, USA - Fa13.BD.MM110.DN (SPAdes) (version 2) | ecosystem: Environmental > Aquatic > Freshwater > Lake | place: Lake Michigan...
CTTCCTCAGACGCACACATCTCCGTTCGATTCACGCGTGGCATCGCTCGGCCCTTTCTCCTGAATGTTGCCCGTTTTCTATACTACTTCCCGCAACAGCGGGAACCGCTGCCGCAACCTCGCCTTTTCGCTCCCACAACGTAACCTGCCCGTGAGGGTCGCACGCTATGTCATGAAGCAAATCGCCGACGCGGGCAATGCTCTCAGACAACAAGAGAAGTTCCTCGTCCTTTATAACGACCCATCTGTCTTCAATCGCTGTATCAGACTTCATGCACTACTGTCCTGGAAATTGACCGATTAAGGGATTGATAAATGGGTTCAACTGCGTGAGATACCCAAATCGGTAAGCCCATTCGATCGGACGAAAGGGTGGATACAGGGTGGATGGTACTTTAATGGGTACTTGTAGTCGTACTTTAATGTCCGCGTAGTTCATTTGTCGTTGAACCTGTCGTTGAACCAAAATTGGTATTGGCAGATGTTCGCTAGCAGGCAGGATTGCCACCCTTCCAATCCCGGTGCATACTTCCGACGAAGCACGATGACGGAAATGTGTCTCCAGTGTCAAGAAGCGAATGGTCTCCAAAGTGCATGAGAATCTTTTGGTGCCGGGAGTGGAAATCAATGTTGGCAGAACAATCCGATTCCGGTGGCGTCGAACAAGTCGCAGAGCAGTCGTTTTGGGATCTGTATCTGGAGGAACACAAGAATGTCGTCAATTGCTGGTTGCACGTTTTTGGAACCGTGTCCGCTTGGATTCTGCTGGCAACGGCCATCATCGTGCCGCTGTGGTGGCTGCTTCTGCTGGTTCCTGTTGTGGGATATACCCCAGCCTGGATTGGACATCTTTGTATTGAGGGAAACAAACCGGTTTCTATCCGCTATCCGATTCGTTCACTTCTTGCTGACTACAGGCTCACGCTTTGCATGCTGTCCGGGAACCGTCCCAGACTTCATCCGCCAGTCACGGTCGAAGCGACACCATCTGTTGAATCGCTGCTCGGGAGGGATTCATGAACGATGCATTGCCCGAATCCAGCCCTTTGTTCCCACTTCCGCTGACGGCATTCGAGCAGTTTATGGTGGCGGATGATACGCGTGCGTATCCGATGACATACTTCATCGAAATAGGTGTGACCGGTAATCTGAACAGAGCGGCGTTTGAATCTGCTTGTCAGACTGCAAGGAATCGTCATCCGTTGCTGGCGGCAGAACTGCGCAGGCAGTGGGGCAAGTGGAGCTGGGTTCCGACCTGCCGTCCGACCGTTGCCAACTGGCATGAATCGCCGGCAGGAATGCCATCACACACGGATCGGTACATCAATTTGCGGACAGAGCCAGGCCTGAGAATCTCGACTGAGTACCGTCCAGATGCCTCCCGGATTGTCTTTCAGTTCCATCATGCGTCAACAGACGGGATCGGCGCCATTCAGTTTATCGGGGACATTCTTGCCGCGTACGGGCGTGCAACCGCAGAGAGCGGAGCAGAGCAACCTCAGTTTGCTAATCTGGACGCAGCGTGTCTGCGCCGCCGTGGTGAACGATGGGAGAAGGGGAAAGAGCCGCCACGTGTATTCCGTCGGTGGTGCTTCCGTGTTGCCGAAGTGATGAGTGTGCAACCTGATGCGCTTCGACGCCGTACTCGCTCGATCGATGAAACTGACCGGAACGACGCACTGTTCCTGACGCGATTTCTTGAACGAAACGAAGTGAAGGCTCTGAACGACGAAGCCGCACGTCGGAATGTGTCATCAAACGAGCTGTTGACTCATGCAATGTTTCAAACGTTGCATGAATGGAATGGACATCATAATCGTAATGTTGCGGGTGAAATTTTTCGTATCGCCTTGCCGGCGAGCGTTCGCTCTCCTGAACATCAGGAGTGTCCAGCGGCAAACGTCGTGAGCTACATTCTGTTGACGCGTCGAGGCCGGGACATTGAGGATAAGAAATCATTGTTGGAATTTATTGCCGCCGAATCCCGTCAGGTACTCAACGGACGGGAAACCGGGCTGGTGCTGCTTTCTATGGAAGCAGCTTGTCTTATTCCCGGCCTCCTGCGGTTGCTGCTCAGGCTTCCTGTTCGTTTTGCGACGGCAGTTTTTGCCAATGTCGGGGACGTGAAGCGACAGCTCCGAAATCAATTTCCGTTGCATCGCGGAAAATGCGTCGCCGGTAATGTGACACTCGATTACCTAGTAGGAGCCGCCCCTGTACGCAAAGGTACTCATGTGGCGACTTCGGTCGGAAAGTATGCCGGACGATTTATCATCAATCTGAATTGCGATCCGAAGTTTTTTACGCGCGATGAGGCAAATGAATTCACAGAAAGCTTCCTCAGCCATCTTCGGGCTATGTTCGCCGCATCTGCTGCGAATACAGAGGCTCCAAATGAGACTGAGGAAAATCGTATCGGCTAAGTCCGGATTCAGCGAGTAGTCAACTACTATCGAGGCAAGTGGGGGAAACTATGAATACCACTCCGTTCACCAAATCACTGCATGACGAAAGTCGGCTTTTATTCGCATTGCGATTTATGGCTTTTCCTGTGCTAGCAATCGTCTTGTATCCCCTGTTCATAGTCGGCGTCGAATCAGACAATGCTGTTATTCAATGCATGTGGGTTATTATTCTGACCTATTGCCTGTTTTGCGTCGGAGGCGCGTTTCATGAAGCAGCACATGACACACTCTTTCGGAATACCGCGACGAACCGCATCGTGGGTCGTGCAATTGGCATGGTTATCGGCATTCCATTCACGGTCTACAAGGAAACCCACCGGCAACACCATGCCTGTCTGAATACCTCGGGCGACTACGAACTCTGGCCATACAGCGACCCCGCAACATCGCTGGCATTTCGGCGGTTTTTCGTTTGGCTTGACCTCTGTGTGGGCGTGGTAACATCGCCTTGGATTTATGGGCGGATTTACTTTTCAGGAGATTCCGTTTTAAAGCCCGAAGCACGCCGCACGATTCGTATGGAATACCTCGCGATGGGCGGCGCCTGGCTGGTACTCATCGGCGGACTGGTTTTGATATTGAATGCGCGAGAATATGACTGGCGGCAGTTTGATTCTGTCTGGCTGCTGCCACTGTTGCTGTCGCCGGTTGCGAATACTGGACGAAAGTTTGTCGAACATCTGGGACTCACCAGCCGGGAACCATTGCTTGGAACGCGCACCGTTGTCGGCGGCAACAGGCTTTCACGTTTATTCAGATACCTGAATTTTGACATTGCAGTGCATGGCCCACATCATCGCTATCCCAAAGCCAGACATTTCGAGTTGGCACCACGACTTGAAGAGTATCAAAGCGCGTACCCTGATCAGCTGGTGCCGGTTTTTCCAAGCTATCTATCTGCGTTTCTGCACACACTACCATGTCTGTGGAAGAACCCGGCGACCGGAGATCACTCAGCTTCGATGCCGAACTGGACTTTAGGCAAAAGACTTACCTGCGACGAGGACAGAGGTTGTCCAGCACAGACTTTGGACGTGGAGTAGCATTGAGTCAATCTGCCGGAAAAGACTGAAGTCAGCTCAGCGAATCGTTCGTTTTGGTCATATGCACAGGCTGATCACGGCCTTGATCAGCGTGCGGAATTTCCAGCCATATTTTTCCCCCAGCGAAGGCACGTCCTTCTCACGCACATAGAGCAGCGAACGCAAGGGTAACGCAATCACTCCCCACAACGGATGCGTCGCCAGAAAACACAGCGCCACCCAGTTATGGCCGTTTACAGTCATTCAATCCGGCGCGGCGATACACACTCACATCGCGACCTACACTCGCAATACCTACTCCCGCGATCTTCGCCGCCTACTCACAAGTCAGCCCGCAATGCAGAGACCATAACACAAGCATTCGTCGCCTGACGCAAGCTGATGAATTTGAGTTTCGCTCACTCAAAACCTGCTGTTGCTCACTCTCCGACAACGAAATTCGCAACCAGCCCATGATCCGCATCCTTGCGAAATACCAACTCCACCGTAAAACGACACCCGCAGGCATTCTCTTACAAAACGCGACAATCGGAAACATATCATTTCAGGTCGGTCGGGGTATAAACTCTAAGAAGCCTGCGCGAACGGCACGTTTTTTAAGGAAGTCGAAATACATTTCTGCACGACGGTCAAGAACAAGCAGGAGTCGTACCTGACCTACAAGCTGTTTAACGTGATCGTCAGCAGTTATTCGTGTCACGGCCATGGATCCGGGAATCTGCTGCCGTCTGAAGAGATCACTTTGGGTTTTACGGCAGTAGAGTGGACCTACACTGTCGTCGATCCAAAAACGGGGAACAAGCAAGGTCAGGTTCCGGCGAAATACAATCCGGCGGAAGGTCGTAGCCAGGTTGGGCCAAGAGTGTTCGGCATTCCGCTTGCATCACGATGGCCCCAACTGCCTGCCAACTGCTTGCCCCTAGGGAGAAGGGAGTCTTGCATAGTCGTCCCCTCGCACCCTGATTCGGGGACGAGGGTGCGGGTGGATTCGGTTCTCCTCACGACCAACGCTCAGAATCTGAGCATCGTTCAAAGAAATCTGGTGGCCCAATCAGAGTCGCAGCAAGCACGTTTTTTACCACAGATATGACGGATCACCCCGATGAGTCGCAGGCTGTTTATCCGTGAACACCGTGATATCCGCGGTTGAAAAAATTTCAAAATCATCCCAGGATTGCGTACACAGTCGAAGTGGTGCTCTGTTCAGAAAACGTTGATAATGTTGTTTTCCTGCGACCATTTTTCGACACCACGCATGCCATCTTGAAGTCGCCATTAATTTGATTGATCCTGTTTTATGACTTGTGTCCTGTTACCCAATTTTTTCTTTGAGGATGAACTCCAATTTGCACCAATCATCGCTTCGCACGGGGCCAGACAGTTGGTGGCAGAAATCGGGCCAGTGATGGGCTTGCTGGCAGGAGAAATTCGGGACAATGCGACCAGATCACCTGATGCATCGCCATTTCGATCCATCGTGGTTGTACCTCATACTGCTCGCCCGGATGACAGACCCACCGGATTACAAGGTGTTGATTTTCTGACGATTGAAGAACTTACGGCAAGAGTGGCACTCGAACCACATTCAGCTTCTGACGACAAAAAAATGTGGCAGGTTGTTCCATGGGGTTGGAGTCAGTCGGCCGTGGCCGTGTTCCGGAAAGCAGGTCTTTCCGTTAGCGCACCCGACATCGAAGTCGTGCGATGGATCAACAGCCGTCAATTTCAATCGACGTTTGACGTGGCGATTGAGATAAACGGCACGCAACGAGTCGATTCATTCGGGACGCTGTGTCGCTCACAGGCTGAAGTCACGAACGCGATCAAGGCCGCGTGTGAGTATTCCCAATACGGTTGGGTGATTAAGGCCGATCTGAGTCATGCTTCCCGCAATCGAATGCCGGGAACATCGACAACCCTTACGAGCGGGCAGTGGGCATGGCTGGAATCGCGATTCGATTGTGGGGAAAGTGTCTATGTCGAACCATGGGTGGAACGCATATCAGAATGTGGGCTTCAGTTCTTCGTGCCGCCGTCAGGCAGTCCGGTGCGGACGATTGAATTCATCGGAGCAGCGGAAATGCTCAACGATAAAGCGGGACGATATCGAGGCAGCATCGTGCGGTCCACTCTGCATGCGGCCATTTGGCATCCGGCGATTGAGCACTGTCTGCAAATTGCCAGATCGGCGGGGACACTGGGTTATTTCGGGCCACTGGGAATAGACTGCATGGTTTTCCGCTGCCCAAAGGACAATCGTCCGTGGCTTCGTTTCTCGCACGACATCAACGGAAGACTCACGATGGGCCGCATCGCCCTGTCACTCCGCAAGTTTCTGGAACCCGGAGAAACCGGAGCGTGGATTCATGCAGAAATAGAATCGGGCCTGCAAAATCATAAAACTCCAGACCAAATTTTTCCCGCCGGCGTACGGATCATTCGCACCAGTCCGGAGCGGATCGCCGGAAAATTTGTCCGAACCGGAACAATGCTCGTCGTTTCTGCAAATTCCGACCTTCTGAAAGCAGCCTATCGGCAGATTCTGGGGCACCGTGTTACGGTGCCGCAAACTTCGGAATTAGCTTAAACACTCGCAAATTCCAGAATGATTCGTTATATCGCCTGCTTACAGTTACGCGTCCGGCAAGAAACTTTGCTTCAATGGTAGATTCAGAAACACTTCAATCCCTGCGACCTTGGTCACCTGAATGGTACGCACGGCAAAAAAACACGCTCGGGGAATCCACCTGCCAGCAATTAGGTTTTTATGTCATTCCACCCGAACTGCGTCTGTCAGTCGTCATCCCGGTGTACAATGAAGAGAAAACGTTGCGAATGCTGATTGACCGGGTCCGTGAAGTTCCCATTCGAAAAGAACTGATTCTGATTGACGACTGCAGCAAAGATGGTTCGCGGGATCTTCTTAAAGCACTGGAAGCTGAAGGTGGCGATGATGATTTCAACCGCATTCGTATTTTTTTTCATGACGTGAACAAAGGCAAGGGCGCCGCGCTCAAGACCGGCTTTTCGCACGTCGATGGCGACATCGTCATCATCCAAGATGCGGATCTCGAATACAATCCGGCTGAGTATCCGCGTTTACTGCAACCCATTGTGGAAGGTAAGGCGGACGTCGTATTTGGCAGTCGTTTTCTCGGCGACCGAGCTCATCGCGTGTTGTACTTCTGGCACTATCTTGGTAACCGTTTCCTCACGACGTTATCGAACTGTTTCACGAATCTAAATTTGTCTGATATGGAGACCTGCTACAAGGTCTTCCGCCGCAGTGTGATCGATGACATCACACCAAAATTAGTGCAGAATCGATTTGGATTTGAGCCGGAAATCACGGCGAGGATTGCGCGGCGGGGACTGCGTGTGTTTGAGACGTCAGTAAGCTACGCCGGACGAACCTACGCGGAAGGCAAAAAGATCGGCTGGCGCGATGGATTCAAGGCGCTCTGGTGCATAATTCGATTTGGAATAGCGGATTAGTTCGGCGGACTGCCAAGGCTGTGCCCGAACTTCTCAAAATGGTTCATGATGGCCAGAGAAGTCGCTAGTCTAAGCTTCACCTACAAGCGGTCAACCTGCTATACCACTTGCGGGAGGCGAAAACGGCGCGAGTGATGTGGACCGCCCCGCGAGACATCTAGTCTGACCTGTGTCGAGAGTCAAAAGTTTTTTATTTTGAGCGGATAGATACGAATCGTTCAATGGATACAAAAATCCTTACTTATCATGAAGACTTTCTGGAACTTTGCGAGCATATTCGCCAATGCGGAATTGTCGCGTTCGACTCGGAGTTTGTTTCGGATATGGCATACCGGCCTGAGCTGGGGTTGCTGCAGTTTGCTACGCCTGAACGCTGCGTAGCGGTGGATCCACTGGCAGTCACAACGCTCACGTCTTGGTGGGACATCATGGCTGACGACGCCACCACCGTGATCGTGCATGGCGGCCAAGCAGAGATAAAATTTTGCATCCAAATGTGCGGCCGGATTCCGAAGAAGCTCGTTGATATTCAGATTGCTGAAGGCCTGCGTGGCCGCAGCTATCCGTTGGCCTACTCGGCGATAGTGGAACGCGTTCTTGGAAAACGAGTGGCCAGTAATCAGACGAGGACCGATTGGCTGCGTCGTCCGCTGTCGCCCGAACAGATACATTACGCGTTAGAAGACGCTGCTTTCCTGCCGGAGATTTGGGAACGTCAAAGCCAGTCTCTCGCATCCTGCGGACGTCTGCAATGGGCCTATGCGGAATTCGATCGCATGTGCCAGGACATTTTCGAAGAGGAGCAAACGCCGCCGTGGGAACGCGTCTCCGGGATTCACAAATTGACGCGCCGTGATTTATTGGTTGCTCAGCGAATTGCAAAATGGCGTGAAGAGGAAGCTGCCTCTCGCAATCGACCGGCGCGCAGAATTCTCCGGGATGACCTCTTGATCGATTTGGCCAAGCGCCGGCCAAAGACCGTACAGCAGGCTTTAGCGACACGTGATTTGAATCGCCCGGAATACAAAAAGCGTCTGGATGACATCGTCGTGGTGATCGAAGAAGCGTGTTCCGTTCCGGATGACCAACTGCCGCCCCGGCTGCGTTCACGTGATGAGTTTTCGTCTGATGAACAGGTGATTTCTCGGCTCCTAGGTTTAGCGTTGGGCAATGTCTGTGCCGAGCTTGATATCGCTCAGTCGTTGGTCGGCACAAATCGCGATCTGACCGAACTTGTGCGTGCCGTCCACAGCGGCGAAAAGACCGGACCTCCTATACTGCTGGATGGATGGCGCGGAGAAGTGTTTGGCGATCTGCTCCGCAACGTGCTCGATGGACGTGTTCGCTTCCGGGTGGCTCCCCCAAATTCTTCGACTCCCCTTATCTTTGAAGCGCAGGAATAGACTTGCGGCGTCACGGGAGCCTTACATGGTCACGTTCCGTTCCCGCGGATGTAGGCAATCCTGTTCTGCCTTGCGCATCTTGAGCGACATCTTGCTGACCGCGTCCATCATCGTCCGGATCTGTCCGTGAACGGGCATCAGAAATTCGTCTTGCACTTTCTGGCTGATGGAATCATCCCAGTGCTCCCGAGTTTCCATCCACGCGGCTTCGAGTTGTTTCAGAGCGTCCTCAAGCCGGGCTGCGGGACTGATAAAATCAACTCGTTTCACGGCGAAGGGCTTTCTGTTTGCTGTTGCCAAGATTACCTGCAAGAATCTTGTTTGATAATATCTGAAACGCAAGCACCGTGGAAAGATCCGTCCCATGAAACTTCCCCGCATGTTAATCGTCGGCTGGATACTGACCGCTGCGTGCAACGCAGTCTATCCGGGAGATCCGCGGATTGCACCTTTCTCAGCAGACGTCACAATTCCCCTTGGACATCGCTGCATGGGAATTCTCCCGACGAAGTCCCTCACCGTCGATGATCCGCTTGAAGCACACGGTTTTGTGCTAAGCGGTGTCGACAAACCAATCGTCCTATTGGCGCTGGACTGGTGCGAAATCCGGAACGGAGCGTATGACGAGTGGCGTGATGCACTGGCGAACGCTGCGGGTACGGATCCCGCTCGAATTCTGCTCAGTAGTCTGCATCAACATGATGCCCCCGTGACAGATTCCGGAGCGCAGGACTATCTTGATCAGGTGGGGATGTCCGGTGAACTTTACGATCGAGAGTTCAATGCGGATTGTATCCGACGCGTCATCGCGGCGATGAAGACCTCTATGGCGACAGCAATTCCAGTGACGCATCTAGGACACGGACAGGCGAAGGTGCTGCATGTCGCATCCAGTCGAAGAATCATCTCGCCCGATGGTCGCGTTTCATTCAATCGTTACAGCAGTTCGGGGGGTGACAAGTTTTTGCAGGACACAGATGAGGGCGATATCGATCCGTTACTGCGGACAATCAGTTTTTGGAACAACGATGATCCAATTTTGGCTCTGCACAGTTATGCCACACATCCGATGAGTCACTACGGAAAAGGCGCTGTGAGCGCAGATTTTGTCGGTCGCGCACGACGGCTGCGGGAACAGGATGACAAACATATCGCGCAAGTCTATGTGTCAGGCTGCAGTGGAGATGTTACAGCTGGCAAGTACAACGACGGCACTCCTGCGATGCGCCCACTGCTGGCCGACCGTCTGCACACGGCCATGAAAACGGCATGGGCTGCAACTGTGAAAACTCCGCTAACCCCAGCGATGATCAGCTTTCGCAACGTCCCCCTCACACTCCCTTTTAACGACGATCCGGAGTTCTCAAGGGAGTCGCTTATGCAGACACTGCAGGATGCCGCGCAGCCAGAACGCCATCGAATTCTGGCCGCTATGAGTCTCAGTAGTCTGGATCGGATCGAACGCGGACAACCGATTGATCTCGTGTGCGTCGATTTCAGTGTCGCAAGGATTGTCTTAATGCCTGGGGAATCGTTTGTCGGATATCAACAACTGGCGCAAAAACTAAGCGGCGACGTCATGACGATGAGTATCGGATACGGAGAATGCTGGCCCGGCTATATTCCAACGCAACTCGCCTTCGACGAAAATTTCGACCACGACTGGCGTTGGGTCGCAAAATCAGCAGCCGCCCCGCTCGAAACAGCCCTGCGAGAGTTGCTGGCAAAAAAGTGAAGACATTTCACTGTTGGGGCTATGATCGTAAATAGATGCAACAGGATGAGACAGCCTAGACCGAAACTTTGATCGAGAAATTGTGCGGGCGATTCACGAAACGATGGCGGATGTCAGTGCTGTTCAGCGCGCCACGTTTTTGAGCTGAGCACCTCACCGGTAGCGTCTGACGTGATGGATGTCTTCCATTGCAGCACACCAAAAGGAATCTGGTCGCAGTATAACACGTCGCAACGATGCCAGCATTTTCCAAACTGTGGATCATCGACAAACACACGCGCTGCACCACGTTCGACTTTCCATGCTTTCGTGGGATCGGATAAGGACGGAACCCAAGTTGTCCCTGCCGCAATATAGCCGCTCCAAGAGTTTGCAGGAGATGGCAGTGCGCCGAAGAACATGCCTGCACTGTTTTTTCTGACTAACACTTCCACCGCAAAAATCTCGGATAATTTTGCAGATACGAACGCCTGATTGTGTTGCTGATCATGCGGCTTAGGCATTGATTCATCGAATGTACGGGGAAGCTCTTGGAGCACTGTCTTTTGTCCGCCAACGTCTAACTCGATGCTCATCACAAAATCGTGCTGATTGTTTGCAACATCACTTATCTCTTGGCTGCCTGTCCTTTCAGCACTCGTGACGATCAATCGTTCATGGTCACTACTGCGCCACGACATTGATAGGCCGCCGGCGTCGGGCCATGTGTCAAACACAGATGTTCGCGGTGGATTAAAGGGCCTTGTTGCCGTGCGGTATTGGATCCAACCTGCAGCCTGCATGTGCTCGTAGAGCCACGAAGATTTCCATGGACGCAGGAGAGACCATGATACCGAAATGATCGACGCTAGCAGCAACAGGGCAGCTATAATCTGCGGCGCGCGGGTCTTCAATCGCTCAACACTCGGAACGAGCGCTAGCCACCAGAAAGGCGACAGCCACAGCATCCAACGTAGGCCTACCGAGTTACCTCCGTAGTTGTAGTTCTGTGTCCGCGTCAGGTAAAAGCCGAGCGTGATTATGGTGAGGCCAGCACCGGCAAGGATGATCCACTTTTGAATGCCGGTTGTACGCAGACGGAGCGTGATAAACCAACCGCAGACGGAAAGAAACAAGACCGGTGTCAGAGACAACAAACCGTGATGGCCCAAGACACAGTGCCACAGATAGACGATTGGTGTTTCCTGATTGGCATCCAGATCTCGCGGATTCGACCAGTAACTGGGAATGCCATTGTGGACGTAAACGTAAGTCTCCGAACCGTACGTCGCGTAAAATGGCTGCACACCACCGGTTGCCATCCAATTCGTGATAAAGAAGGCCGCAAGGGGAAGAGCGGCGGCGGGAAGATAACGCGTCAGTGTCAGGCGACGATTGAGCATCAGCGCGAGGGCAAATGACAGAATACCCAATAAGGCCGCCGGGAGTTCAAAGCAACATGTCAGCGAAGCGAAGAACGCCAAAGCGGTGAAAAGTCGCCCCTGCCTGCCAGAATCGGCACTACTTATCGTGGCACGTTGCGCAATCGTCAGAATTTCCACCGCCGCGGTGATCGCCAACATCGCGGCGGCTGCAGCAGGCGTGTGATTGTTCAGTGTCGAAAGATATGGATTTAGCATGGAACCAAATCCGGCAACCCCAACGACAAACATCCGTCCAGACAAGGACGCTCCTAGCAGGAGCAGGCAGCGACACAATGAACGCAACATCAACCAGAATGGCAATCCATTGACGATCAGTAACAGCAACCGCGTCACAAATGCCGTATCATTGAACAACCCATAACCCAGCGTCCAGCGTTCCGCTGCATAGAACCCCGCGACGATGACGGACAGCAGGGGAGGCTTCGACGAGTAGAAATGCCACGGTTCAGATTCGCCTGATCGGTACCGGACTTTATCGATCGTGGACCATCGCGTGTATCCATCAACTTCGTCAATCTGGAATGTGCCGCGTTCAACAAGGGACCAGACCGTCGCCCAGCGAGACCGATCATTGGCGCTTTGCAGCGGTTCGGCTTGGAGAATCGCTCCGAAAATTAAGCCGGTCGCTGCGAGAATTAAAATGTGTTCTGCGGCCGACAGCGAGCGGAGAGCCATCGGATTACTATCAGTCGTTGCCGGTTTCATCATCAGGAGTCAAATTCTGCAGGCGGTTGATCGCTGAAGTGGCGACTGAGACTGCCTCGGGTCGCCGCTGATCGTAACCCGATGCGTCAGCAAGGTGGCAACTTCCCATTGCTTTCTGACACGTCGGGTTTCGATTCCCATGCTGCCAATTTGCCTTTGGGGTCTTGGAGGCCGCACTAAGTACAGGGGGAAGTGTGCCGTCTTCTCCCTGACTCCTCAAGTCTAGCGAGGGCAAGTTGACAAATCAGCTGACAGGTGAACCGCGATTACCCCCCCCCGATTCAAGGCAAAAAAAACCCGAGAGACGTTTTCGTCCACGCTTTGCCAGAAAAAGCGGGTAGATTTCGGTATGCTGCCCGAGACGCGGACAATGCTGCGACTTACTTTCATCATGCGGGATCATCGGATTTCAAATGCTGCCAATTCACCCATCACTCGTGATTATTGTGTTACTTGCCAGTCTGTCGCAGACGCGTTTCACGCTTGTAACTGACGCATCACAGGAAACGGATGCGGCGGCTCTCAGTGCAGAGGTGACGGCTCTGAGCGGCAAGCCGTTGGACGAAATAGCAATTCAGCGATTGATTACAATTGACCAACATCTAGCCAAATCTCAGGTCGTCGACGTTACGTTGGATCAAGCACGCGTATTGATGGCACTGGCAAAGTCCCAGGATGCCATCGCTTTGGAACACGTAAGGTCCGTGTTTGAAAATGCACCCGAACGACGTGGTTCCGCTGCGCGAGCGCTGGCGGCAGCCACGACGCTCCGGCCTACCGATCAACAGGACTGGCAGTACATGGTGCGCTCACTTTCTGTCGTGCGGGGCGACGATGCAGTCGATGTTTTGCATGCGTTGCAGCGATTTCGCACACGTGCGAATAAAGGACAGTGGGTGCGGCAAGTTATGCTGATCGGCCTTCAGCTTCCTGTGGATCAGCAAACAGCGGCGACCGGTCTGCTGCGGCATTGGACTGGCGTACCGCTCAAAAAATCGGAAGCCAGTGACTGGACACTGAATAATTATCAGGAGTGGTTTTCCGTAGAATACCCTGATCAACCAGCAGCCGTACTTCCAGTCGATCTGGCTGGACGAAAGTGGACGATGGCGACTTTAGAGCCGGCTCTGCAAACGTTCCAAACATCCGATGCGTTAGTGCAACAGGGGCAGCTTGTTTATCAAAAGGCTGGATGTCAGAAGTGTCATCGACGAAATAAAGTTGGTGAAGCCCTAGGTCCAGACCTGACCTCGCTCGGCTGGCGCCGCCAGCGACATGAAATCCTACATTCGACATTGTATCCCTCACACGAACTCAATGAGGAATATCCAACTGTGACCATTGTGCTGAAGAGCGGGAAATCCCTCAGCGGTATGATGTCAGGCAGTTCACCAGAGACGTTGGCGATCGTGTCAAATACGGGCCTCCGTGAAGAATTTTCACGCACCGATGTTGAGACGATCGTCAACCAAAAAACTTCTAACATGCCGGAAGGACTACTGGAGCCGTTAAACGCAGACGAGATCATGGCTCTGATCGCGTTCTTGTCGTCAGTGGATGGTATTCCACGCCCCCATACGGACGAAGGCTAAACATTACGCTTGGGTGCGAGTAAGATTCCGGCCACGAACATCGTCTAGATGACGCAACGTGCCCCTGACATCAATTCGAACACACTTAAGGCGTGCCGCAATTGTTTCTTATCCACTTCATCATTGCCGTTTCATGGGCTGGGCAACTCGTCCTCGCTGCAACCGACGATCCTGTTGATTTTGAGACCCAAGTCCGGCCGTTACTGATGCAGCACTGTGCACAGTGTCATGGTGCAGCCGTGCAAAAAAAAGGCCTCCGGCTGGATGCAAAACAGGCGGCATTTAAAGGTGGTGATTACGGGGCCGTAATTCTCCCGGGCAAGGCCGATGAAAGCGAACTGTTTCGCCGGATTACTACCGACGGCGAAGAACGCATGCCGCCTGAAGGAAAACCGCTCTCCGCCGACGACATCGAACTCCTAAAACGTTGGCTCACTGCAGGCGCGGTCTGGCCAGAGACAGACTACGACCGGGAAGCCGTTCGCGATTCGCGACTTGACCATTGGGCATGGCAGCCCATGCTGAACGTCTTACCACCAAAGCTGCCGGCAGACATTGAACCTAGCGTCGCAAATAATATTGATCGCTTCATTCTCGCGAAGCTGGCGGAGAAGAAATTGGCTCTATCGCCAGAAACAGATCGTCGGACTTTAATTCGCCGCTTGTCATTTGATTTACATGGACTGCCTCCCACACCAGAAGATGTCGCATTCTTTGTTAACGATTCCGCCCCCCTGGCTCTGGAAAGACTGGTGGACCGCCTGTTGGCGTCGGAGCATTACGGCGAACGGTGGGCAAGGCACTGGCTGGACATTGCCCACTATGCCGACACGCATGGGTTTGAACGTGATCAACGCCGTGACAACGCGTGGCATTATCGTGATTGGGTAATCAAGGCGCTTAATGCTGATTTGCCGTACGATCAATTTTTGCGTGATCAAATTGCAGGCGATGTGCTCCGGCCAGACGACTCCGAGGCTGTCGCAGCCACTGGATTTCTAGCAGCCGGTCCGTGGGATTTTGTAGGCCAAGTGGAAACCCCAAGTCCCGTCCTGAAACGCTTAGCGCGAGCTGATGATCTCGACGATATGGTCACGCAGGTGATGACAGCGACGTGTGGAATCACGGTGAACTGCGCCCGCTGCCATGATCATAAACTCGACCCCATCTCACAGCGTGAATATTACGCCCTGTGGGCGGTGTTCGCGGGAGTCAAACGCGGCGATCGGATACTGTCATCGGCTGTGCAAGACAAATTGACCACAAAAAAGTTGCTCCTCAAAGGTCAACTTACGACAGTTCAAGCTGAGCTTTGGCAGGTTCACGGCCGCAGTTGGAGTCTGGCGGATGTGGTCGGTGGTGGCAATGGGTTTGGTTCCGGTAAAGCAGGCTCTGCAATTGATCCTCTTTCTGGCAGTGTGACCGAAGCCCGGCGAGGTTTTCTGGATGCGGCTCCCACGAATCAATTTATCGAATCGAGTCATCCATTCATCGATGGCGTGGTTATCCCGGATGGTGGCGAATCCGGCAACGTGCCGATTACTTCAACCGGCATTCTGGCCACTCACGTCCCGGATACTAGCGGTAAGGCTTGGGATGCAATTCGGAACGGGCCGGTGAATTCGCAATTTTCGACGGAGTTGACCGGCCTTGATTTTACGAGGAATGGTCATACTTTGCTGTCATTACACGCAAACGCTGCAATTACGTTTGATCTGAGTGCCATGCGGGCTGCCGGACTTTCTGACGGTGTGCATTTCAGTGCTCAAGTCGGTTACTTTGGACAAACACCGCGCTCAGGTGCCGGCTTCCATGTCTTTTTGGACGGTCAACTGCAGACAGCGCAACAAGCCGTTGGCCGCGACGATGGCCTCATCGCGGTCGACATCCCGATCGCGGCCACGGCTCGCTTTCTTACGTTGATGGCGACTGACAACGGCAACGATATTGGTCACGACCAGATTTGTTTTGCCGACGCCGCTCTGAGTCCGCCCGCGACGAACCATACGCCAGACGAACTTGCCGCGATAACAACGCTAAAGCAACGAATCGGTGAACTGCAACAGCAACTTGATTCACTGCCGATCTCGGATAAAATTTACGCAATTAACGCTGACACTCCGCCCCCCATTCATGTGTTGCTTCGTGGTAATCCTGAACAGCCAGACGACGAAGTCACGCCGGGCACAGTTTCATGCGTCTCCATGCCAGCATCTTTAGGGACAGCAGACTTCACTGACGCACAGCGGCGCATCGCTTTAGCCGATTGGATTGTCTCACCACAGAATCCGCTTCCCGCCCGAGTGATCGTCAATCGCCTGTGGCACCATCATTTCGGCGTAGGAATCGTGGATACACCGAGTGACTTTGGAATGGGAGGAAGTCGACCATCACATCCAGAGCTGCTTGACTGGCTAGCGTCTCAACTGCAGGCAAACAAGTGGTCGCTGAAGTCGATCCATAGGTTAATTTGTCTGAGCGCTACTTATCGACAGGCATCAAGTCGGGCGACAGAAGATCTCGGATCACAGCACAGCGTCGCACAGACTGTCGACGTCGACAATCGTGATCTGTGGCGTCAAAACATCCGGCGGCTGGATGCAGAATCTCTCCGCGACGCGGTCTTGGCTGTCAGTGGCAAACTGGACAAGCAAATGTTCGGGCCAGGCTATCAGGACTTTGACTACAAGGAAGAATACGCTCCAGTTTATACGTACATTACTGCTGATCGACCTGCACTTTGGAGGAGGAGTATTTACCGTTTCGTCGTGCGTACTTCGCCCGATCCTTTCCTCGCAACGCTCGATTGCCCCAACGCTGCCAACTTATCCCCTACGCGCAATGTCACTACGACGGCTCTGCAATCTCTTGCGATGCTGAACAACGAGTTTATGTTGAAACAAACAGAATACTTCGCCGCCAGGTTGGTCGCGAATCCAAACACCACGCTGTCTGAGCAGGTTTCGCAGGCATTTCTGGCTGTGTTCGGACGATTGGCTTCAACCCCTGAGTCTGAGGCATCAATTGCCTTTATCCAATCTAACGGAACGGCAGAATTCTGCCGTGCTTTGCTGAACGCCAATGAGTTTGTGTATATCGACTGATCAGAAAGAAAAGGATCGATGACGATTGAGTTCAATTTAGAATGCCAGTCTGCTGCAAGACTCTTGGTGAAAATTTCACTGGCAGAAGATCTGCGGGATGGAGGTGATCTCACCAGTCTTTCCACTATTCCGGCGGATTTGAAGGCGACCGTGAATATCGTGTCGCGGCAGTCGGGCATCGTGTGTGGACTGACTGTTCTGCCGCTTGTGTTTGCGGAGCTTTCTGCGCCTGTGAGTATCGCATGTCATCTTGACGACGGAGACGCGGTCATGCAGTCGACTCTGATCGCATCGCTCACCGGTCCAGTCCAAAACCTGTTGACTGGCGAACGTACGGTGCTCAACTTTATGACGCTGCTTAGTGGAATTGCGTCCAGTACGGCCCTGTTTGTTGCAGAAGTGCAGCACACAAAAGCCCTCATTCTGGACACTCGAAAGACATTTCCGGGGTATCGCCTGTTGCAGAAGTACGCCGTGCGTTGCGGAGGCGGAACAAATCATCGAATGGGTTTGTACGATGGCATTTTAATTAAAGACAACCATCTTGCTGCCCGCGGCGATTCGACTTGTGCTGCTGCCGTGGCGGACGCACGCCAATACGCCAACGCACACCACACGAATCCGCGAATCGAGATCGAAGTGGATTCTCTGGAACAGTTGCACGATGCGTTGCACGAGGCACCGGAGATAGTCCTGCTGGATAACATGTCTCCGGAGTTGCTGAAGCAGGCGGTCGCGATCCGAGACACATCGACATCCAGTGCCACGCTCCTTGAAGCGTCTGGTGGTGTGTCAATCTCGACCGTGCGCGCGATCGCTGAAAGTGGCGTGGATCGTATCAGCATCGGCAGCTTAACACATTCATCCCCAGCCTTGGACATAGGATTCGACTGGCCTTGGTAAATGCGACTCGGACCCGATGTATTGCGTCATCCCCACCTTGGAGACGATAAATTGTCACACATTTTGTCCAACTATGCGTGACAACATTGGCTGTACGGGCGTCTAAGTCTCGGCATTGAGCATATTCAGGAAAGCCGCTTTCATGCGTTCGACGGCAACGGGTAGCGGGCCAGCCATCGTGGCGCCCGATGCGAGTTTGTGGCCGCCTCCCCCAAATTGCTCAGCCACTGCAGCCACGTTATGCTGGATACGACTTCGCAGGCTGAACTTGATTTGTCCGGTCTGAAGTTCTACAGCAACAAAGGCCGCTTCAGCTCCACCAATCGTCAGGCAGACATTAACTAGCCCTTCAGTATCGGAAGGGGCAGCTTTGGTTTCGGCCAAATCGTTACTGTCAGCGTAGATCCACACAAGACGTCCTTCGGCTTCAACCTGCGTACGCGCCAACACGCGGCCACCCAAACGCACGCGGGCAACGGATGATTGTTCGTGCACAAGATTGTAGACTTCGTGCGGAATTGCGCCGAGGTCCATCAGCTTGGCAGCAATCTTCATCGTCCGGGCACTGGTCGAGGGGAATCGAAACCAACCCGTATCGGTAGCAATTGCCGCGTATAACCAATTGGCAACGTCGGCATCAAACGTTACGCCGAACTCCTCAGCAATCTCACAAATCAGTTCGCCGGTCGCCGCCGATGTGACGTCTTTGAGTTCCAAGGCATTTAAGTCATCGGAACTGACGTGATGATCAATCACGACGCGTTTGGCCTCAGACGACTGGATGTACTCGGACATTGAACCCAGCTGCTGCCATGCACTGGTATCCACAATGATCACAACATCGTGTTGTGGAATTGTCGCTTTTGTGACCGTGTCATTCAACTTTAGAATGACGCCGGGGGGATTCATGAAGTGCAAATTTGAGGGAGGTGCAGAAGCATTGACGATGCACACCTTCTTGCCCAACCCTAGCAAGATTGCCCTCATTCCCAACTCGGAACCCAAAGCATCCGCATCGGGCCGCACATGACTCGAGATCAGAAACGACTCGTTCTCGTCAATCACCTTTTTTAAAGGTGTCCAGTCCATCGCCCCCACAAATTACTCCACAGTCCAGATTGAATTGAGTTAAATATCGACCAATCCGGCCGCTTTACTTGTCTTGCGGCGTTGAATATCGGCCCATTTGTCATCCTCGGAGAATGTGACGAGAGTTGCAAGTTCCGCTGCTGTTCAAAAACATAACCTCGCGAAATTTGATGCGTAACGTTTGGATTCTCCAACACACAGTGCATGAAACAAATGCGATTACCATGGCGAAGGATTCTGGCCCAATACAGCAATCATCGCTGGACAAACTCCGGTTACTTGACAAAACTCAGATTGGATTTCACCTGAATCCAGAAAACTCTGAAAAGTTCAGTTGCGTTAAGTATCGTTATGCGAACTTTCCCCTCATTTATTTTTATCTGGATGGAGTTCAAAAATGCGCAATCTATTGATGTCGTTTTGCTGCATGATAGCCATTGGTTTTCTGGCCTTGGGTTGCGAAACTCAAACAGTCCAGCCTGAATTGCCTGCAGCTTCCGGGTCTACGCACATCAAAGCGGATGGAGATCCGCACGAAGGTGAGGCACAGACCAACGACGGTGATGCCGAGATTGCCGAAGCCATGGCAGCCCTGAGTCCCGACGACCGAAAAGCAGCTGAGGCACAGAGGTTCTGTGCCGTGAGTACCGGCAGTCCCTTGGGGTCGATGGGGACACCAGTGAAGCTGGAAATCAAAGGTGAGCCTGTCTTTCTGTGTTGCGCGGGCTGTAAGTCCGCAGCATTAAAGAATCCTGATGAAATTCTTGCGGCAATGGCGAAGCGGAAGACTGAAGACAGTGGCAAGGCCAAGTAAATGACGCCGCTTGCAAATTCAAATCGGAACTAGCATGACAATTTAGCATGTCGCGATGGTGACTCTGGCAGTCATCGTTCTTGCGGAACCAGTGAGCCACGCCCACGAACCCATCGTGATCGCCTCTGGACATGGGTCTCTCTCTCCAAACCAGCCGCAAGCGGCAATCGGGGACAGCGGCCGTATCCACGTCGTGTTCGGAATCGCAGATACCGTGCAATATGCCGGTTCAACAAACGGGAACACCTTTGATAAATCGAGGCTCGCGTTTCAAGTGCCGAATATGGCACTCGGAATGCGACGTGGTCCCCGAATCGCAAGTACTGGCGATGTCATTGTGGTGACCGCCATCGGAGGCAAGATCGGCAAAGGGCGCGATGGCTATATTCTTGCATGGCAATCAGCGGATCATGGGAACACATGGCTGGGTCCCGTTCGCGTCAACGATACGGCTGATTCGGCGCGCGAAGGACTGCATGCGATGGCGTCCGGTCCAGACGGTGCCGTCTGGTGCGTCTGGTTGGACTTGCGGCACAAAAAATCTGAAATTTACGCAGCACGGTCCCTCGACAGTGGCAAAACGTGGGAAAAAAATATCCGCGTCTATCGCTCACCGGATGGCAGTGTCTGTGAATGTTGTCATCCGTCGATTGCTCTCGGAGGTAACGGTCTGGCGTCGTGATGGCAACATTTACATGACGGCAAAAAGCTTGCCGGAAGACCTCCTTGGACGCGGACAACAACCGTGGATTGCCGCCACTGCGAATGGCACTTGCATCGTCTGGACCTCAGAACGCGAAGGCGACTTAATGCTGCCTGCACCTAGTTCACAGCATGCAAAAAATTGGCGAAAACGCCCGAGACCCGATGGTTGTCTCATCAGCGAATGGGAAAGCACCTGTTGTCTGCTGCTGGGAAGCTAAAGCCGGCGCCGACACAAAATTCATTGTCCAGCAACTTGACGCGGGTGAGTGAGTCTTGCAGAAATAGATTTCCTTGATCGCATCTCTGCGAAAGCGATAGCATGCGGTCATGCGGCGAACAGTGGCTGAAACGTTTCGGCGACGTCTGTTAATTCCGTGAGTCGTGCAATCACGTCGCCGGAAGAGGTTTCCGAATCGCCGGACTCCAACCGCCGGCGCAGCCATGTCACGGGGCTTAACAGTACTGTTGAAGCATCCAGTGTCTGCAGCAGTCGCCGCTCAGTACTAGTCAGAATTTGCCGCGACTGATATTCATCTATGGCATTTCGGATGCTTGAAATATCCGCACCAAACCAACTCCGGAGGAGCCGCGCTAAGTCGATTGTGACATGATCCGACGCGGTGGCGCTCAGATCGATAAGTCCCGTGACTTCGCAATCTTTGAACAACACGTGGGCTCGCCAGATGTCCCGTAGCACAGGCTGAACTGCAAACGGGATGACAGCCAACGCTGTCAACTCACTCTGCAACCACGGCAGCCACAGGGTTAGCGTTTGGCAGACGCGCGCGGCGAGATATCGAAATCGTTCATCAGAATCGGCTCCTAAGCGATCCTGCAATTCCTGTAATAGCCCTTCCCGTAATTCAGCAACAATCCACAACCGTCGTAACACGCCTGGTGACGGCCTTGTCGCATTCAGAAACCAGTCATTCGATCCAACAATGCGGATGGCTTCAGTAGCCACTTGATGGAATTGATTAAGAGCGATCAGAGCGGCTCTCAGATGCAAACCTGTCAACTGATGTCCGTCCAGCGAAGAACCTGGCATCCACGGTTCGATCTGCCACAGGTTGCCTTCCACCTGCAGCCATGGCACGGCAGACCGATGCTTACCTCCATGATTCTGCGCCTCGGCCCTCGCAGGCATCAGTGGCACAGGAATAAGTTGGCAACCAGACTGTGACATCTGTTGCAACAGTCCGTGGAGTTTTTTCATGCGTTCCGGTGGCAAAGCGACGGACTTCGGAGTCCTGCGAATCGCCAATAAGCGTCCGTCACTTGTCGTCGCTTTAAATACCGCCGCGCCGCTGAATCCACCACTCACGGCAGTGGCATTGAGAATTGTTACGTCGTAAGCAAACGGCACGGCATGCGGAACAATTTGGGCTTGAAACAACATAGTCACGCTAATCTCAATCTCAGAAATTTGGCGTCCTGCGAATAGCAGATTTCAGTCATGTCATCCGTGCTGCAATGCCTGACAAAACCGAGACAGGCTCCCGTACGCGTCCAGAAGACTCTATTCACGGTCTTGTTGTATGCTCCGTACTGACGGCACACTGACGATCATCGAAGATATTTAGATAATAGACCGTGGCATCCGCAGGCATATTTGCGGTAACTCGCGACGCTACGGCATCGATGTGAGCCGGTAATATTTCCCATTCGCGGTCCTGCCACCTTCCAGTCGATCGTGTGAAGCAAAGTTCGGCGTTGAGAAGAGGGACTTTTGACACAAACGTCGCCCACACTTCGTTATCGCGTGTTCCATGTTCGGTGATCGTGGCCAATGGTTTGCCTTGCTTCAAATGAGAATCCGCGTAGACCGAAATCTCTTCGGGATTCTCTCCGGCAGGCCCATGACCGTGTGGCATCCTTATGCGGAGGCATAGAGTTTGAGAACTCTTTGGCAGCATCCATGATTTCTTCCACGAATCCATCGGATACGCAAAATCATTGGTTCCATTGACCCAGAGCATCGGCATGCGAACTGCGCCAAGGTACTGCGCTGGATCCCATTGCTTCAACCACAGCGCAGACTTCTCTGGCCCTAGCCGCTCGAAACTCGGAAGCCACACCGAATTATCACCAAGGTAGCCGCAACCATAGACAGGCACTGCGAATTTGAAACGGTGATCGACGCCGGCCACAATGCTGGTAAGGTAACCGCCCCACGAAATCCCTGTGACGCCAATGCGATCAGCATCAACTTCCGGATAAGCTCGAATTAACGAATGCCCCAACGCCACCGCACTCACCGCGTGAAACGTCCACTGGTCCTGGAGCGGATCGTCCAGTTGACTGAAACTTGCATCCCACCCCGGCGGTCCGCCGAATTCATGTCGTTGCCAGTTGCCGTCCGTGCGAACGGGAACACAGCCACAAAGATCCATCGCGATTGCCGCATACCCCCGCGAATTCCACAGTTTAACCCAGCGTTCAAATGCGGTTCCGCCCCCGCCATGAATCAGTACCATCGCCGGGAATTTGTGCTCACCCGCGTTCGCACCTGCAGGGTGTGCCGGCACACCGTAGTACGCAAAAATACGAGTCGGTTTGCCTTGGTACGTTGGGCCTGCGTAATAAAACGCCCGTACCCCTTGAATCTGCGTGTCGTCCGCCGAGAAGACCTCTGGCGTTTTTGCCAATGCATCCAGATCAAACTGTACTCCGGAGTGTTCGCTCGTGGCAACTTTTTCCTGAGCCACTAACGTAGCATGTTCCCCTGCAAACAATAATCCAATTAGAGGCAGCAGACTCCGGGAACTGCGGGTAAGCAAATGCATCGCTGGCTTTCAGGCAATTGAGGGGCAGAACCATCAGACGATACAGAGTATCGCGAACATCCTTGTTTAGCGAGCAGCCTGCGTCATCTCGCCGGTCCGCTGCGATTCCAGCGTCGCTGCCCCCCCCGAGCCCCGACATCAACACAAAGGATTGCAGCTCACTCTGG
>Ga0209553_1000380_pt1 | contig 23342 bp, 23 predicted proteins | sample LauGreFBDMM110DN_2_FD_188217 | JGI IMG/M metagenome (GOLD analysis project Ga0209553, IMG submission 188217) | Freshwater lake microbial communities from Lake Michigan, USA - Fa13.BD.MM110.DN (SPAdes) (version 2) | ecosystem: Environmental > Aquatic > Freshwater > Lake | place: Lake Michigan...
TAAAAAAGGCAGTCGATATCCCCATTCATTTACATACCCATGATACGGCCTCTGTCCAGTCGGCTACTTATTTGAAGGCGATTGAGGCGGGAGTGGATATTGTCGACGGGGCTTTGGGTGCCATGTCTGGTTTGACTTCTCAGCCTAATTTGAATTCCTTGGTAGCGATGTTACAAGGTCAAAAGAATGAAAGCCACTTAGATTTAGATTTATTAAATGAGTATTCCAATTATTGGGAGGCGGTGCGTGCGATGTATGCTCCATTTGAATCTGAATTAAAGGCGGGCACGGCTGAAGTGTATACCAATGAAATTCCGGGTGGTCAGTATACTAATTTAAGGGGTCAGGCAATTGCCTTAGGTGTTGGTGATAAATTTGAATTATTAAAAGACAATTATTCGGAGGCGAATAAGCTTTTTGGCGACCTCGTTAAGGTGACGCCTTCATCCAAGGTTGTCGGTGATATGGCCATTTTTATGACGGCTAACTCACTGACCGCGGAGGATGTTTATGCGAAGGGAAGTACATTGTCTTTCCCAGAATCGGTTAAGGATTTTTTCAAAGGGGGATTAGGCCAGCCGTATCAAGGATTTCCTAAGCAATTACAGGAGATCATTTTAAAAGGCGAAGTGGCCTTAGAAGGTCGTCCAAATGATCATTTAGCGCCTATTGATTTCGATCAAGATTTCAAAGAATTTCAGGCAAAATTCCCAGATATCGAAGATGGATTCTTTGACTATCTGTCCTATAAAATTTATCCAAAAGTTTTCGAGGACTATTATAAAAACCATGCACTTTATGGGGAATTATCGGCTTTGCCTACACCCGCTTTTTTCTATGGATTAAAGCAGGATGAGGAGATTATGATTACGATAGAGCCGGGTAAGACGATCATTGTCAAATTCCTATATATGTCGGATCCGGATGAGTCGGGCTTACGGAATGTGACTTTTGATTTGAATGGTCAAGCTAGGCGAATTAAGATTTTAGATCGCAATATTAAGATCGAGAAAGCCCAACATGCGAAGGCGAAGGAAAAGGGGGATATTGGTGCTCCATTGCAAGGCCGATTGAGTCGTATATTAGTGAAGTCTGGGGATGAGGTAAAGAAAAATGCTCCCTTGTATATTATTGAGGCCATGAAAATGGAATCCATCGTTTCTGCACCTTTTGAAGGGTTAATTGGGAATGTGGTGTTGAATGAGGGTACGGTGGTGGAGCAAGATGATTTAGTATTAACGCTAGAGAAGGCTAAATTGCCAGAGCCTGATGTGGAGGAGTATTTATTTGTTTATGGTACGTTGAGACGTGACTGTGGCAATGACTTACATCGATTAATTGCTCGAAATTCCGATTACATAGGCATGGCTACGTTCCAAGGACAAATGTATCACGTAGCTGATTATCCAGGTATTGTGACTTCTGAGAATGATGCAGACCAAGTAGTTGGCGAACTTTATTTATTATCCAAAACGATTAAATTACTGAATGTATTAGATGAGTACGAGGAATTTGATGCGGAAGATTTAACAGCTAGTTTATTTGTCAGAAATAAAGTGAATGTAAATTTGAAGGGAAAAATAATCAGCTCGTATGCTTATTTATACAACCGGCCAGTGAATTCGCTGAAACGGATTACATCGGGTGATTTTTTAAAAGGATAATACATGAAAAATTTTATTTTGTTTGCACTTTGCTTGTTTTCTCTTTCGGCGGTAGCTCAAGAAAATCTCAAAAAAGCGCATGCCCATAATGACTATGAACATGCTAAGCCATTTTTCGAAGCATATAAATTAGGGTTTGGTTCTATAGAGGCGGATGTTTATGCGATTAATGGGGAGCTTTTGGTGAGTCATAATTTAGCAGATGTGAAGGCAGATCGGACTTTGAAATCCCTGTACATTGATCCCATTGTGGCCGTTTTGAAAGCTAAGAAGCAAGGCAATTTTCATCAATTTTTAATTGATTTTAAAACGAATGCGGACTCAACTTTACCCTTATTGATTAAATTTTTAGCTCCTCATAAAGATTTATTTATTAAATCGGGTTTGCGGATTGTTATTTCAGGCAATCGGCCAATGATCAAGGATTACATTAATTTTCCAACTTGGATCACGTTTGACGGTCGGTCTACCGAGACCTATCCAGCTGGACTGAAGAACTATGTTGTTTTGGAAAGTGAGTCTGTCTATAAATTTGGTATGTGGAGTGGGCAATCTCCCATGCCTGCGGCCATGAAGGAGAAACTTAACGTGTATGTGGAAACGGTCCATGGAGCGGGTAGAAAATTGCGCCTATGGGGAACGCCAAATACTTTAATGGCCTATCAAGCACTTTGGGATTTGGGAGTGGATTACATTGGAACAGATAATTTGTCGGAACTGGCCGACTTTTTGAAATTAGCCGCAAAGTAAATAGCTTTGCTTTTTGCCTTTTATACATAAAACCTATTTTAATGACTACTCGACGATCATTTATTCAACAATCTTCTTTGTTGGCCTTCTCAACTTTAATCCCTTTTTTGGCCAATAAATCTTATCAAATGGGTTATTCAGCCATTACTTGGTCAGGAAACGACGAGCAGGCTATCACGGATATTGCTTCATTAGGTTTTAAAGGAATTCAATTGCGAGCTAACTCATTTCCAGTGTACAAAGATGATCCTTCTGTTTTGAAAGCAAAATTGGATGCTGCCAAATTGAAGTTGGTGATGTTCTCAAGTGGAAATGTCGAAATCGATCCGGCGAAGGAAATGGCGACGATCGAACAGCATGTCAATCATGCAAAATTCGTTAAGGCTTTAGGTGGAACATCGATCCAATTGACCAATGGTCTTCGGAAAAAAGGAGTTTTGCCTACAGAGGCGGAATTAGTTCGCTTGGCGCAGGTAATGAATGAAATTGGCAAGCGCACGAAGGAAATTGGCATTCAAACCACGTATCACAATCACATGAATCAGTTTGGGGAGACGCCTGAGGAAGTAGAAACGTTAGTGAAAAATATGAACCCGGCTTATGCCAAATTACTTTTGGACGTCGCTCATTATTTCCAAGGAGGAGGCAATCCTGCGGAGGCAGTTTTGAAGTATAAAAATGTTATTCATGCTTTTCATATCAAAGATGTGGAGGCTCCAGTGAGAGGCCAAGAATCTAATCCTAAATCATACAAGTTTGTGGAATTAGGCCAAGGAAAGGTAGATTTAGCGGCTGTTTTCAAAAATATGGATCAAATTAAGTTCAAAGGTTGGGCTATCGTAGAATTGGACTCAGTTCCTGATAAAGCTAGAACGCCTTTGCAATGTGGTCAAATCAGTAGAAATTTTTTGAGCGATAAAATTGGCTATCAATTTTAGTAAATTTTTAAATTAGGATAGATGGCTTCTAAGCGCAATCCCGCGATAGGTTTTATTTTTATTACTTTATTGATTGATGTGATGGGCATCGGCTTAATTATACCCATTTTACCTACGTTAATTCGTGGGTTTACTGGGGGTGATTTGAGTACGGCTTCTCAATATGCCGGTTGGCTAATGGCCTCCTATGCCATTATGCAGTTTTTTTTCTCCCCTGTTTTGGGAGGATTGTCGGATCAGTTTGGGCGCCGCCCCATCATTTTAGCTTCTCTTTTTGGCTTCTCCATCGATTATTTAATTTTGGCGAATGCGCCTAATATCATGTGGTTATTTATTGGCCGATTATTGGCCGGTATCACTGGGGCCAGTTTTACTACGGCTCAAGCGTATATAGCTGATATTTCAAAAGCGGAAGATCGTGCTAAGAATTTTGGAATGGTGGGTGCTGCTTTTGGCCTTGGTTTTATTATTGGCCCCGCCGTAGGTGGGTATTTAGGAAGTTATGGGGTTCGAGTTCCTTTTTATGCTTCTGCTGTTTTAACATTGTTGAATGGTTTGTATGGCTATTTTGTTCTACCAGAATCTTTGTCAAAGGAGAATCGAAGGCGATTTGACTGGCGTCGTGCTAATCCCTTGGGCTCCTTGAAGAACATTACAAAATATCCATTAATCGCAGGTTTGGTCGGTGGATTCTTTTGTCTGCAATTGGCAGGCCAAGCCCATCCCAGCACCTGGTCCTATTTTACGATGAAAGTATTTGGTTGGAGTCCAAAGGAAGTCGGCTATTCATTAGCTTTTGTTGGTTTAATTGTCGCTGTCGTTCAGGGTGGACTTAACCGCTTAATCATTCCCAAAATCGGCGAAATTAAAGCTATTTCGTATGGTTTGATTTTATATGCCATTGGTTTTTTCCTTTTTTCCTATGCCTCTAAATCGTGGATGATGTACGTGTTTATGGTGCCCTTTGGGTTAGGTGGGATCGCTGGTCCAGCTTTACAAAGTTTGATTACCCAGCAAGTGGGTCCAGATGAGCAAGGGGAGTTGCAAGGTGGATTAACAAGTCTTCAATCTGTCACAACCATTTTAGGGCCTTTATTATCATCTAATTTGTTTGCTTATTTTACTTCTACTAGTGCTAGTATTTATTTTCCGGGAGCCGCGTTTTTTATGGCGGGAGCACTTGTGGTCGTGGGTTGGTTTGTGGTGATGCGATCTGTTCCCAATCGTAAAGCGGTATAATTTTTTAATCGGTGATTTTTTAAGATTAACGGAAATAAAAATAAAATAAAAAAAATTACCTTTAGAAAATCAAACCCTTAAAATATTTAAAACATGAAATTAATCAAAAGAAGTATCGCATTAGCGATTTTGTTTTTGACCAGTACAGGTATTTATGCACAAACTACTGATGAAATTATAGCGAAGCATCAAGCGGCTATGGGCAGTCCTGAAAAATGGGCTTCTGTTAAATCCATGGTCATGAAAAGTAAGTTTAACGTTCAGGGAATGGACATTGAAAGCAAGTCGTCGATTGTCGTAGGTAAATCATTTAGAACGGAAGTGGAAGTAATGGGCAATAAAATTATTACCGTTATCGATGGTGAAGGTGGTTGGATGAACCGTCCTGCCATGATGGGCGGGAGTGGCGAGCCGGAAGATTTGCCACGTGAGCAGGTTAAAGCAGGTATTTCTCAAAAGAATATAGGGTCTTCATTATTGATTGCCAAAAATGAGGGTTCCAAAATAGATTTAGTTAGTAAGGAAAAATTAGACGGAGCTGACGTTTATTTATTAAAAGTCACTAAAAAATCGGGAGAAGAGTCACAAGTATTTGTTTCAGTTTCTACAGGTTTTATTGTGAAGGCAATTAATAAAATGAATGTTCAGGGCCAGCAAGTTGAGGCTGAGGTTTTATACTCAAACTACAAATCCATTGAGGGATTGTTTTTTCCTTTTACGGTTGAAACACCAAGCCCAATGGGTGGGGGAAATATGGTCATAGAAACTTCGTCGATCGATTTGAATCCAGTATTGGACGCTTCTTTGTTTGCTAAACCAGCTAAGAAATAAAGAATAATTCTGTTCCGTAAAAATTTTAAAATACTCAAAAAGCTTATTGTTTTTTGAGTATTTTTTTAGGGTAAAAACTGGTTTAAATGATTTCTGGCTGATCTAATGGCCTTTACGATATCATCATCTGAACCTTCATAGGCCTTGTCTTCCACTTCAATCACGATGGGTCCTCGGTACCTGACATCATTTAAGGCACTGATGAATGAACCCCAATGAATATCTCCCAATCCGGGGATTTTAGGGGAATGATATTCTAATGGATTGGCTAAAATCCCTACTCGGTTCAGTTTGTCGTGATATACTTTAACATCCTTTAGGTGAATGTGATGCAATTTTTCTTTGTAGGCATAAATGGGGTATAGGTAATCCATCATTTGCCAGACCATGTGAGATGGGTCATAATTCAGTCCAAAATTGCTCGAAGGGATGATGCTGAACAATTGGTCCCATATTTTAGGTGTAGTTGCCAAGTTTTTTCCTCCAGGCCATTCGTCGTCAGAAAAAAACATGGGACAATTTTCGATGCCAATTTTTATATTTAGGCTGTCGGCTAGGTCAATAATTTCAGGCCAGACCTCTTTAAATTTTGAAATGTTGTAATCAATGTTTTTGGTGAAATCTCGGCCGACAAACGTATTAACATTTCCGATGCCTAACACGGACGCGGCTTTGATGATTTTTTTTATGTGATTTCTGTAAAATGAAGCCTGCTTTTCATCGGGGTCCATTGGGTTAGGATAGTAGCCCAAAGCTGAAATTTTAACGGATTGGTTCGCTAATTTGTCTTTTAATGCCAATAATTCATCTTGACTTAGCGCATCCACTGATATATGTGAAACACCCGCATATCTTCTGGTATCGGCATTTTCGCTTGGCCAGCACATCACTTCTACACAAGCAAATTGTTCTTTTTGGGCAAATGCTAATACCTCATCTAAATTTTTATTGGGTAAAATAGCTGAAACAAAGCCAAGGTCAAGCATCTTATTTTTTTAGGTTTAATACATAATAAATACCATAAGAGAAGGAGGCAATCCAGATGCCTACAGCCTCACGAGCCAATTCTTGGTTCATTGTTTTCATGCTAAGACCATCGGTTAAAAAACCTTCCCATGCTGTCATTTCTGACCATATTTGTAAACCGGCTGTAGCCGATAAGACAAATAATACGATGAGTAATTCTGAATTGCTTTTATGACGAAAGGCTTGAATAGAAACATAGGTGGCTACACCATAAATAGGTACCCATAAGATAGGGTCTGGGTCATTTAACTGCCAATATGAGAAAAAGACGAAAATGATGGCAAAGATTGCGCCTAAATAGGTTTGTATTTTTTTTATCATAATTTTTATTTACACAGGTTTTTTAGTGCATCTTTGGCCCCAGGATAATTTAATTTACTTGCTTGATTAAATGCTAAGCAAGATTTTTCGAAATTATTTTTTTTGTAATAGCTTAGTCCCAAAGCGTAATAGGACTTTCCATATTCCGAATTTAATGAAATTGTTCGTTCAAAATCTAAAATAGCTGAATCTAATTTATCTTCTTGGAAATAGAGGTTGCCACGGTTGTAAAATGCATTAATTTCTTTTGGGTTTAATTTAATGCTGGTTTTGAAATCTTCTTTGGAAAGGTCGATTTGATGTAATGCAGCTCGAATAATTCCTCTTTGTAAATATCCGGCACTTGAATCAGGGGCAATTTTGATTGCTTTTTCGATCGGATTTACTGCGTCTTTCCACGCATTTTTTTCCATAAAAGCGGCAGCTAAATTTAATTGGCCCAAGTAATTCGATGGTTTTAAGTCGACCGATTTCTGATAATCAAGAATGGCTTCATCTATTTTTTTTTCTTGAAAATTGATTACTCCTCGCAAATTATAGGCTTCTGAATAACCTGGATTTTTTTCAAGTGCTTTTTCAATGGCTTCTCTGGCCGTAATTAAATCCCCTTTTTTCATTCGAGCTTTCGCTTCTTCAAGCCATGACTCTGCTGAACTTGAACATCCTAGGTATAGAATATTCGAAATGATGAACAAAATAATATAATTGCCTAGGCGCATATGAAATCCTTTTTATAAAGGTATTAATGAGAATGCAAATTATCCATTATTATTTTGAAAAAAGCAGGTTTTATGCCATATTTGCAACGGCAAATTACCAGCTCCCGCTGAATCCCCCAGATTTTGATCAAAGCAAGGGTAGGTTGGTTGAGCGGTGAATTTGCCATTTTTTTTGTCTATTTTAACTCAAACTATATGAAGTTCTTTATTGACACTGCTAATTTAAATGATATTAGGGAGGCTCACGACCTTGGTATATTGGATGGTGTAACGACTAATCCATCTTTGATGGCCAAAGAAGGTATCAGTGGAAAAGATAATGTTTTAAGACACTACAAGGCTATTTGTGACATTGTAGACGGCGATGTTTCGGCTGAAGTGATTGCCACTGATCTAGCGGGGATGATCCGTGAAGGGGAGGAGTTGGCAGATTTAGATGATAAAATTGTCGTTAAGATTCCGATGATTAAAGAAGGAATTAAGGCATTGAAATATTTTTCTGAGCGAGGAATTAAGACTAATTGTACCTTAGTTTTCTCTGCGGGACAGGCTTTATTAGCGGCAAAGGCAGGAGCAACGTATGTATCTCCTTTTGTTGGCCGATTAGATGATATATCTTTTGACGGGATCGAATTGATTGAGCAAATTCGGTTAATTTATGATAATTATGATTTTGACACTCAAATTTTGGCAGCCTCTGTGCGTCATTCGATGCACATCATTAAATGTGCGGAAGCGGGTTCAGATGTAATGACCGGTCCTCTTTCAGTTATTTTAGCCTTATTGAAACATCCATTGACCGATAGTGGTTTAGCTACGTTTTTAGCTGATCATGCAAAGTCGGCTAATAAATAGATCATATTTATGTCCATTTTATCATTTAAAAATGTTCATGTTTCTCAGGATGGGGTTCCCACTTTGCAGGACGTTTCTTTGGAATTAAACCAAGGAGATTTTGTTTATTTGATAGGGAAGTCGGGCAGCGGAAAAAGTACTTTTTTTAAATCGATATTTGCTGAATTACCCATCGATTCTGGTCAGGCTTCCGTAGCTGGTTATTCATTAAACGATATTAAATCTAATGAAATCCCTTTTCTTCGTAGAAAATTAGGGTTTGTATTTCAAGATTTCCAATTGCTGACCGATCGCAATGTGGAAATGAATTTATCCTTTGTTTTGGAAGCAACCGGACATCATGATCAAGTGGAAAATGCGGCTCGCATTGAGACTGTTTTGGGTCAGGTAGGTATGTCTAGTGCCTTGCATAAAAGAGTTCATAAATTATCGGGTGGGGAACAGCAGCGAATTTGTATTGCTAGAGCTATTTTGAATAAGCCTGTTTTATTGTTGGCCGATGAGCCGACAGGCCATTTAGATCCTGAGGTTTCCTTAGAGATCATGTCATTGTTTCAGCAATTGAACCAACAGGGAACGACCATTTTGATGGCAAGCCATGATTATAATACCATGCGCAAAGTTCCAGGCCAATTTCTTCAGTGCGATGGAGGTAAAATTTCTCCTATCGACTCAATCTAATTTATTTCCCTGTTAAATACACAACCGGAATAATACATTCCTCTAGTGAAATCCCTCCATGTTGGAAGGTATTTTTGTAGTGATTAACAAAATGATTGTAGTTGTTAGGATAAGCAAACATACAATCTTCTTTTGCAAAAACATAGGTGGTCGACATGTTAGGCTTTGGCAGAAATAATTGCTCCGGCTTCCTTGAGACCATCATTTTACTATTGCTGTCCCAATTTAAATTTTTCCCTTGCTTATACCTTAAGTTCGTATTGGTATTGCGATCCCCCACAATTTTAATTGGATTTTGCACCCGTATCATTCCATGGTCAGTGGTGATAATGACGCGCCCTTTTTTGGCGGAGATCTTTTTCAACAAATCAAATAAGGGAGAATGCTGGAACCAACTAGCAGTCAAAGAGCGGTAAGCAGATTCATCGGGTGCTAATTCCTTAATCATAGCCATGTCGGTCCTTGCATGAGAAAGCATGTCCACGAAGTTGTAAACAATGACATTTAGATCGTTGGTCAGCAGTTTGTTGAAATTATCTACTAGCTGTTTTCCCTGATATTGATGAATGATTTTGTGGTAGGATGATTTAGCGTCTATTTTCAATCGCTTCAGTTGTTGTTGGAGATAAAATTCCTCATATTGATTGTATCCTTCATCATCATCTGAATCTCCTAAATCATGCACCCATTTGTCTGGAAAGTTTTTGTGAATCTCAGAGGGCATCATGCCAGCAAAAATTGAATTTCTGGCAAATGCGGTCGTCGTAGGTAAAATGGAATAATAGGTATTTTCTCTCTCAACTTGGAAATAATCTTGGATAAATACTTCCAATATTTTCCATTGGTCATACCTAAGATTGTCAACTAAAATGAAAAATAGTGGACTTTTGTCATTGATTAAAGGAAATGTATATTTTCTCATCATGAGGTGAGAAAGTATGGGAGTGTCTGAATCTGGCTTTTGGAGCCAATTTTCGTAATTTTTCTCGACAAACTTGCTGAAATGTGCATTGGCTTCCGACTTCTGACTATTCAATACCTCAGCCATGGATTTGTTCTCCGTATTGTCTATTTCTAATTCCCAATAGGATAGCTTTTTATAAATCTCAGACCACTCCTCTGCATTAAGTTTATCTTGGTATTGCATGGAAAGTGCCCGAAATTCTTGTTGGTAACTCAAATTTGTCTTCTCTTCCTGTAACCTTTTTTTGTCAAAAATCCGCTTCACTGAAAGAAGTAATTGGTTGGGATTGAGTGGCTTAATTAAATAATCGGCAATTTTTGATCCAATGGCATCCTCCATAAGTTCCTCCTCTTCCGATTTGGTAATCATGATAACAGGAAGATTAGGTCTGATTTGTTTGATGGCAATTAATACTTCAAGGCCAGACATTCCTGGCATATTTTCATCTAAAAAAAGTACGTCAAATTTTTGTTTGATCACCAGCTCCAGCGCATCAGCTCCTGAATTCACGGTACTCACTTGGTAGCCCTTATTTTCAAGAAAAATAATGTATGGCGTTAATAAATCTATTTCATCATCTGCCCACAGTATGGAGTATATCATATATTCGTTTTTTTCTTTAACTTAATTCAGGCCTTTTTATTGTAAATGACTTAAATTAAATTTTGTTAAGGCGTATGGGATTATTTACTATTTAAAATTAGCTAATTTTATGCAGTGAATCACGCAATGTATGTCAAATAAATCTCCAGTTCAGTTTACCGATTCCGCTTTATTGAATTTGTTGCCTTTAGTTCGAGAGAACAAAATGCCTGAGCCATTTGTCCGAGTTGGAATGAGGGGAGGGGCTTGCGGTGGGACATTTGTGTTGGGATTTGACTCAAAAACGGATCACGACGAGGCTTATTTAATTGACGAAATTCCGGTACTGATCGATAAGCGGGAGTTGCTTTTTGTCTTAGGAACGGTCATCAGTTTTGAGCCACAGGCCAATGGCTTTTATTTACACAAACCATAAATACATTTAATATGAAGTTTGCTGCGATTGACATAGGTTCTAATGCTGCCCGTTTACAAATTTCAAGTGTATTGGAAGATGAAGGAGTAATCAGTTTTAAGCGCGTCGAGTATGTTCGGTTTGCATTGCGTTTAGGACATGATGTATTTATCGACGGGGCTATTTCCCCTGAATCTGAAGTGAGAATTTTCAAATTATTACAGGCTTATAAATTGTTGATGGAATTGCATGAAGTGCAAGATTATGCCATTTGTGCCACTTCTGCGATGCGTGAAGCTGTTAATGCAGCTGAAATAATCACAAGGATCAATAAGATTTTAGAGATGAAAATCAATGTGATCGATGGGGCACGAGAGGCCGAATTGATTAATGATGTAGTTGTACAGTCGTTGCATCCTCAGAAAAATTACTTGCATATTGACGTAGGCGGCGGTTCTACCGAATTAAATATCTACCGAAACCGAGAAAAATTGGCTTCTAAATCTTTTAAAATTGGTTCTGTCCGTCTCTTGGAAGGCAAGGAAAAAGAATCTGATTGGGAAAAAATGAAGCAGTGGATTTCCTTGCAAATCGTATCTATGAATGGCCCCATTTATGCTGTAGGAACGGGAGGTAATATCAGTAAATTGTACAATATGTCAAGTGAGGTGAATGAGTCAAAGACTATGACGATGGATGAACTTAAAAAAATCGCCGCCTATGTAAGTTCTTTTACTTTTGAAGAACGCGTGCATAAATTAAGACTCAATACTGATCGTGCGGATGTCATTGTTCCGGCCTCATCTATTTATTTGGCGGCGATGGACTGCGCAGGTTGTCCCAGTATTTTTGTACCCGATTTAGGATTGAAAGATGGTATTCTTCAAATGCTGTATGATCGCTATAAGGCAAGAAAAAAAGCTTAATTATTTGGTGATTCTATAGGCCAAACCCATAGAAAGTACTTGCGAGAACTGCCAATTGGGATCTTGGTCGTAATCTCTAAACAATACTGCCTGCAAATTTGTGCTAAGGTATTTGTTTACTTTCATGGTAAAATTAGCGTCTAAACGGTGCACCATTCCATTGGATACACCAAATCTAAAATAATCAATTAAGGTGGAGTACCTTAATTTCATATTGACATTTTCAAATATTTCTCTTTCCACATTGAATAATAATTGGAACACAAATTGATTTCGAATATTGTCACCGGGTCTTTCTAGGCCAAATAAACCTGCTCTTGAAATACGTTCATCAAAAACAAACGTTTGCCTCAGACTACCTATACCAAATCGTGTATAAAATGTTTTTTGAGGATGATATTCTAATCCTAATGAGGTGGTTAAATAGGCGGGGGCAAAAATACTAGAGACTAATGAATCCACCGGAATACCCTTTTTGTTTTTTTTACCGAATTCAAATCCTTGAAAAAATTGCGTTTGGAAGTTGGTAGAACCATAAAAATCCCATTGGGGACTTATCCGATAACCGGCCTTGAATTCGTAAAAAATACGATCAACACTTTTCCGTAAACTTTGTGTTTTATTTTGAAGAAATCCCACTTGCATACTTAGATCACTAATTAAGCGCCAAGAAGAATTATTGATGGAGGCATTGTGATTTAAATACCAACCGGTCGCAAAGGTATTTGAACCTCCCCCTTTCCAGTTGTCACTAAAGCTGGCCTGATTTAAATCGATGCCCGTGGCAAAATTTTGTTTCCAAAAAACTTTTAAGGAATCTTTTTGAATGGAATTTTCGGCCAACAATGGAAAGCTGAAAATTAAAATCAAATAAATAAACCAAAGTTTCATGCCGTAAAGGTACATAAATCATTTATTTAACGAACTATCAAATTTTAGCTATGTCAATCCAAATTTCGACCAAGCTAGTAAATTCCTCATTCGGGCATAATACATTTAATCCATCCCCTGTGTTGAAAGCATCTGTATTTCCGGTCATGGGCTCGATGGCTACACAATTTTCAGAATTTGGCGCAAACACTACTAAATAGGGAAATTCAACTGAGTTTTGCTTAAGAAATAGACTAATTTTTGACTCACGATCGCTTAATTCGGTTAGGTGATCTTTTTGGCTTTTTAATTTAAAAACGTTGTCTAATGTCGTTTCGGAAAATCGAACGGGCATTGGAATGGAAACGCTTTCCTCTGCCATGGGAATCATCTGTGCATCCGAAATGTACTTTAATGTGGGGCTGAAATTAATTTCTAAATGACTTATATCTGCGTTCGCGATTTTAAAATAAGGGTGCCAGCCGCAGGCAAAAGGCATATTTGTTTGCCCTGTATTTTGGCATTTGAAATTCACGGTAAAGATTCCTTTTGAGCTTAGTGTATAGGTCAATGTAAAAATAAATGGGAATGGGAAGCCTGGGAAATCTCCTGGGTAGTTGTGAATAAAAGAAACTTTGGCCAACGCATCATTGGATTTCTCCTCTGAAATAAAAAATTTTTTCCGAGCAAGAAAACCATGAATGGCATTTCCGAGATTGGATTCGTTGATGGGCAATTGGTAATTTCGACCTTCAAATGAATAATTGCCATTTCGAACTCGATTAACCCAGGGAGCTAACAATGCGCTAGGGTACAAGTCGTTTTCCTCGACAGGTTTTTCTCCAGGAAGGTGAATGAGTTGGACTAGTTTGTTTTCGCAAATCAATTCCAGTTCCACTAAAGTTGCCCCTATTTCAGGCAATATGACTACTTTTTCACCCGTTTCTGGGTTTCGTAGAATTACTTTTTTTTCACTTAAAGGTTCAGCATGTATAATTATTTCCATATCGTTTTTTCTTCAATACCCATTCCATACAATGCAAAATCAAATTTTACAGGATCCTTGGGGTCGATTTTTTTTAATTCTTCTGTAAGTTCTACCGCCTTTTTCCAATTGGGCAAGCCGGGAACAATTAAACCCAATGTTTCCGCCGTTCTTTGAGAATGAACGTCTAAAGGACAAATTAATTGTTGGGGTTTTATTTTTTTCCAAAGGCCAAAATCAACTCCCATCTGATCCTCTCTAACCATCCACCTTAAAAACATGCATATTCGTTTGCAAGCCGAATTTTTATTTGGAGTGGAAACATGTTTTTTAGTCCTTTCCGGAGCCCAAGGATCATTAAAAAAATGCGTGTAAAAGTCATTAATTGCCTTCGTTGTATTCAATTCATGTAAGATATTATCTGGCACAAAGGCTGTTTCTAAACTCGGATGGATGGTGTAGTGCCTGTTGAAAAACCGAAGGAAATAAAGCGCATCTGTACTTTGAAAAGTTCGATGTTTAAAGGATTCAAACTGTTTTAAATCGGTCTCCTGGTGATTTAGGATGAAATCGTGAGGTGTCCCATCCATTAGATCAATTAATTTTTTGGCATTGTTGAGGATGGTAGTTCGCTGACCCCAAGATAGCATCGCCACCCAAAATCCCATGATTTCCCGGTCTTGTAATTTGGTAAATAAATGGGGAATTTGAATGGGGTCGTGTTCGATGAACCTAGGATGATTGAAAAATGCGTATTTCTTCTCAAGAAGTTCTACGATTTCTTCCTTCATGGGCTTATTTTATTTTGCTAAAAAATGCGATGAGTTTGGAGGGAAATGAAAATATCCAAACCAACAAGGTAACTGCGGCTGAAAATAGTGCGATAAATGGATAGGATAAGATGAAGAAAATTTCAAAAACTACATTTCCTACCGTGATCGGTCTTTTGCGTTTTGGCATTTTATTGAATTAAATAGCTGATCTCGGCCCTGATTCTTTTGTCAACTGCATTTAGTCGTTCAAATGCCTTAGGAGAAAGTTTAATGATTAATTTTCCATCTGAGTTGGGCAATCTACCGATCACTTTAACCCATATACTTTGATTGTTTGCTAAATTTTTGACCAAAACTAGCGTACCTATCGGCGCCGATTTGTGTAAGGCTAAATACTTGCCAGAATTGTCAGGTACCTCGATTAATTCTGCAATTCCTGTTTCAATGGTCTTTTTTAAGCCATCTGATTCTTTACTGTCCGATTTTAATTCTTCTATTCCTTTATCGTTTTTGCTGCCCAATAAAGTTGATTTGTCAATGACGAAATTTTTCGGCGCCTCGACTAATAACCGTTGGCCCTCTTTCAAAACATCTGAAGTTAAATTATTCCATTTTCGGATATCGGCCATCGTTACTTTATGCAAATTTGCTATGGTTAATAGACTTTGTTTGGCAGAAACGATGTGAATGTCAGATTCAATGGGTTTAACTTCTTCTTGTTTTTTTACCACCACTTTTTCCAAAGGTTTAGCAGGAGCAATTAGTGCATTTGTAGCTTCGTCTAAGTAGTGAATGGGGATGAATATGATTTCTCCTGCATTGATCGGAATGTTTACTTCAGGATTAATTTGCTTGAACTCAGTTAATGAAAGATTAAAATGCTTTAATATCGAGTAAAGGGGTTGCTTGTTTTCCACCTTGTACACGATATAGGTTTTATTGTTTTCTTTTTTAAGTCCTAAGGAATCAATCGGGCTTCCAAAAGCGCTCGTGAATCCCACACTCAACAAAACGAATAAAAGTAGCTTTTTAGAATTCATAAAATATTAGTTGATGCTTGTCTTTAATATAAATCAACGTGCGATTGAATATTTGAAACGTATTAAAACCAATGGTTTCCCCCTCCGCAATTATTTCGGTATGCTCCGTTTCAAATCCTTTATCGCACACTCTAAGGATGTTTTTTAAGCCACCTTCGTAAAGATAATAAGAAAATATTATCTTATCATTTCCGTCCCAACAATCCATGGCTTTGACTATATTTTCGTCAAAATTTTGTTTAAAAAATAACTTAAAATCTGAAAATCCCGGTTGGTTTTCCTCAAAATGAGCTGGGTTTTCAAAAAGAAACTGGTTGCTTCCTTCATCAGTTGGGTCTTCAGGGATTTCAAAATGGCCTGACTGTAAATTTATCCAATAGAGCGATTTTTCTTGAACCACTTGAATATGTGAATGAGTGAATTTTACCCAATGCGTGATGGCAACCTCATAAATTAAATTTCCAGAGGCTAAATCATAGGCCTCTAATGCTTCAATACCTGGATTTATGCCCGATTTTAAACGAAGGAATAATCCGATATTCCCCACGCCTTTTAACCAGGTTTTTATTTTATTGGAGGGATCAAAGGAACAAATATCACTCGCCATTCGCTTCGAAATATCAAAACTGACCCATTGGGTTTTGGTAGGCGACCTAAGTTCAATCCAAAGTTTAGGAATATCTTTTGTTCCGAAATATCCGATACTCCAAATTGTTGATTCAAATAAATGTTTGGATATTTTTTCCAAAAGCGAGAGCGATTTTAATATAAATTATGTGCAAATTTGTTAAATTTCATTGAATAAAATCAATTTATTATGATCCAAGGTAAAAAAGTTGTGGCCGTAATTCCAGCACGTTATGCGTCGACTCGCTACCCTGGCAAGCCATTGGTGGATCTAGGTGGAAAAACGATGATTCAAAGAACATACGAGCAGGTAGCCACGGTGAAGGGTTGGGATCAAATTATAATAGCCACCGATGATGAACGCATTTTTAAGGTGGCTCAGTCATTTGGTGCGACGGTCATGATGACTTCAGCGTCTCATGTTTCTGGTACGGATCGATGTGCAGAAGTATTAGCTAATTTAGGGGACGGCATTGATTATATTGTGAATATTCAAGGGGATGAGCCCTATATTGAACCTCAGCAACTCATTGAAATTACGAATGCGATGGATTCAAATGCCCCCATTCTGACTTTAGTCAAACAAATTACCACGATTGATACTTTGTTTAACCCAAATTGTCCTAAGGTAGTCTTGGACAATAATAACCAAGCTTTGTATTTTTCTAGACATGCCATTCCCTACATGCGCGGATTACCTCAGGAAGATTGGTTGACGCATCATCGATACTTCAAACACATAGGTTTATACGCTTATCGTACTGATATTTTAATGTCCATCAGCCATTTACCTGCCTCGGATCTTGAAACTTCTGAAGCCTTAGAGCAGTTGAGATGGCTACAAAATGGTTTCCCAATCCAAGCGGTAGAAACTCAATTTGAAACCATCGGCATTGATAGCCCCGAAGACCTTGAAAAAATTAAAAAATTAGGTTTCCTTTGAAACAAAATTGATGGGTGGTCGGTTGAATGATGTATCTTTGCAAGATTTTTAACCTTTTTATTTAGTCGCTTTGATTCGTTCAAAGTTTCAATTGTCTATGCTTAAAACAGATATACGAGAACTTTTACTAGATAGGATTTTTATCCTAGATGGTGCTATGGGTTCTTTAATTCAACAATATAACCTGACTGACGCTGATTATCGCGGCGAACGATTTAAGGATTTTCCTCACGAACTTAAGGGTAATAATGATTTGCTTTCGATCACGCGGCCTGATGTGATCAAAGAAATTCATGCTCAATATTTTGAGGCTGGTGCGGATATAGCGGAGACTAATACCTTCTCGGGTACCTCTATTGCGATGGCAGATTATTACTTGGAGGATTTGGTGTATGAATTAAACTTTGAGTCTGCTAAAATTGCCAGAGAGGTTGCCGATGAATTTACGGAAAAAAATCCGAGTAAGCCTAGGTTTGTCGCTGGTTCGATAGGGCCTACTAATCGTACTTTGTCCTTGTCACCAGATGTCAATGATCCTGGTTTTCGTGCCGTCACCTTTGATGAATTGGTGATTGCATACCAAGAGCAAGTTCGTGGCTTAGTGGACGGAGGCGCCGATTTATTATTAGTCGAAACCGTTTTTGATACTTTAAACGCAAAAGCGGCTCTTTTTGCCATAGACCAATTTTTTACTCAAAATCCCAATCATACCTATTTACCTGTCATGGTTTCGGGAACCATTACGGATGCCTCTGGGCGTACACTTTCAGGGCAAACGACGGAAGCATTTTTGACATCTATTTCCCACATGCCTCTTTTGTCGGTAGGTTTAAATTGTGCTTTAGGAGCGGATTTAATGCGTCCTTATGTGAAAACATTGAGTGACAGGTCGCCATTTTTTGTTTCAGCACACCCGAATGCAGGTTTACCCAATGAAATGGGAGAATATGATGAATCTCCAGAGCAAATGGCTGAGGTGATTGAGGATTTTCTCCAACATGGTTTTGTGAATATCATTGGTGGTTGTTGCGGTACGACACCGGCACACATCAAGGCGATTGCAACGATTGCTTCAAAATATAAGCCACATCAGATTCCTGAAGCAGGCCACAACCAAATGCTTTCAGGTTTAGAACCGCTTGAAATTACGCCATTGACCAATTTTGTTAATATAGGTGAGCGGTGTAATGTGACAGGTTCAAAGAAATTTGCCCGATTAATTCGTGAGGAAAAATTTGAAGAAGCGATTGCCGTCGCTCGGGAACAATGTGATGGTGGAGCCCAAATTCTGGATGTTAACCTAGATGAAGGGATGATTGATGGAGTGAAAATGATGCCACAATATTTGAATTTATTGATGTCAGAGCCCGATATAGCCCGATTGCCGATCATGATTGATTCGTCGAAATGGGAAGTGATCGAAGCTGGTTTAAAATGCGTTCAGGGGAAATCGATCGTTAATTCGATCTCCTTAAAAGAAGGGGAGGAGAAGTTTATTGAATCTGCCCACAAAGTGAAAATGTATGGTGCATCTGTTGTCGTCATGGCATTTGATGAGCTAGGCCAAGCAGATTCTTATGAAAGGCGGATTGAAATATGCCAACGAGCCTACGATATTTTAACGAAGGTGGTTGGGTTTCCTGCTCAAGATATCATTTTTGATCCCAATATATTAACGGTTGCCACAGGAATGGATGAGCATAATAATTATGCGAATGATTTTATTAAAGCAACGCGTTGGATTAAGAAAAACCTGCCATTTGCTAAGGTTTCAGGCGGTGTTTCAAACATATCGTTTTCATTTAGAGGGAATGAATTAGTTCGAGAAGCTATGCACACCGTTTTTCTATATCATGCGATTAAGGCGGGTATGGATATGGGGATTGTGAATGCGAGCCAACTAGGTGTTTATGATAATATTGACAAAACGCTGAGAGATTTATGTGAGGATGTTTTATTGAACCGTAATTCAGAGGCTACTGAAAAGTTGATCGTGTATGCGGAAACGGTTAAATCGGCTGGTAAGGAGCAAGTAATAGATGATGCTTGGCGTCAACAGCATGTCAATAAAAGATTGGAACATGCCTTAATTAAGGGATTGACTGAATTTATTGACGAAGATGTAGAGGAAGCAAGAAAATTAGTGAATAAGCCAATTGAGGTGATTGAGGGGCCATTAATGGATGGGATGAATGTGGTGGGTGATTTGTTTGGAGAAGGAAAAATGTTCTTACCCCAAGTGGTAAAATCTGCACGGGTGATGAAGAAGGCAGTAGCCTATTTACTGCCTTATATTGAAGCGGGAAAGGATGTTGGCGAAAGCTCATCGGCAGGTAAAATCCTTTTAGCTACGGTGAAAGGGGATGTGCATGACATTGGAAAAAATATCGTTGGCGTAGTTTTGGCTTGTAATAATTATGAGGTGATTGACTTAGGGGTCATGATTTCTTGTGATAAGATATTAGCTGCAGCTAAAGAACATCAAGTGGATATTATTGGGCTTTCGGGCTTAATAACTCCGTCTTTGGATGAAATGGTTTATGTCGCAAAAGAAATGGAGCGATTAGGATTTACAGTTCCATTATTGATCGGTGGAGCCACCACTTCCCGCATTCACACAGCAGTGAAAATTGATCCTCATTACTCAGGTCCAGTCATTCACGTGTTAGATGCCTCTAGATCAGTTCCTGTAGCTGGCCGCTTATTGCAAAGTGAATTGACCCAAAATCAAATTTTCACTGAGATCAAGCAAGAATACGAGGAGCTAAGAATTTCACATGCGGCTCGTCAAAAAGATAAAAATTATTTAAGTATTGCGCAGGCACGTGAAAAATCTTCAGGCATTGATTGGACTGGGTTTACATCTAGCCAACCGTCATTCCTTGGGGTTAAATATTTCCAAGATTATTCATTGGCCGAAATAGCGAAATACATTGATTGGACTCCATTTTTCTCTACTTGGCAATTGTCAGGAAAATATCCAAAGATTTTTGAAAATGAAACGGTGGGGGAAGAAGCACGTAAGTTATTTAAGGATGCCCAAGCCTTATTGGCCGAAATTATTGATCAAAAATTATTGACTGCCAAAGCAGCTTTAGGTTTTTTCCCGGCTAATTCATTTGGCGATGATATTATTTTACATGATTTTACGGAGAAAATAAATGAGGTTTCCTGCGAAAAACATGGGGTTCATCGGAAGGTTGATTATGAAATTCAGCCGAAGGATTATTTATCTGATTCATCTTATTGGTTACATCATTTAAGGCAGCAGGGCCAAAAGGCCATTAATTTACCTAATCGTTGTCTAAGTGATTTTGTGGCTCCTATTGAGGGGAAAACAACGGACTTTATTGGCGCTTTTGCGGTTACTACCGGTATTGGCATAGAGGCTTTGTTGGAGAAATACGAGAAACAGCATGACGATTATAATTCGATCATGGTGAAAGCCTTAGCGGATCGATTGGCTGAAGCCTTTGCAGAGTTGATGCATGAGCGCGTTCGTAAAGAATATTGGGGATATGCCCATGATGAAATTTTAAGCAATGAAGATTTGATTTCGGAAAACTACCAGGGAATTAGACCGGCACCAGGTTATCCTGCTTGTCCTGATCACACCGAGAAAAAACGTCTTTTTGAATTACTTGACGCCGAAAGTCAAATTGGTATTCAATTGACCGAAAGCTATGCCATGTATCCAGCTTCTGCGGTTTCTGGATTTTATTTCTCACATCCTGAAAGTACTTATTTTGCCTTAGGTAAAATTGCCAAAGATCAGGTGATTGATTATGCTGAAAGAAAAAATATGTCTTTGGAAGAAATAGAAAGATGGTTGAGTCCAGTTTTAAATTACGATTAGGAAGATGACTAAGATTACACAATATTTACAAGAAGCCAAAGGAAAAACCCTATTTTCCATTGAGATTATTCCGCCAATGAAGGGGCAGCATTTGGGTGAGTTGATGTCACACATTGAGCCTTTAATGGAATTTAAGCCACCTTTTATCGAGGTGACTTATCACAGGGAGGAATACATTGAAAAAATGGTCAATGGTGTTTCTACTCGAATTCCCATCCGTAAGCGTCCAGGAACATTAGGTATTTGTGCGTCTATCATGCAAAAATTCCAAGTGGATGCCGTGCCACATGTGATTTGTGGAGGATTTACCAAAGAAGAAACGGAAGATTTTTTGATTGACTTGCATTATTTGGGCATTGAAAATGCCTTGATTTTACGTGGGGATCAGGAGAAAGGGGAAACGCATTTTATTCCTAAACCAGGAGGTCACGCGTATGCAAATGAGTTGGTAGGCCAAGTGAAAGCGATGAACCAAGGAATCTTATTGCATGAGGAAACGGAATCACTTCCTACCAATTTTTGTATTGGGGTGGCTGCCTATCCGGAAAAACATTTTGAAGCGATTTCATTGGATGAAGACATGCGCTTTTTAAAACAGAAAGTGGATGCGGGCGCTGATTACATCGTGACTCAAATGTTTTTTAATAATGAGAAGTATTTTGATTTTGTGCGTAAATGCCGTGAGATAGGTATTTTAGTCCCTATTATACCAGGAATTAAGCCTTTAGCTACTCTAAAGCAATTGGAGATATTGCCTGAGATTTTTCATTTAGAAATCCCAGAGGCATTAGCTTCAGAGGTTCGCAAATGTGATAATAATGCTGCAATAAAGCAGATAGGCATTGAGTGGGCGATCCAACAAGGTAGAGAGCTTATCAATGCCCATGTGCCAGCATTGCATTTTTATACTATGAGTAAGTCAGATAGTGTTCGGGCGATTGCATCCGCATTATTTTAGACCTCGTCTAGTAGTTTTACTTGTTTCCAATTTTTTCCAGAACGAATTCTGTTCAATTGAGTATGTGTGATGCCAAATTGCTTGGCAATCATCTTAAGTCTGCTTTTATCCGACCTAAGCATTTGTTTTATTAACATCACTTTTCCTTCGGTCAATTTATAATTTTTAGTCCTTAGTGGAATGAGTCGATTGATGACCGATGGGTTATTTTTATTGTGCTCGGTGACTTTACTTCGATCTGCCCATTGTAGGTTATCTGCGCGATTATCCAGTTTGTTATAATCGAGATGTATCACAAAAGTATCTTTCGGATTGTTTTGTGGGCAAAAATGCTCAGCCACTAATTTATGTATGTAGTGGTTGACCGATTTGTTGTGAAATCGCACATTGAGCGATTGATATCCCTGAATGAGAGAGCCATGAATTAAAACGCCTTCTTGGGTATTTTGAAAGCTTTTAATTCGGCCGTAGTTTGAAATCTCATAATGGATTTGATTGTCGAATTCAGGAAAGTCTACCCTTTCCCATTTTTCGTTCCAATAGTTAGCTATTGGAACTTGCTCCATTTTTTTCATTATTTTGTTGGCGAATTGTTTCTTTTGAATGCATTAATTTCTAATCCATTCGTTAATTTATCGGTAATAACGGAATTTAATATTTAATATTGCGATTATTTATTGAGAATATGAGAGTCTTGATTTTTGGGGCGTCTACAAACCCAGATCGTTATGCTTATAAAGCATTGGAATTATTGGTAGAAAAGGGGCATGAGGTCTATTTGAAAGGAAATAAAGCGGGTATAGCTTTGGGTTTTACCATACAGGTGGAAAAAAATGATTTTGATCATATCCATACGGTCACGCTGTATGTAGGTCCGCAAAATCAACAGAATTTGATTGAGGATTTAATCCAAATAAAACCCAAACGCATTATTTTTAACCCAGGTACAGAGAACCCGAACCTATACGCAGAAATAGAAAAATTGAATATTGAAGTGGAAGAAGCCTGTACGCTGGTACTTTTACACACAAACCAATTTTAATTACAGGGCCTTTAGGGTAAATTCGAATTCCTCCATGATCAAGTTGGCCAATAATTTATTACAAGCATTGGTCACAATTTCATTCGCTTCAGACTCATTATTAGCATCTAAAGTTAATGTGATATGCTTTCCGATACGCACATCCGCTACTTGATGTATGCCTAGATTTTGCAAACCGATACGAACGGCTTTCCCTTGAGGATCTAGAATTTCTTTTTGAGGCATTACATTAATTTCAGCTAAAAATTTCATTTTTTGGAGGGATTGAGGATAAAAATTATTCCAGATAAAAGGATATAGCTAATCACAATGATCGGGAAAGCTACAAATTTAAGCA
>Ga0209553_1000381_pt1 | contig 23306 bp, 14 predicted proteins | sample LauGreFBDMM110DN_2_FD_188217 | JGI IMG/M metagenome (GOLD analysis project Ga0209553, IMG submission 188217) | Freshwater lake microbial communities from Lake Michigan, USA - Fa13.BD.MM110.DN (SPAdes) (version 2) | ecosystem: Environmental > Aquatic > Freshwater > Lake | place: Lake Michigan...
AAAAAGGTTGAATTGATAGGCTCAACGACAAATTAAGTGCGCAGCCCTAGAATCGCAAAAATGCTGAGTTTTTGAACAGGGACCTCTGAGCCCCGTTCGCTGAGCCTGAACGGAGGTCGAGGAATACAGGGCAACTAAGCCCGCGCACTTAATTTGTCGTTGGGTAATGCTTATCGGGGACACAGCTTTATGGTTGACACTTTGAGGACACGTGCGACAAAAGTCCTTGACAAAATTGGCAAAATGCGTTGGGTTGACCTGGCGTGACGAGAGACGCAGCGCTATCGTTCCTGTGCTTTTGCGGAAGGAGCGACGCCGTGCGGTATCTGGAAGATCCTCGACAAAGTGAGCTGTTTGATGTCTTTGCCGACATTCTTGCGCCGGTCGCTTACCGGCGACTGACCAGTGGTTGGCAGCATGTCTTTCGGCAAGCCATTTTGAAGTTGATGCCGGCAGGAAAGCTGGCGGAACACTTCGATCATCAGATGGGGCGGCCTACCAAAGAGCTCTATTCCATGGCTAGCCTGTTGTTCATCATGGAGTTCCGCAACTGGACTCACGAGGAAGCCGCGATGCATACATGTTCAACATTGATGCGCAGTATGCACTGAATCTGCAGCCGGAAAAGCAAAGCCTGTGCCGTCGCGCAATTGAGCGAGATATCAAACAGTTTCGCGATGACGAAGGGTGCAGGCGATCATGCACGATGTCACCGGTGAACTGGTACAGTTGCTGGTCAAGGTGTTTGAGCAGCAGTGTGATGTCCGGCCGGAATCTCCTGCGAGCCGCGAGCGTCCGCTCACTCATCGCAGGACTGACGAAAGGTGACCAGACAGGGCAGTCTGCGCAGTGTTTTGCGACGTCATATCGCCGTCTGGCGACTTCCAGCAGATTCTTGGTCGCCTGAAAAATTACACCATCGCTCCAAAGCAAAAAATTTCGCGTCCGTCACCAAAACCAAATTCCAACCATGCGACTTTTGTCGCACGTGTCTATATACTGCGGTCGCCTATTTATCAGGGCACACTTCTCTCATGCAGAGGCACAGATCATGAATGATAACGGATTGCAGTTGCCAGAGTCCACGCGCGTCAGGTTGGTCCAATTTCAACAGCGTGTTCGCGTCATCAAAATTGCGGAAGGCATTCTGGCTGGTCTTCTAGGTCTCGTACTTTCATATCTCACGGTATTTGTCATCGATCGCTTCATCGATACTCAAGCAATCCTGAGAACGGTGTTATTGGTGACCGGATTGATCGGTATGGCCATATTTTTTCCGCTCAAGTGCCATCGCTGGGTCTGGGGTACGCGACGAATGGAACAGGTCGCAATTCTCCTGAAACACAAATTCCCTGCGTTGGGTGATCAACTGCTCGGGATTGTTGAACTGGCTCATAGCGAAAAAGATTTGGGTAGCAGTCTGCGTTTGGCTCAGGCCGCCATTCAACAAGTCGATGCTGCTGTCCGCGAACGCAATTTCGCAGATGCTGTCCCGCATGCACGTCACAAGTTTTGGGCGACCATCGTTGCGGTGCCTGCGGTGTTGGCAGTGCTGGCGTGTGCCATCGTGCCTGCGGCAGGATTCAATGCGTTGGAGCGCTGGCTGATGCCTTGGCGGGATAAAGCCCGCTACACATTTGCTCAAGTTGAAAATCTGCCAAGGCAAATGGTCGTGCCGCATGGCGAACAATTTAGACTAGATGCTTCACTGTCGAATGCGACGCGCTGGTCTCCCGATTCAGCTTCAGCAAAGTTCAAGGGTCAGGCGGTCGTGAATTCTGAGAAGCAAAACCAAGCGTATCAGTTTCAGTTGCCGGCTCAGACGACCAACGGCACCCTCAATGTTCGGGTCGGGGACCTCACAAAGGATGTCGCCGTTGAAGTCGCAAACCGACCGGAATTAAATGCGATTTCCGCACTGATCACCTTGCCGGAGTACCTTGAGTACAAGGATCCCGTAAGGGCCGACGTTCGTGGCGGCGTGATTTCCGTATTGAAGGGTGCCACGGCAGAATTTGAAGCCGAAGTGGGACGTAACCTTGTCGAAGCCACTGTGAAGAATATCCCGGCCCATGTCGAAGCCAACCGGATTCGCCCGGCTCCCGTGACGGTGTCCGCATCCGATGTCCTAGATTTTCGGTGGCGTGATGAATTAGGGCTGACCGCGCGAGATGCATTCAGTCTGAAAATCAACGCTGTCAATGATGCCGCGCCAGAGATCAGTTTCCAGCAACAGGATCCGCAGCAAGTTGTCCTTTCAACCGACACGATTACGTTTGACCTCCAAGCACGTGATGATTTCGGAGTCAAGAACGTGGGACTTGAATGGAAAGGTTTACAACATCCCGTCCAGAACCCAAATCCGGATTCAGGCGATAAACTGGTGAAAGGCGGTGCTCCGGAACAAACACGTCTGACGGCGACGGCGACGTTCTGCGCCGACACAGACAACGTGCGGGCTCAAACGCTTGAGTTTCGATCGTATGTCGAAGATTACAAACCAGAGCGGGGGCGCATCTATTCTCCGGCATATGTGCTGCATGTGATGACGCCCGAACAGCACGCCGTCTGGATGATGAGTCAACTCCGCCGCTGGGCCAGCCTTGCGGATGACGCATACGAAGAAGAAATGCGTTTGCATGATGCCAATCGTCAGATTCGCCAGATGGATTCCGAGCAATTGAATGCTCCGGAAACGCGGCGGAACATTGAACAACAGGCAGATGCTGAAAAAGCCAACGGCCAGCGACTGACGGCCGTGACCGATCAGGGGGATCAATTGCTCAAACAGGCCTTGCGAAACAAGGAGATGATGGTTGGGCATTTAGAAACGTGGGCGAATGGATTGCAGCGTCTCCGTGATATCGCCGACAATCGAATGCCGTCGGTCGCTGACCTGCTCAGCCAAGGAGCAAAAGCGGCTGGCAAAAAAAACGCGGCAAATGCTCAGACAAAATCAAAAACAGGCCCGCAGGCAGGTCACAACAAAGGGGCTCAAACTGGCAAGCCAGATGGTGCACAGCAGAATGAGCAGCCACCACAACCCGCTGTGCCGAAGTTGACTGATACCGAATCCGGATTCAACAAGCAAAATGCGAGCACTGGCGAGCAGCAAGCCGCCAAAGCCGGCAAAGGCAAGTTTGGTTTGCCAACCACCGTGCTGCAGGGTGGGCCGCCTGCGGATAATCAGAAAACACCTAAAACGCCAGCCGCAGAAAAGGTCGAGGAGGCCGTGCAGGAACAAACGGAACTGCTAGCCGAATTTGAAAAGGTTCGCGAAGACTTGCAAAAGATTATGGATGATCTCGAAAACAGCACTTTCGTCAAACGTTTCAAGGCCGCCTCGCGAGAACAACTCGAAGTCGCGACCGCCCTTAATCGCACGTTATTTGATGGCTTCGGTGTGACCGAGGAATCTCTTGATCAACGCCAAAAAGACCAAACGGCTCGTATTGCCGATCGGGAAATGGCGCAAAGCCAAAAAGTGCAAGATATCCAAGATGATCTGGAGGCCTACTATGATCGCCGCAAGGAAGAAAAATTTATGCGAATCCTGCAAGAGATGCAGGAGTTTCAGGTAGTCAAAAAACTGGATCAACTGGGAGAACGAGTGCGGATCAACCGCAGCGGCGATTCGATCGCCCGCGCGGAATACTATGGCGACACACTCGACCGCTGGGCTGAAGAACTCGTCTCAGCTTCGAAATGTGGCCAGTGCAAAGGCGGTAAGGGTGACAGCCTGCCGCCCTCCATTGTGCTGGAGGTAATGCGAATTCTGGAAGGTGAAATGGATCTGCGAGAAGAAACGCGGTCGCTAGAGCAAGTGCGTGAAAAACTCGAAACCGGAGCCTATGCGGACAAGGCGGAACTCCAAGCAGAAACACAGCAGAAGCTTTATAATCGCACGATCAATGTGGTGATGGACATCAGTGCGTTGCCGCTGGGCGAGCAGAAATTTGGCAAAGAAATCCAGTTGATCACGGCCGCTGGTGGTGCCATGAACGATGCGACCGTTGTTCTAGGTCGTCCGGATACCGGTCGCGAAGCGATTGCAGCCGAAACAGAAGCGATCGAGCTATTGTTGCAGGCTAGGCGTGCGAATCCAAAGAGCGGTGGCGGTGGTGGTGGTTCAAATCCAGGTGGAGGTGGGACGGGTGATACTGATCGTGTCGCGTTGGAACTGTACGGGCCCGGGGTGGATCCGCTTGCTCAAATTGAAGCTCGCGGGGTTCAACAATCGACAGGTACGACGAACGATCAGGTTCCTGCCGAATTCCGGGATGGAATCGATGCGTTCTTTAATGCGTTGGACAACAGAAAGTAGTTCGAATCTCGAGCAACAGTTGCGATTCCCGTAGCATGGACATTCTTGTCCGAGTCCTAGCCAGTGAGTGTTCAGTTGGCGAAGAATTTATGTGTAGCCGTAAGGACAGTTCGAGCAATAATTGATCGCATCCTCCTCTCCCCTTGCACGGGGAGAGGGCAGGGTGAGGGTTATCAAAAGAGACAGTTATTTCTCGAGCGGTCCTAACCTGTCCCGCGACCACATGTTTTGAAAATCCGACGGACAAAAATGTCCATCCTACATCAGAGCGGCCAGCCGTCATGAAAAACTGTAAATACCTCCTAGCTAGCTTCGCAGCAACACTTTTTTTCTTTCAGCCGTGCTCCGCTCAGGATACGCAGGTACGGTTTGGTGCAGACGTTCCACTTGACGTGCAACTGATCTACGATCGGGGACTGGATTGGCTGGCTAGTCATCAGAGTCCCGAAGGTGGCTGGAATGAAGGCGACGTTGGGCCAGGTATCACGGGCATGTGCGTGATGGCGTTTCTGGCAAGTGGCGAAGATCCAAACTTCGGGCCATACCGTGATCACATTCGCCGCGCTATCCGCAACATGATTCGGACGCAGGGCGAAGCCACCGGGTTTTTCGGTGATGGAGGTCACGGCAGCATGTATCACCATGGATTCGCGATGCTGGGAATGTCCGAAGTGTATGGAGTTCTTGACGAGGATTCGTTGTGGGACGGCGACACCAACACAGAGGGCCGCCGCAGCATTGGAGCATCGCTTGAGCTAGCTGTCCGTGCCACGATCACTTCGCAGAAAAACAATCAGTGGAACGCATGGCGCTATTCGCCGGAGGCGAGCGATGCCGACACGTCTGTCTCCGGAGCAGTCTTGATGGGTCTCTTAGCAGCTCGGAATGCTGGGATCAAAGTCCCTGATGATGGCATTGATAACGCGCTCGAGTATTTTCGGTCGATGACCACGAATCGTGGCGAAGTAGGCTATTCTGGAATCGGTGGCGGCGGTTCTAACAACCTTAAATCCATCGCAGCGTTAGTTTTCGCCATCGGCAAACGCAAGAACCTAGCAGAATACAAAGCAGTTCTGGAACGAGTCACCGGCAATCTTGAAGTCGATGAATACAGTTATCCCGAATACTATCGCTACTATACGGCGCAAGCCTTGTTTCAAGGCGACTTCGAATCGTGGAACAAATGGAATTTGAAGACCGCCCGCCAGCTGAAAGATCTGCAGAGCGACGATGGAAGTTTTCCGAGTGGTCACGGAGCTGCGTACGGCACATCCATGTCACTGCTCGCAATGGCATTGAACTATCGTTTTTTGCCGATCTATGAACGATAATTCGGAGCTTTGAATGATTAAAACCTGCATTGCCGCCATCGTGCTTCTTCCTGCAACGCTCACCGCGGCCGCTGACGATGCGGCGCTTCACTGGAATAACGGCGACAGTCTATCTGGCACACTTCTGAAGGCAGACGAAACATCGTTGACGTGGCACTCACCGATGTTCAGCGACCCACTGCGGATTGAATCGTCATATCTGGCAAGCATTAACTTTCCACCAAGTGAAGCGGTGGCGGCCGATGAAGCGGAATCTCGAATTCAGATGCGGAACGGGGATGTGTTGCACGGTCGGCTGACATCAATGACCGAGACTACGATGTCATTTGACAGTTCGCGGTTCGGTACATTCGCGGTCGCCCGGAATCGGATTCTCAGTCTGCAACGCATCAAGAATTCAGGGGTGATTTATTCCGGTCTGCGTGGCCTCAAGGAATGGCAGGCAGCGTTTCGAAGACCCGCAAATAATGGTCTTGCCGCAGGCGGTCCAATGAACGGGCAGCCTCCAGACCCCACAACTTCGGAAATGGCTGACGGTGCAATCTGGTTTGAAGACCCCAATGGGTCACTCAGCACAAAAAAATCCGACGCCGCAATCTTTCTGCCGCTAGAACTCCCCCAAAAGTTTGAAATTGAGTTTGAGCTAAGTTCTACCAAGCCGGTCAGCTTCCTGTTGGCGATCGGCCGTAATCCGAAGTACAGCCTGCGAATAGAGACTTGGGTCGATGAGCTAGTGGCTGCGAAGCATTCCTTTAAGCACCTCAAGACGATTGGCGAACAAGATCTCTCAATCCATTTGTATGCATTTGTCGATCAAACGGCGGAAACAATGCAGGTCTATTCTGAGACCGGGGAAATGCTGGGGCAGATCAACACCACCGGCGCAACGAGTGCAACAAGCGGGCCTGCAACTGAAGCAGACGGGTTAATGCTTCGCAACGGAGATTTTGATCTGACGTTACAGCGACTGCATGTGAGTCACTGGGACGGGAAGACGCCAAGAATTGTGTCAGGTGCGCATTCCCGCATCGAATTGTCAGACGGAACTCTGCACTTTGGCAAGGTGCAAGGATTCGATGCTGACAGCGGACTTCTTTCGCTGACAGCCGACGATAAGACGATTGCCGTCCCCTTCGTGGACGTAGCTTCGCTCATGGTTTCCGGTGAACTGGCGGCAGGAGTTGCCGAACGCGGCCGCGCATGGTTGACTTGGGCGGATGGAGGATTTATTTCCGGTTCACTGCTGTCATTCAATGACGATACTGCCATGTTTAAAACGGAGTATTCAGCGGAACCGCTCAAGTGCAAAATGTCTAGTCTGATACAATTGGGCCTGACTCGTGGGTCAGGAAGCACGGTAAAGACGGAGAACGCGACCTCGACAGCGGTCACAGCGGATCGCCTCTTCCATGAAAACGGGACGCTGCAGGGACGCTTGGTCGTCGAAGGTGCCGCAGATGCTCCGATTCAATGGACGCCACTCGGTGGTTTGAACTCTTCAACTTTGCAGGGGGGCGAGAACGCAAGGTTTGTGCGCGGTGCGGATGTCAAACGCTGGTCAGAAGACCCACAATCACAGATCGCGTTTCCGGATGTTTTGTATTTACAAAACAGTGATGTGCTTCCCTGCCGGATCAAAGCCTGCACGGAAGAAGGAATTGAATTCACATCACCACTGACGGAAGTGCGTGCGTTTCCGCATGAGCACATCCGGGCGATTGAACTGACTGCTGCCGGAAGAATCCACCAGAGCGGTTTTGGTGCGGAAGGCTGGAAGGGATTTGGCAGCGCACTCGCACCCGATCGCACGAAACTAAAGTTTCACGGGAATGTGCAGTATTCCCATCCTGAAATCCTGACCGGCGATACCGTCCGTTTTCGTCTGGAGTGGCCGGAACAATCGTGGGCCTCGCTCACCGTTTCGATGTTTGGCACCGGGCGACGCGACGATGAAGCTTGTACCCATGTCTGTTTCAGTCTCCAGCCGCATCAATTGCAGGTCCTCGATCGGCCGCTGGCGCCGAATCAAATGATGATGATGGGAGCTCGACAAGGTCCCAAGGCAAACGAAGGGTTAGTTGCGGTCAAGAACTCGCAGGCCGAAATTCAGCTTGTGGTGCATGATGGCAGGATCATCATTTCTGTTGATGGAGTGCCAGCAAAAAACATTAAGCTGAATTCATCATCATCTGTTCGCCGAGGGATTGCATTTAATGCCAACGTGACCATGGTGGGGCAGGTCATTGTCAACGGCCTAGCTCAACAGCGCCCCGGTGATGGTGTGACACTCTCAGATTTTGAAGTCGACAATCTCTCGGGAGCGTCGATTCGGCAGTTCATTGATGACGAATCGCGGCAGGTGGCGTTGACAGTTCCTCGTTTCCGCCGTGACAATCCGCCCACACATGTGCTCATCGCGCCCAACGGAGACCTGCTGCGGGGGCGTATGCTGGGTTTCGACGAAGAGAGGGTTCTGTTCGAATCGCGTCTGGAAACACTGCGATTCGAGCGGAGCCGAGTCGGTGCGATCGTGTGGCTGGGTGCTCCACCGAAAGATGATGCCGCGCCTGTCGCTGAGGCAGGGACAAATCCACCAGCCGTCAAGGCAACCGGCGAGGCTGATGGCTTTGCAACCGACAGCGAAGACGAAACAAACCTTCAAGCCCAACTGGCGGATGGATTCACCATTACAATGAAGCCCCTGCGGTTGGTAGACGGAAACATTGAAGGTTCGTCGGCACTCCTCGGAAAATGCTCGTTTCCCGCTCGATCCGTCCGTGAATTGTGTACCGGCGACCCTGCCGCCAGTCAGCGACTTGTGGCCTACGACACATGGGTTACCACTAGGGCCCGCGAACCTGACTGGGACATTCCAGAGAGCGACGGAGGCAACTCAGAAGCCGCTGCATTGATCGGTAAGACAGCGCCTGATTTTGAACTGCCAATGCTAGATGGTACGACATTCAGATTAAGTGATCATCAGGACAAAATCGTCGTCCTCGACTTTTGGGCCACGTGGTGCGGACCCTGCGTGATGGCGCTTCCGGACTACATCGCTGCCACATCGAAATTCGAAGAATCGAAAGTCATTTTTGTCGCCGTCAATCTGCAAGAGTCTTCCGATGAGATTCGGACCTTTCTTTCTGACAAGCAGTTATCGCCGCGCGTGGCCCTCGACCGGAGTTCAGCCGTCGCTCCGACGTTTCAGGTGTCGGGCATCCCCCACACGGTGATCCTTGGCCTTGGCAACATCATCGAAGACGTCCACATTGGCTATCAACCTGGCAGTGGCGAAACCATGCAAACCACCCTGCAGCAAATGCTTGATGGCACATGGAAGCGTGCGACGGATGAGACTCCCGCTGATTAAAGCCAGAAAGGACTGAGTTGGAGACAAGTCGCAGAACAGAATTCGCCCGTCCATAATTCGTAATCGTAGCTGAATTCACAAGAATTCAGCGAAACTTAAACGCTGACATCTTTAGGTACGTCCTCGGCAAAAATTCTTGGTCGCGCGCCGTCCAACACGCGTTAAGCTTAAGCAACTGCCCCCCCGCCTGCCGAGGTGTCGTGAATTGAGTTGAATGGAGTGCCGTTCAATTGGTAAACTCACGGCTCCATCCAACGCACGCCTCGGCCCTTGACCTTCCCCTGATTTGTTTGCCATGCCAAATCCATTTTTCGACAATATTGCCCGTGTGACGCGCCGCCAAATGTTTGGGAGCACATCGACCGGGATCGGACTGGCGGCCCTAGCGTCGCTGTCAGGTTCAACAGATGCGAGCACGGGTGATCAGGGTTTACCTGGGATGCCCCACCTTCCGGCGAAAGCAAAGCGTGTCGTAGTTTTATGGCAGGGCGGTGGCCCGTCGCATGTAGATTTGTTTGACGATAAACCCTTGATGCGGCAGATGGCAGGACAAGATATTCCCGAATCCATCCGTGGCACGACGCGACTTTCCACGATGTCGAGTGGCTACGGAAAGTGGCCCTGTCAGCCTGCCATTAAACCCTTCCGGCGTTACGGGCAGGCGGGAATTCCACTCAGTGAAATGCTGCCGAATATCGGTTCGATCGCAGATGATATCTGCGTCGTGCGGAGTATGCACACCGAAGCCGTCAACCACGCTCCAGGAGTGACACTTTTTATGACCGGGTCTCAGATACCCGGTCGCCCCAGCATGGGCGGATGGTTAGCGTATGGCCTCGGCAATGACACTGACAATCTTCCCACATTTGTGGTGATGACTTCCAGCGACAAAACAAAGACCTGTGGTCAGTTGTTCTTTGACTATTATTGGGGAAGTGGTTTTCTTCCCAGTCGTTTTCAGGGCGTCCGTTTTCGCAACACGGGCGACCTTGTGCCCTACCTAACGAACCCGGCCGGTGTCAGTGCGGAATCGCGCCGCGCGATGCTGGATGATCTGGCTGCGATGAATGCGGCTCACTTGGCCGACTACGGTGATCCGGAAATTGATACGCGGATCGCACAGTACGAGATGGCGTTTCGGATGCAGTCAAGTGTTCCAGATCTTGTCGATTTCTCTGGAGAAACAAAGTCTACGCTTGATCGGTACGGGGCCGATGTGCTGCAAAAAGGCACGTACGCCAACAACTGTTTAATAGCCCGCCGATTGCTGGAACGCGGCGTGCGTTTTGTGCAGCTGATGCACGCAGGCTGGGATCAGCACGGCAACTTATTTACCCAACTCGAACAGCAGTGTATTGATACAGAAGGTCCATCAGCAGCGTTAGTGAAGGATCTGAAAGACCGAGGCATGCTGGATGACACTCTCATCGTCTGGGGAGGCGAATTCGGACGCACGCCCTTTGGTCAGGGCGATCCTGCAAATCCTAAAGGACGCGATCACTTTGGAAGAGCCTACAGCTGGTGGATGGCCGGCGGTGGAATCAAACGAGGCACGGTCTACGGAGAAACTGACGACTTCGGCTGGAACATTAAGTCAGACCCCGTGCATGTCCACGACATGCAGGCCACAATGCTCCATTTGTGCGGTATCGATCACACACGGCTGACCTACAGATATCAGGGACGACAATATCGCCTGACTGATGTACACGGTGAAATCGTGCAGGGAATTCTGGGATAGCAACACAGCAAGGCTAACGGCAGAAACAAATTTACCTTAGCTGAATTCTTGCGAATTCAGCTACGGAACAGGGAAGAAATTCGCGGCTGCTCGCCTAACGGCCCATTCACCGCTCCGCACTGCAAATCTGAAATCGGTTTTGTCAAACTTCGTGGACAGGGGACAAAAGCGTGCCGCCCCTCTAAGATGCTCCACTTCGGAAATCTGCCTGATTCGGGATCGGGCGGCGGTGCAATCTTACTAGGGTATTGACTGGCTTGGATGCCAGAGTTGCGGGCGATATGAAAACTGACGAACTACGTGAAAAATATCTGGCTTTCTTTGAAACCAAAGGCTGCGTGCGTCGGCCAAGTGACGTGCTAATCCCCAAGGATGACGCGACGGTTCTGTTCACACCTGCCGGGATGAACCAGTTCAAGAATCAGTTTCTTGGTATCGGCCCATTAGAATTTACCAAGGCAACTACTAGCCAGAAATGTCTCCGAACAGGCGATATTGGGAACGTGGGGATCACGGCATATCACCATACGTTTTTCGAGATGCTCGGCAACTTTTCCTTTGGCGACTATTTCAAACGCGACGCCATTCACTGGGCATGGGAATTTTTGACCACCAAGCAGTGGCTGGGACTAGATCCAAATCGTCTCACTGTCACCGTGTATCTGGACGACGACGAAGCGTTCGAGATCTGGAACAAGGAAATCAAACTGCCGACCGACCGCATCAGCCGCTTGGACGAATCCGAGAACTTCTGGCCGGCATCGGCGCCATCGCAGGGACCTGATGGTGTGTGCGGGCCATGTTCGGAAATCTATTATCTGGCGGTGGGAGCGACGAAACCGGTTGAGATCTGGAATCTCGTGTTCACGCAGTTCAATCGAGTTGGTGATCCGCCGCATAATCTGCAGCCGCTGCCGAAGAAAAACATCGACACGGGCATGGGGCTGGAACGATGTGCGTCTTGCCTGCAGGGCGTGCTGAGCAACTTTGAAATCGATATTCTCAAACCAATGTGCATTGCAGCAGGGGATTCATTGGGGTTGAAGTATGCGTACGACGCTGCGTGGGGGCGCGCCTGTCGCCGGATCGCCGATCACATGCGTGCCTGTACTTTTGCCATTCACGAAGGTGCGAATCCCGGCCCGGACAAAGCCGACTATATTGTGCGTCTGTTGCTGCGTCGCGCCGCGATGGAGGGTTATCTACTTGGCAAAAAAATCCCATTCCTGCATTCTCTGGTACCAGCGATCGTGCAGGGCATGCGAACTGCCTATCCAGAGATTGTGGATACGGTCCAGTCTGTTTCCAACGTGATCCGATTGGAGGAAGAGCAGTTTTTGGACGTCGTAGATCGCGGTATGCCACGTTTTGAAAAACTTGCGCAGCGGGCGAAATCGACAGGGATTATTTCCGGCGAAGATGCCTTTGATTTACATCAGACATATGGCTTTCTGATTGAACTTACGGACACACTTGCCACAGAGAACAATCTGAAAGTCGATCATGAAGGCTACAATAAAGCCCGCAAACGCCACGAAGCGACCAGTGGCAGCGGGGCGTTTGCAAATTCGGTGATGAGTGCAGGACCGATCGATTCGCTTAAGGGGCAGGGCGGCACAAAGTTTCTTGGCTACGATTCACTGACGGCGGAATGCCAAGTCACCGGAATTATTTCGAACAACGAACTTGTGAAGGAATTCTCAGCCGCTGGCCACGAAACTCCCATAGGTCTCGCGTTGGATCGCTCACCTTTCTACGCAGAATCTGGCGGTCAGACTGGTGACATCGGAAGTCTAATCGGGAATGGCGTGGAATTTGTGGTGGCTGACACGCAGAAGGACGGCGACCTTTGGATTCATGTGGGCCATTTGATAAAAGGGAAACTGACCGTCGGCCAAGAGTTGACTGCAAAGATCGACAACGGTCGACGTTCAGGAATTCGACGAGCCCACTCGGCGACCCATATTCTACACCACGCGTTGCACTGCACGGTGGGGAAGAATGCGACTCAACGTGGTTCTAAGGTTGAAAATGATGCCCTCCGCTTCGACTTCGCGCATAATCAGGCACTGACCCCTGATGAACTGCGTCAAGTCGAAGATATCATCAATGAATGCATCGCCAAAGGTGCGACGATCACCACGGAACTGTTGCCGATCGAAGCCGCTCGTAAAAAAGGTGCGATGGCATTGTTTGGTGAAAAATATCCTGATGAAGTCCGCGTCGTCAGCATGGGTGATTTCAGTGTCGAACTTTGTGGTGGAACGCATCTCTCCAATACTGGGCAAGTCGGTCTGTGCCGCATCACATCGGAAGAACCCATCGCCAAAGGCGTACGACGGATCACAGCCATCACCGGTGCCAAAGCCGTGCAGAAAGGACGCGATACGGACGAACTTGTCGCACAGTTGCAGCGTTTACTGAAAGCTCCACAAGCAACAGAACTGATTTCACGTATCGAAGCATTGCAGCATGAAGTCAAAACGTTAAGCAAGCAAATTTCCGAATTCACTTCAGCCAACGTCGCTGACGCGATTGGGGGCCTTGTGGCGCAGGCAGAAACGCTTGGCGGCGTGAAAGTTATCGCAAGGAAACTCGAAGGCGTCACCCGTGAAGCGTTGCGTGACTTCGCCGATCAATTACGAGACAAGCACAGTCCGATTGCCATTATCCTAGGAGCAGATATCGACGGCAAGGTTTCGTTGATCGCCGCTGTCAGCAAGCCACTCGTGAAGGAAAAAAATCTCCACGCCGGCAACATCGTCAAGGCCGCCGCAACGATCGCTGGTGGAGCGGGCGGCGGACGCCCTGACATGGCCGAAGCCGGGGCGAAGCTGGTCGATAAAATTGACGAAGCCATCGCGGCTGGAGCAGCTGAACTTAAGAAGCAACTCGGGGCGTAGCCATGAATCTCGCCAAGACTAGCGGCGGCGTGCCTGTGGTATTGTAGTTTTTCCGCATACGGAAGGGGCGACAGTCCGCATGGAGAGCCACGTCTGACGACATCCAACCGTGCACGAAACTTTTGCGCAAGTTTGTCGCTTACGCTGGGGTACGAGACAGACCATGTGCAGTCTGCTCCAGGATTGATTCGAGCCTATTACCGGCTGCCTGATACTTTAGAATCTGGGCGACGCGTTCCACAATGAGACTGCCGGCTTCGACTGCCGGCAGACCCAGTGAGCCGATATTAGAGATTACCGTGTATTCAAAACGGATCGCCGGATTGTGACTAAACGCAGCAGCCGCCTCTTGCGGAGTCGGATCCAAACGATAGGCCAGATAAGCCGACAAGCTGCGTGCGGCGACCGCATCGCCCCCAGGCCGTTCGCCAATCAGGTAGATGATCAGCCGCGTCTGAAGACGCTCGGCAAGTGGCTCCGCCAATTTGACTCTCCCATACCGCGTCAACATAGGTGCGCCAGTCGCCCAGCCATATGCTTCAACCCCATCCATGACCACAGGCAGCAGGTTGCCGAGATTGTAATGCACAGCTTCTGCACTAAGTCCATCGGAGACTAAAATCTGCACATCCGTGTATTCCGGTAGAATTCGAGCAGCCGTGATGGGTTCTAAACTCGCTCCGCGGTCGGGCGACATGAGGTGTATTGGCTTGCTGGTTGCTTGTGTTTCTACGATGCGAAATGCGGCGACTGTTTGCAGTCGTTCGAAATCCAGTTCCGCATGGATGGCTTCTCGTCCGATAGCCTGATGCAGTCTCGATTGACGCGAAACTTGATTCGCGGGCCGAGGCCCAGCAGACTCAAAGCCGTAGATCGCGGGTGTGGAACTAACGATCTCGTCAAATTCCTCGAGCGAATCGCAGAATTGTTGCGGATCACCCCAACGCGGGCCACGCAAAATTTGTCCGAAGTCATTTCGGATAAAAATCCCTCGTGCCACGCACCAGTCAAGAAATTCAGCGGCAGGTTGGCGATCATGTACTTCACGCAATGTCTGATTGTCATGACCACTGGTGTCGAAATATGCCAGCATGCGATCGGTATTTAATGGCACATCCATGTAATACACAGCGCCCGCAGCTGCAAGCAACTCTGTCGCGATTTGCTGGCCTTCGAGGATGATATTCGAGTGCAGGGTGTAGCACGGGGCCATGCCCATCGGCAGGCCCAATAATTTGCCCATAAAGTGATCCTGGAGATTTGCAAGGATCATCTCCAGACTGTCGCAGTGTGTCTCGGGACCGATGAAGCCCGTGACATTATTGACCATAAACGGATCGTAGCGGCGAGCGAGCCCATAACAGAGCGCCTCGGCCGTCGTCATGTCGATTCCATTGTGGCGACCGTAAGTGAACTCGCTGCCCTGGCCTGTTTCAAAGTACATAAACTGACGAGCCTGTTCACGCAGCGGACCGTGCCGCAGCATTTGTTCGTAGGCATCGTCCAGCAGATCGACGGTAATATCGAACTCCGTGAGATTTGTGTCTGCGGTCCCAGCCAAACTTTGAAATAGAATCTCAACGGGTTCGCCGCGTTGCAGACATGCGAGTTGCGTCTTGATATGGCTCAGAACACAGATCTGTGTGGGGGCACCTGTCCGGCGCCGGATGGTGTCGAGCAAGCGTAACATCGTGGACACATTGTCGACGGTATCCACGGCAGGATTGAGGCCCAGCAAAGCGTCTCCGGATCCCATCGACAGGCCCCAGTAGCAGAGCAGCGTAATCCCGCGCGGATCATCGGTGGGGTGATTTGGCTGCAAACGCGACGAAAGGGTGCCGGGCATGCCGAGACGTGTACGAGCTTGCGTGGGATGGACGCATCTGCGCGCCAGTAGAATCAGTTCATGGACATCACAAATCTTGGCCAACGCGGCAGCCATAACCCCCGTTAAGCCCCGTCCGACTTGTAAGATTTCAGCACCCGTACCCTGCATTAAATCGTTTTTTAGCTGGCCGAGAGTTTGATTTGCTATCCTCGAAAAAAACTCTAGGTCGATCTCATAATTAACGCGCATCACGCTGTCGACAACGCCTTGATTGTCGGTCAGCGGGTGGTCATAGAAATGTTGCAGTGTCAGCTCAGAAAGAAGCGAACGGGCAGCTTCCCGTGCTGTTTCACTGCACGCAGTCAGGCCTGCATGCCGGTCACCCGCTTTGGCCACATCGGCCGCTCCGAGAAGTTGCTTTAAACCGTGAAATTGGAAATCACGGCCCACAAACGAACCTCGATACAATTTCTCGGGTTGCGGATCAGGAACAGGAATCTCAGCTAACGGTCTTAAACGGCGCACCATCTGATTCCTTTATGAGGGCAACCCAAAAAAGGACACGGGAATCGTCTGATCTCGCATGACTCCGAGATGTACGAAGTTCGCGTCGCGCCAATCGATCTCGTCCACGACTAGCAGACTCAGAGCATGACGCCCCCATTGAGTCATGTACTGTCCGAGTGTCTTTCCTGCATTTTGTCGGAGCAAGATGACCAGCGGAAGGTCTGCCGGGAATTTGCGATCTCGCACTGCCTGCCCGATTCTCGCGCCTACGGATCGGACGCAGCTTGCATCGTTCGGCAACAGTTCAACACGAATTGCGCCACCGCAGCGACTGCGACAAACAAGATCGAGCAGTGTATGCAACGCCGCGTCGGTCGTCTCCGGCCCAATCGTCCCCACAATCGGTAGATCACGCAGTGGCAATAAATGAGTGGCGGTTAAATGCAGTGTACTCCCGGAAAGTTGAGTACTGTGCCTCAACAATCCATAAACAGTGGCGCGGCCGCCCGCTGCGGGACGGTAGTCGCGAAAGTTTTTTTGCCAACGGGGATGTCGTGCGATAGCCCGAGCTAGGTCAATTCCCAAATCACCAAAAGCGGTTGTCGAGAGTTGGCTCGCGCCATGCACTTGTGCATAAACTAATTCGCCCACACCACCCGATAATGTGAGTACTCGTGGACGATCATGGAAGCCCACAGGGAAGGCTGGAATCGCTACTTGGAGATGCTGACGCGCGAGCGGACTTGCAAACACGGAGGTGTCGCCACTGACTGCGGCTTCAAGGAGTGCCACTTGATAATCTAACACCGCCTGAACCTCGTGGGCGTCCAGTTCTTCTCCGACCGTCTTACGAATGCCGAGGCCCGCAAGCAACTCGATCGCGAGAGCCGATAAGCCCACAATGTGATAGGTCCCCGGTTCAACACGAATGTGACGAGCGCCCACAAGAAGACAACCCGTCGCCAAGACTTCACCGCAGTATCCCAAGGCGAGATTTGTCGTGCCGCCACCAATGTCCAGATGCAGGAAGTGGCATTCGGGATGTCGACGCGACAGTGACACGCAACTTCCCATAAAGGCAAGCCATGACTCCAGACAAGGATCATCCGCCGACGCGACCAGTGCATCGCCAATTCGTGCTCGAATGATCCGCACGATCGCGTCAGCATTGGCACGACGCGCCGTCAAGCCTGTCAAGAGTGCGCCACCGCCCACAATGTCTTCTGGCCGCACATTGCCCTCGATCAGCCAACGATCTAGCTGGGCGGCAATGGCTGCTTCGTCAAGGCGTTCACCAATCAATGGAGTAAAGACCAATTCCGCACGATATGTCTCACGAATATCGGATAACTCCATCCGGCCCGTGACCGTGTTCCGCACCACATGAGCAGCTGCGATCACGGCGCTACAGGTTGTGCTACCGAAGTCGAGGCCAAGGAGTGTTGCCATGCGGTGTCTACGTTAGGAGTCAGCGTTTCTCGACGCGTGTGCTTCATTCAAAGCGCGTTCTGTGGCCAGAATTTCGGCATGTCGTTCTTCACTGACCGTGCCACTCGGTGGACCCGCAAAATCACGGCTTTTGATGGCGTACCAGTACGCGATCAAAAGCACGGCAAAACCCGGGACAATCCAGATCGCAATATGGTTGGGGGGCTGCACTCCGATAATGACCAAGCCAGCACCGCTGAAAATGCAAATGACAGCGAGCGGCTTGTACCACAGTCCCAAATTCCATGGGCCCATGTTCGTCCATGTGCGACCATGAGCGAACAGACTGGCAAGGGTGGGCATCACATACGAGAGATAAAGGAAAATTACGCCGACAGCAGTGATAGTGATGTATGGCACGAGTAAAGTGAAACTGACGACTAAGGCGGCAGATAACCAGACCGCAGCACGAGGAGTTCGATAGGTCGGACTCACGCTCCGCAGAACATTAGAAAACGGCATTCCACCATCTCGCGAAAATGCGTAGATCACGCGTGAAGCACTGGTGACCATTGCCAGACCGCAGCAATACTGCGTAATGGTAATTCCCAACAACATCGCAACGTTCAACCAGTTCGGGAGTGTCTGATCAATAATCCAGAAAAAAACGTTGGCACCTTGCGCGACGGCAGCATCCATGTCCGGAATTGCGATCACTAAAGCGATCAACAGCAACCAACCAAAGACAGCCGAGACCGCCACGGCCCGGATGATGGCACGAGGAACCTCAAGTGATGCACCTTTTGTTTCTTCGGAGGTGTGCGCTGAGCCATCAAATCCAATGATCGTGTAAGCTGGCAGTAGGATGCCCAACGCGAACAACCATGCCATGCTCTCCGTTTTCGGCCAGACGGCAGCGCCTTCCGGCAGACCGCTGTAGTTCTTGAATGTGACCAGACGTGAAAAGTCGTAGTCCTTAGCAAAAAAGAATAACGCGAGGGTCAAGCTAACTGACACCACCAAAATGACATAGCCGGAGAAGTCAGTTAAACGCGTCGTTAAACGAATACCCCGATCATTGAACAAAGCCTGTGAAAAAGTAATGATCGACACAAAGAACACTTGGACAACTAAAATCGGCCACACAGCAGGGTCACCGGAACCGAACAACTCATCCGCCACAGAAGCATTGCTCAGACATCCCAGCCAGTGAGAGACGGTCTCCGGTGAGTATCCCAATCGCGGCGCGAAGGCCCCAAGCATGAACTGAAATGTCGCCTGATTCACAGCAGCCATCACTGTGATCAGGCCTGCCAAGTTGAACCATGCCGTGCCCCAACCCCAGCCTCGACCACCCAAAATTGACGACCAATGATAAAGTCCTCCTGCTGTGGGAAAGGCCGATGCGACTTGGGCCATCGTGGCGGCAAAAGCCAAGGCCACAAAACTCATCAACGGCCAGCAAAGCCCGATACTTGCGCCACCGACGCTGCACAGTCCGACATGAAATGAAGTGATGCCGCCGGCCAGAATACAAATGATCGAAAGCGAGATGGCATAGTTCGAAAATCCGCTCATCCTCCGCTGCATTTCCTGCGCATAGCCCATGGCGTGCAGCGTTTGTACGTCCCTATCGATTTCTGGCCTTTGCCCCTGCGACATTCGTGCTCCCTTTCTTCTCCTGTTTTTGTCAACAGGCAGCGCTCCCGACTCGCAGCATGCTCCTCTTGTTCGAAGGAGCCTCGGGGAAAATCCATGCCGTATGAAAGCTGCATGCCGGAGAACTATCAGCCAGAATTCTCTGAATCAGCATCCTGCGCGTCAGATGCCGACGGTTTCATTTTATCCCAGAAAGCGAGGGCAAAGATTACCAGCACAATTCCGGCCATGATTGAGGGAAACATCCAGAAGTTTTTCCATTGACTCATCGTGGATGACAGCAATTCTTTGTCCAGACCAGCTGGCAGGTTACGCGAAAGCATATTTGCAAACGTGTCGCTGAAACTCATGGTGGCCTGTTCACCCACTGCCTCCTTGAGTGCCGCACTATACTCTGTTGCCTTTGTGACTTGTTCTCCATATTTCCCCACAGTCAGGTTCAGGGGAATTCCGAGAAAGCTGCCTGCGGCCATGATCTTATATCCAAAGAACATACCGATGCCCTGTGTCAGGAACACAAGCAGGCTTTGAGCCTGTCCGCGAATCGCTTTCGGAGCCTTCTGATCCGTGTACATGAATCCGGTCACAAAGAAGAAGTCATAGCAAATGCCGTGGAGGGCAACCGCTAACAGAATCATCCAGGTAATTTGATCCGGTGCGCTGAACGAAAATAAGGCATAGCGGACGACCCAAGCAGCCATCCCCACAAGAATCATGATCTTCAATCCCAGACGCCGGAAGAAAAACGGGATCAGCAGCATGAAGAAGATTTCTGACATTTGTCCGATGGTCATTGTCGCGGCTGCTGCACCGAATCCGGTTTGAGTCAGGTACGATCCCGTCATGCCATAGTAGTACGCCAGCGGCACACAGATCAGTGTTGAGCAGAAAGCAAAGACCAAGAAGTTTAAGTCCGTCAGCAGCTTGAATGCATCGAGCATGAACAGCGATCGCAAGTCCATCGGCTTGCCTTTCAATGGCGGCGGTGTATGCGGAAGCATGAAGCTGAAAATCCCCAGGAGGATGCTGCTGATTCCCCCAATCCAGAAGATCTTGAAACTGCTGGACCATCCCATGCCGCCCACCAGCAAGCCAGCCGCGATCCAGCCAATCGTGCCCCATACACGAATCTTTGGAAACTGATCTTGGCTCGGAATGTGACTAAATGCGATCGTGTTTCCCAGCCCCAGCGTCGGCATGTAGCAAAGCAAGTGAGCCAAAATCAGCCAGACAACGGTCGGCCCACTTTCAGGACCTTTTGAAGCGACATACGGAATCACAAGTAGAATCCCCCCCCCAATGAGCATCAAAACGCCCATGACCCGTTCTGAGGCAAAGAAACGGTCGGCAATGAGCCCCAGAAATAGCGGAGCAAGGATCGCGGCTATTGGTGCGCTCGCGTAAGCTCCGCCAATTGCCGTGCTCAATCCGGCAAAATCTAACGCAGCACCCAAGGTCGAAAACCATGTTCCCCACGCGAAGAACTGCAAGAACATCATGATGGAAAGGCGCGGAACAATGGTCGAATTCTTTTGGCTCATACGATGACACCTGTTGTCTCTAAAAGGGCGGATGTTAATTCGAGCCAAATGATGACAAGCAGAATCAGATCGGGCAACCAAGCAACCGTTTTCAATTCGTAAAGTCTTTCGCCATTTCGTGATCGAATCGCGAGTGTCGTTGGAGTTTCTCCGCACCTTCGGTCGAGTTATCTTGGCCGTTCAGTGAAATTCGTCCCCGCACGCTGTATCATTCCGACATGGCAACCAACAAGAAAAAATCGCCTCAAAAGAAGAACGATGACAGCGAGGATCGAAAAATCGTTTGCACGAATCGCCGCGCGCGGCATGAATACGATGTGCTGGACGAAATCGACTGTGGAATTGTGCTTTCGGGCAGCGAAGTCAAGAGTATCCGCAACAATAAGATCTCAATCGAAGAAGCCTACGCCCGGGTAGATAATCATGAGGTGTGGCTGGTCGATTGCGATATCGCGGAGTACGCTCAGGCGTCGATCTATAACCACGCACGGCAGCGCAAACGAAAACTGCTGTTACGGCGGCGCGAAATTCGCAAGTTCATCGAAAGTGCAGACAACGACGGATTGACGCTTGTCCCGCTGACCGTGTTCTTTCAACGCGGGTTAGTCAAAATCAGACTGGGTCTATGCAAAGGTCGCAAGCTGCACGACAAGCGTCAAAAAATGAAAGAACAAGATGCGCGCCGCGAGATGCGTGAAGCAAAATCCCCGTAGATGTGCATGAATAGGGTGCAGCTACGTAGGATGGACATTCATGTCCGTCGCATGGCCAAAACACGTCGCTGGATACGAAGGTCATCGTTGCGCGTTGACATTCGTCACGTCCATGTCGAGTGGTGGTGTCTCGGACAAGAATGTCCAAGCTACTGGAATCGCGCTCAATCGCCCGATTCTTTCTTTGGCGTCGGTGGAGATTTGGTCTCAGTCTTTCCTGAATCGGACGATGCTGCAGGCGAGGTATCACTCGCTTTCTTTGCGGCCTCAGCGCCCTGCTTGTAAGACTCACTGCGGTAATCAGTCTGATAAAATCCTGAGCCCTTGAAGATGATCCCGCCGCCAGCGCTAATAATTCGCTCGGCTTTCGCCTTCTTGCACTTAGGGCACTTCTTCGTCGGTTCAACCTTGATCGATTGGAATTCTTCCCACTTGTTCTCGCAGGCGTTACATCGATATTCGTAGGTTGGCATAAACTTACATCTCGAAACAAAGCAAAACACACCAAGGGAAAAAGCATGGCTAAAGCCATGCTACTCACACCACCTGACTCTTCACGCCTCCGGCGGAGCACAGGAAACAATCACTCGTGCCGGCCGCACAACTCGATCATGCAGGCGGTAACCCATTTCCACAACCTGCAGCACAGTCATGGGTTCATGTTCAGCGGAAGGGATCTGCGTTAGTGCTTCGTGCAGATTGGGGTCGAAAGGTTTTCCAAGTGCGTCGATCGGTTCCGCTGCGTGAGCTTTCAGTGTGTCACGAAACTGTTGCGCCACCATCTTAATGCCATTCAACAGCGTCTGCATGTCGCCCGTTTGTTCGGCGCTGCTGATTGCGCGATTGAGTCCATCGAGTCCAGGAAGCATATCTCGCAACAGACGCAATGATTCGAATTTACGGATGTCGTCCTGCTCACGCTGAATTCGCCGACGAGAATTCTCGGTGTCCGCCTGCATGCGGATCATCCGGTTTTGCAGATCATCAATCTTTAACTGCATCTCAGCGTTGACAACCGGAGACCCAAAATCCTGCACCAATGCGTCCGAGAACGCATCGATAGCTGAATCGTTGCCAGTTGCGGCCGATTGCTCGGAGTTGTTCCCATTTGATTCTGCTTGTGTCATAAATCGTCCCTATTCTTCTGTCGCTTCCTGCCCCGAAAAGAACTGTTTCACTTTTTCAAAGAACGATTTGCTTTGGGGCATCACATCTTTGTGATCCAGCTCAGAAAGTTTTCGCAGCAGTTCTTCCTGTTCCGTGGATAACCTCCGCGGTACTTCGACCTGAATCTCGACCAATAGATCACCCGTTCGTCCATTTCCACCACGAGGGTCTGGCATCCCCAGTCCGCGGAGTCGATTCACTTCCCCCGGTTGCGTCCCCGGCTTGATTTTCAGCGATTCCGGACCTCGCAAGGTCGGGATCTCAATTTCTGAACCCAATGCGGCTTGGCCGAATGTAATCGGCAGTCGGTACATGATATCCTGTCCTTCGCGTTGGAAAAGTGGATGTTTTTTGACATCCACATCCACAAACAGATCGCCACGCGGGCCGCCGTTGAGTCCGGCTTCCCCTTCGCCACGCAGGCACATCTGCATCCCAGCATCGATGCCTGCGGGAATTGAGATCTCCCGTGTGACTTCCTTCAGCAAGCGGCCTTGGCCGTTGCATGATGGACAAGAATTCTTCACCACCGTCCCGCGCCCTCGGCATGCCGGGCACGCTGTCTGAAATTTAAAGAACCCCTGAGACTGAATCACCTGACCCTGCCCACCGCAAGTAGAACACTTCATTGGTGAAGTTCCAGACTTGCAGCCGGACCCCTGACAGATGTCACAAGCTTCATGCCGCGAAATCCGCAGTTCACGTTTGCAGCCACTGTACGCTTCAGTCAGGTCAATCCGAATTTTTGTCTGCAGCGATTCACCGCGCGTTGCCCCCGAACGACGACCCCCACG
>Ga0209553_1000384_pt1 | contig 23086 bp, 22 predicted proteins | sample LauGreFBDMM110DN_2_FD_188217 | JGI IMG/M metagenome (GOLD analysis project Ga0209553, IMG submission 188217) | Freshwater lake microbial communities from Lake Michigan, USA - Fa13.BD.MM110.DN (SPAdes) (version 2) | ecosystem: Environmental > Aquatic > Freshwater > Lake | place: Lake Michigan...
CCCATGCCGCGTCACCCAATTCCAACAGGAGTGCTGCAACTATGAAGGCTTATGAAATCGGCGACACCAGCAAAGGGATAGGGCTTCGTCTTGTGGACCGCCCCGCACTCAAACCTGGCTTCGGCCAAGTTGTCATCAAGGTGCGCGCCACAGGTTTGAACGCGCGTGACTTGTCCATTTTGAAAGGCGGCCTGATGGGCAAGTCGGTGCCCTCCACGCGCATTCCGCTGATGGACGTGGCGGGCGATGTTCTTCTTGTCGGCCCCGGCGTCAGCCGCGTGAAAGTCAGCGACCGCGTGACGATGACGCACTATTGGAAGTGGCTTGATGGCGCGTGGGATGTGTCGATGCGCGAGGAAGATTATTCCAACACGCTCGACGGTTTTTTAGCCGAGCAAGCGCTGGTGCATGCTGATCCATTAGTTAAAATCCCCGACAGCGTAACGTATGAGGATGCCAGTACCATCCCCAGTGCCGGTTTAACGGCCTGGAACGCCGTCATCGAGGCTGGACACACTAAGCCCGGCTACACGGTACTCACCATTGGCACTGGCGGTGTGTCGATGTTCGGGCTGCAATGGGCCAAGATGATGGGTGCCCGCGTCATCATCACATCGTCCAGCGATGCGAAGCTAGAAAAAATGAAAGCGCTCGGCGCCGATGTCGCTATCAACTACCGCACCACGCCCAATTGGTCGCAGGCGGTGCTGGACGCCACCAACGGACGCGGGGCAGACGTAGTGCTGAACAATGTCGGCATGGGCGAGATGGAGCAGTGCTTGATGGCCTGCGCCTCGGGCGGGAAGGTGATGTACATCGGCGCCAATGCCGTCACGCCCGACCGCAAAGATGCCCCACCCACCGCACTTACGCGCTTTCCCAATCTCATCATCAAAGACCTGACCATAAAGGGCATCATCGTCGGCAGCCGACGCATGTTTGAAGATTTGTTGGCGGCGATGGCCACCAACAACATCAAACCCATCATTGATCGTGTGTATGCCTTCGACCAAGTCCACGACGCCATTGCCTACATGCAAAGCGGCGACAAAATTGGGAAGATCGTGATTAGGGTGGGGTAAGCGCGCGGCCATCGCCGGATCGAGCGCTTGGATAGCCGCGTTATGCCGCAAACGCCGTGTCCGCTGGTGCAAGCCACTGTCGAAGGCCGAGCCGAACCCCACGAGCAAGCCACACCCATCAGGGTGAGCCGGTTGGCCGCAAATGTTATTTCGGGCCCTTTTTTGCGTGGATATTAAAGCGCTCTAAATTTTATCGGTCGATACGCTGAATAACGACCCATCGGGTTTGCGTTTTCCGGCGGCTTCTTTTTCTTTCATCTTTTTCAGGGCGTAGGTCCAGGTGTTTTCGTTTTCACGCAGGTCCTTCCATACCTTTGGCGCTTCCAGGTACTGCGGGTAGTTCTTTTCGGTGTACTCGCGAATCGCTTTGGGCAGTTGCGAGGCGCCTTTAGTGAACTTGAATGACTGCGAGTGATAGATCATCACACCCTGGCGGTCGGCCATCTCCATAAAGGGCAGCCACATGCCCACACGCGCCCACGCCGTATGGTTTTCCGCCGAGCTGACTTTGGGGTCGCTGACTTCTTTGACGCTGCCCGAGATCGCCCACAATTCGCCCGATTGATACAGGTCTTGCTGGCTTTGCAACGGATACTCAGCGCGCGTAATGGGGTTCTTCTCGGTCGAGCGCAGCACGTCGAGCTGAAACACAATGCGGTCGCCGACAATTTGGTGCTGGAAGGGCGGGTCCATCATGCCGCCTTTGAGTTTGTAGATGCGGTTGACCGGATCGTTGAGGATATGCAGCACCTCAACACGTTTGTTGGTGAACGGGTTGGTCCACTCGTTGATGACCTCGCCGGTTTTGGGGTCGCAATAATAAAGTACTTCGCGATGATAAAACCGCCATGTACCGTCGCCCATATCTTCAAGGCGGCTGGTGCCGATGCCGTAGGTTTTGAAAACCTTGGTGTTTCCTTGGCCGTTCATCCACACCCAGGCTTCGCCGGGAAAGCCACTGATGATATCTTTCCCCGACAGATCAGCTTGCAATTTTAGCAAGGTGAGAAGGTTCGTTTTGGGATCCATAAAGTCGACACCAGCGGCGTTGGCTTCACGGGGCTCCATCGCCCAGGCGCTGGCCCCGAAGGCCGCAGCGGTGGCGACGCCAGCTTTTAAGGCTTCGCGGCGCGCTGGAATGAAATCTGACAGCAGTGGCGGACGATTAAGCATGATGGTCCCTCCCAAGACGATATGATCGAATGGAGGGATTGTTTCACATACACAGTCTGTCGGCCAATGGGCCGGACGGGTGTTGTGGTGCGCCGTCCGCTTAGTGGAACTCGGCGGGGGCGGTGCCGTCGCCGGGCATACGCCCGGGTGATTTTAGCCGCACGATCAGGGCAAAGATGAACACCACACCGTTCAAGGCCCCGATGAGGATAAACGGCGCATTGGGGCTGACCGCATCGTAAAGGTAGCCGCCCATGCTCGAGCAGAACAAAATCCCAATGGCGCCCGAGGTGTTAAATCCACCAATCACTGCACCTCGTTCTAAAATCGGCGCTTCCTGGCCGATCAACGCTTGCGAGCCTAAGAAGGCGCTGATTTGGCCAATACCGAGCAACGCAATGAGCGGAAGGTCGATTGTCGCCAGCGGGTCATCAACAAAGCCCATGCCCAGATAGCCCGCCGCCGCCAGCCCCATGCAGACGGCTAAGGCCGTCACGCGATTGGCGCGATCAAGCAAAAAGACCACCGCACCGATCCACAACAGCGCCGCCGATTGTGCCAGCACAAAAATGCGTGTTCCGGCCTTACTGGCCTCGGGGAAATCCATGCCGCTGGCCACGCCTGCTTGGGTCGCCCACAGCGTCAGGAATGTACCGAGAATGACTAAGTCGCCGCGTGCGATGAAGGCCGCACTGTATGATAAAGCAATGCGGGGGTTGAGGGCAGCGCGCAGGGCGCTGCGGGCAATCTCCATCGGCGCTGGGCGATCATCGGCTTTCACCGGCGTGCCGCCCTTCAGTCCGATGGCAACAACAATGGCCGCGATGAAGCACAGGCCCGCAACGATGAAGTGCGTGTACTCGCCCGCCGTCGCATCATTGAATCCCGCAGCTGAAAAACGTTTCGGTACGCCGCCCAGCACGATGTTCAAAATCGCAACACCGAGGCCGTTCATCAAGCCAACGATGGCCACGGCCTTGCCGCGTGTTCCTTCCTGCGGGTAGTCGGTGACAACAGTGGCCAGCGCGCCGGTAGTGGTGGCGATGCCTAGCGCATAGATGATGCGGAAGATTGTGAGTTCGCCGATGGTCGCGGCGTGCGGATACAGCGCATAACCCAAACCCATGAGCATGAACCCGGCCGAGAACAGCACCTTACGACCGAAGCGGTCGACCAACACGCCGACAGGGCCGAACATCAAGATGGACGTGATCTCGGTCCATAAAACCAAGTTTCCACTGACGACGCCTTGTTGGTCTTGGGGGATTTTCAGCACGACATTCAGCACATAGGGCGTGCCGATACCCACAAACGTCAGCAGGCCAATGCTGAAAAACGCTGCATACAGCAGCGTCCACATATTGCCCTTGCTGATGCCAGGCGCCAGCCAGACGGGCCCAAACTTCTTTGCCGTCGTGTCGAGCGTTATCATAAAAGCCCCCCCGTGCGCATTCCACTCAATGTCATGGACTTCGTATGTGACTACAAGCCCAATCGCCCTTATGTTTGATGTCCGGCGTACCATGATACGATAACGCATCAGTGAGATGAAATCGCACCGGGCTAAGTTTACTGCTCTCTGCGTCCTAACAGTGCGAAGCACAATCCATGAATGATATTCTGGCCATAGAGCCCAAACACCCAATCGATTGGGCGATCATTGTTCGGCGCGCGTTAAAGCCTGTCGTTTTTACATTGAGTTGCTTGCCGATTGCTTGGCTGGCGTGGGTGGCGCTGAATAACGGGCTGGGGGCGAACCCGATCGAAAAGCTCATTCGCTTTAATGGTGACTGGGCGCTGCGGTTTTTATTGATCGGTCTGGCGGTCACGCCCATTCGTCTTATGACCGGGTGGACAGACATCGCCCGCGTGCGCCGGATGCTGGGTTTGTTCGCCTTCTTTTATGTCTACTTGCATATCAGCGCATATGTTGGCCTCGACCAATTCTTTGATTGGCGCAACATCTGGGCCGATATCGTCAAGCGGGTTTACATCACCATCGGCATGGCGGCGTTTCTGACGCTCATTCCCTTAGCCGTCACATCGACCCCTGGCATGGTCAAGCGCATGGGAGCGCGGCAATGGCGACGGATGCATCGCGTGGTGTACGTCACCACCATCGCCGGGATTATTCACTACATCATGATGCTCAAAGCGGGTTATCAGGAACCCGCACTTTATGCCGCGATTCTAGCCGTACTCTTGGCGATCCGCGCTCTCAAAAAATGGCCCTGACATTGGCCTGACGTTGATCACGGGTGTGGGGGGGTATCATTTTCGACGCCGATGGACACCGAATGAGGGTTGCCCAGCACGATAATCTTGGGCCGTCCTGTGCTGCCGCCGGAGGTCATGGCTTTGAAGTGCGTCGCGATCACGTCAGGCAGGGGCGCATCGGAGAGTGCCGTGTCGGGCGTAAAACCTTGCGGCAAAATCGCGCAGGTTTCGCTTTGCACTGGCGGGTTGCCCACAATCAATTCTGGTTTGGCCAGTGCAATGATCTCGCTGAGTTCCTTCGCCGCAAGTTTGAGCGGCGGGGGTTTTGGTACGGCGCCCAGTTTCCAAATCGCGGCGATGGCCTCAATGAAAGCGATCGAGTTCGGCAGAATGACCGAAACAGAATCGCCGCGCCCCACTCCCATGGCCGCATAGGCGCGCGCTAAGCGCTTGGTGCTGGAGTCAAATTCGGCGCGTGTTACCACACTCTCGTCTTCGATGAGAATCGGTCGATCCCGGGTCCCGCTCGGCTAACAGTGCGAGGGCTTTGAGAATGGATATGGCAGCCACTGCTTGCTCCAATATTTGTGCCGTCGCCTGTTCCCGGCCATCGGCAATGTGTTGATGCATCATGGGCATTTAGCCCCTTGGCGTGACCTGTCAGGGCTGACAGGGCGACAGATTTAAGGGCAGGGCTGATTCAGTCCTTGCATTCAGGGGAACGGTCAGCAAAAAGGGCATCCAATTGCGCTGTTGAGGGCTGTGTCAGAGCCTTCAGGGGCGTGCGGCTAATTTCAGATAAGTCATTGAATTTAATGAATGAATCGTCTCATATTATGACCCACGCTCAGCTCGCCAACGCGATCCGCTTTTTGTCAGCAGATGCAGTCCAGAAGGCCAACAGCGGCCATCCCGGGATGCCCATGGGTATGGCCGATGTCGCGACCGTGCTGTTTACCCGCTTTTTGAAGTTTGATGCGGCCGACCCGCGCTGGCCCGACCGCGACCGATTCGTCCTGTCGGCGGGCCATGGGTCGATGCTCCTCTATAGCCTCATGTATCTTACCGGCTATTCAGACATGACGCTGGAGCAGATTAAGAATTTCCGCCAGCTCGGCAGCATTACAGCAGGTCACCCAGAGTTTGGTCATGTGTCAGGGGCCGAGACGACCACCGGGCCTTTGGGACAGGGTCTCGCGAACGCTGTGGGCTTTGCTTTAGGGGAACGTTTGTTGGCCGCGCGATTTGGCGCTGAGCTGGTCAATCACCATACCTATGTCATCGCCGGAGACGGCTGCCTGATGGAAGGCATTAGTCACGAGGCGATTTCCATGGCGGGGCACTTGAAGCTGAATAAGTTGATCGTGCTGTTCGACGACAACCACATCAGCATTGATGGGCCGACCGACCTCACGGTGTCGGATGATCAACGCAAGCGCTTCGAGGCCTGCGGTTGGAATACCTGGGCGGTGGATGGCCACAATGCCGAGGCTGTTGCAACGGCCATCGAGGCTGCGCGCAAAAGCGACAAGCCTGCGATGATTGCGTGTCGCACGGTCATCGGTTTCGGGGCGCCCAAGTTGGCGGGCACTTCAAAAACCCACGGCTCACCGTTGGGTGATGAGGAAATTGCCGGTGCGCGCGCGAAGCTAGGTTGGGCGCATGCTCCGTTTGTTGTGCCCGATGATGTTCTGGCGACCTGGCGCGCAGCCGGAGCCAAGGGTTCCGCAGAGCACAAATTATGGAATGAGCGGTTAGGGAAAGCCGATGCGGAGAAGCGTGCCGAGTGGGTCCATGCGCTGGCGGGTGATTTGCCCCAAGGTTTCGATGCCGCAATCAACGCCCTGAAAAAGAAATCCTCGGACGAAAAGCCAAAAGTCGCCACACGCATTTCCTCGCAGACAGTGTTGGAAACTATTGTGCCCCTGGTGCCCGAGATGATCGGTGGCTCGGCGGATCTCACGGGCTCGAATAATACCAAGACGGGCCCGATGAAGGCGGTGGCCGCGCCCGATTACGCTGGGCGTTACGTTTATTATGGCGTGCGCGAGCACGGCATGGCGGCGGCCATGAACGGACTGGCGCTGCACGGCGGCATTATTCCCTACGGCGCGACCTTCTTAGTGTTCACCGATTATTGCAGGCCGTCTATTCGCTTGTCGGCGCTGATGAATCAGCGCGTCATTTATGTGATGACGCACGATTCTATTGGCTTGGGTGAAGACGGCCCCACTCACCAGCCTATCGAGCATCTCGCCTCGCTACGCGCCATGCCCAATGTGTTGGTGATGCGCCCCTGCGACACGGTTGAAACCGCCGAGTGCTGGGCCTTAGCGCTTCAGCACAAAACCGGACCATCCATTCTTGCGCTCACGCGCCAGAATTTGGCGTTGCTGCGCAACGTCCATACAGATGACAATCGTTCGGCTAAGGGCGGGTATGTTTTGCAAGACGCCGATGGCGTGCGCAAAGCGACCATTATCGCCACAGGTTCGGAAGTCAGTCTGGCCATGGAGGCGCGTGCAAAACTTCAGGCCGAGGGCGTTGGCACGGCCGTCGTGTCGATGGTTTGCGCCGAGCTCTTCGATCAACAGTCTGAGAGTTATCGAGCCCAAGTTTTGGGTGGCGATGTGCGTGTTTCAGTCGAAGCGGCCAGCACCTATGGTTGGATCAAGTATGTGGGTCCAAAAGGCACTGCCATTGGCATCGACAGTTTCGGTGCCTCGGCGCCAGCCCCGGCTTTATATAAACACTTCGGCGTCACGGCTGAGGCTGTGGTGGCTGCTGTGAAGGCACGCATCTGATGTCTCCGCGGGCATTCATGATTGGATTGTTCGCAAGCGCCTTGGTGTTTTCAGTTGCGACGGCAGCGCCATCTCATCAGCCCGGCGATGTGTTCCGCGATTGTCCAACGTGTCCCGAAGTCGTTGTGGTGCCTGCAGGCACCTTCACCATGGGCTCAAGCTCTGAGGAATTAGCACGCGCAGGCTTGCCAAACGAGCAGGCTGCGCGCGAGCGACCCGCCCATAAGGTGACCATTACCAAACCCTTCGCCATTGGCCGCACTGAGTTGACGGTTGGTGAATATAAAATCTTCGCCACCGAATCTGGACGTATAGATGCGAAGAACTGCACGGTCTGGAATGAGGCCACCAAAACCTGGGGGCCTTTGGCTGAGGCGACGTGGCGTGCGCCAGGCTATGCGCAGACCGATCAGCATCCGGTGGGCTGTCTAACGTTTGACGATGCGCGCGCCTATACGCAATGGCTCAGTCAACGCACGGGCCACACATATCGAGTGCCCAGCGAGGCACAGTGGGAACACGTCGCTAAGCTCGGTACGCCCAAGGACCATGCGGCTGCAGATATTTGTAAAGCGGCCAATGTCTCGGATGCCTTGCGCGCCGAGGCCCATGGCGGTGATCTCACCGACGCCACGCGCTTCTTCACATGTAAAGACGGTTATGTGTTTGCCGCACCCGTGGGCTCGTTTCAGCGCGATGCGTTGGGTTTATCGGATGTGATCGGCAATATCTGGGAATGGACCGAGGATTGTTTTATTCCGCACTACGATGGCGCGCCCACCGATGGCTCAGCGCGCTGGGCTGAGGGGTGCGAGCGCAGGATTGTGCGCGGTGGTGGCTGGTATAGCCGTTCGTGGTTTGTGCGTGCCGCTGGGCGCAGCCGCGAGGCGCTAGATTACCGCAGCGCTACTCTTGGTCTTCGCGTGGTCCGGCAGCTCGACTAAATCTCAATCGCCAAGGCCAGGCCCAAAAAGACCGCGACGCAGGCCACCAGGCCCACAACCCTAGCCGTTGGCGGAGCTTGGTTTTCGTTTTGAAAATCCCACATGGCCTGTTCGCGCAGATGATCAAATTCGCACATGGATGGTCCTCCCTGGGGTTCCTCCCCTGATATGAGGGCGAAAAATAGGATACCAAGAGGGTATTTCAGCCTGGCCCCGCGGGGTATAAGAAAGGTCTCCCTGTGAGGAAAAGAGCCAGTCTCCATGACCGTGAAGATCGCCCCAAGTATCCTGTCCGCCGACTTCGCTCGCTTAGGCGAGGAGGTGCGCGCCATCGACGCCGCCGGGGCAGATTACATTCATGTGGACGTGATGGACGGCCACTTCGTTCCCAACATTACGATTGGGCCAGCTATCGTCAAAGCGCTCCGTGCGCATACGAAAAAAGTATTCGATGTGCATCTAATGATTGCGCCCGTTGACCCTTATATCGCGGCCTTTGCCGATGCCGGGTCTGACATCATTACGGTTCACGCCGAAGCCGGCCCGCACCTCGATCGCTCACTTCAAGTGATTAAATCATTGGGCAAAAAAGCTGGCGTTTCGCTGAACCCCTCAACACCGGCGTCGGTGCTTGAATATGTTCTTGATAAGCTTGATCTGATTTTGGTGATGACAGTTAATCCGGGGTTTGGTGGGCAATCTTTCATTCGCAGCCAATTGAGCAAGATTACACAAATCCGCAGCATGATTGGTAACAGGCCGATTGAGTTGGAAGTCGATGGCGGAATCAACCCCTCGACGGCGGCCGAATGTATCAAGGCAGGGGCCAACGTTTTGGTCGCCGGGACGGCTGTTTTTGGTTCCCCAGATTACAGCGGGAACATCAAAGGGCTGCGCGGCTGATTCTCAATTCCATGATTTTAAATACGAATTTTGACTTTGGCCGCTTTATCCACAGTGGCTGACATAAAAGCTTCATATTAACGTCACAAAAGGTTTGGGCTCCCCCGATAGGAAGAATACGCAATGGGCCAACCCGAATAACCTCGGGCGTCCACAACCTAACTCTCTATCAGGAGATCACATATGTTTAGGAATGCGACCTTTGTCGGCATCTTGCTGGCCACCAGCGCGTTGATCAGTAAAGTCGGCGCCGCCGACCTTGATCCTGGCTTGAAGGACTACAAGAAAGTTTCAGGCGTTGAAGGCAGCTTGAAGTCAATTGGGTCTGATACCCTGAACAACCTGATGACGTTGTGGGCCGAAGGCTATTCAAAGCAATATCCCAATGTCAAAATTGAGATCGAAGGTAAGGGGTCGGGCACGGCACCGCCGGCCTTGATCGCGGGCACCGCTCAGTTTGGCCCGATGTCGCGTGCGATGCGCGCCAACGAACAAGACGATTTCGAGAAAAAATATGGATACAAAGCCACGCAGATGCGCGTCGCCGTTGATGCGCTGGCCGTGTTCGTGAGCAAAGACAACCCGATTACCTGTCTCAGCCTGCCGCAAATCGATGCGATGTTCTCTAAAACGCGCAAACGCGGCATGAAGAACGATGTTAAAACCTGGGGCGACCTTGGTTTGAAGGGTGAATGGGCCAGCTTGCCGATTTCTCTCTATGGCCGTAACTCGGCGTCAGGCACTTATGGCTACTTCAAAGAAGTTGCCATGGCCGATGGCGACTACAAGGATAGCGTGAAGGAACAGCCTGGTTCTTCAGCCGTCGTTCAAGGGATCGCTTCGGACAAGTCAGCAATTGGCTACTCCGGGATTGGTTATCGGACGGCAGACGTGAAGGCGATTGATGTGTCAACCAAAGACGGCGAATCATGCCATAACCCATCGCAAGATGAAGCCTATGCGGGCACCTATCCGATTACCCGCTTCTTGTATGTTTACGTCAATAAGAACCCCGGTCGTGCGATGGAGCCGTTGCGCGCGGAGTTTGTGAAATTCGTGATGTCGAAGCAGGGTCAAGAAGGGACGGTCAAGGACGGCTACTATCCGTTACCTGCCGCTGTTGCGTCTGAAGATTTGACAGCGCTTGGCCTAAACTAAGGCTAAGCCTTTGATGAATAAAGGGCGGCGCCGGAGCAAATTCGCTCCGGCGCCCTTCTGTTTTCGGCTAAGATGGCTCTAGGCACGGCGATCATGGGCTTTGTTTTTGCAGGAAAGGGGTGGCGGGCGTGAAAACAGAAGCAATCAATCCTGACCCATTGTTGTCACGGCAGCGGCGGTCGATGAAAACACCGCGGTCTGTCCTTATTGCCGATAAGACTGCCGATTGGGTGATTCGCATTGGTGGGCTGTCCGTCATTTTGGCCGTCTTTGGTATCATGGTGTTTTTGGCTCAGGCGGTCGTGCCGTTGTTCACTGGCGGGCAACTCAAAGGCCAAACCAAAGCCGTACTTCAATCAGGCGGCCATAAAACACTCACCGACTTCCTCGATGAATACCGCACCCTGTCAGTCGCTGTCGACGACACTGGCGCTGTCTCAGCCTTTCACATCAAAACTGGGGTGGTCATTAACGCGCCGAGTTTTGATTTTGGCGGACAGACCGCCTCTGCTTTCGCGCGTACGCTTGCGGGCGGCTACGTGGCGTTTGGATTTAGCGACGGAACATTGCGCCTCGGGCGACTCGTTATTGCCGTTGATGTGATTGACGACACGGCGGCTCCTGCTGATTTACGTGCTCTCGGCACACAAGGCGACCGGACCGACGGGACAGCGATCTACGCCAAGGTTTCTGAAGCCCAATTGCGTCGCACGCTCGTCAAAGTAGAGCTCGACGATGCACAACAGATCACACCAAACGGCACGGCTATCCGTGCGCTTGATTATCGCGTTGGGGGAACGGCCGAGCGTCCGGCGCGATCCTTTATTACCGTTGACGCCGATGGCATTGGCCGCGTCACGCTGTCTGAAACCACCAAAAATTTCATGACCGGAAAGAAAACGGTCAAGTTGACGACATCTGAGTTGCCTGGCTTGCCGCCAGGCGTTCTGGTTTCGGGCGTCTTGATGACGGAAAAAGCTGATCAAGTGTACATCGCCGAGAAATCTGGCACTGTATATCGCTTTGATACGCGCAGTTTTAGCGCTCCAACGTTGGCCGAAACAATCGACCTCGCACCTGGTGCGGTCGACATCAATGTGATTGGCTTTCTTATCGGTGAGCAATCCATTGTCGTTGGTGGCTCAGATGGATCGGTGAATATCTATTTCAAATTGCCGAGTGACACCGCCAGTTCGACGGACGGTTACACGATGGTGCACGCCAAGACGCTCGAGCCCCATTCATCTGCGGTTGTTGCCATGGATGTCAGTCAGCGCGGCAAAACATTTGTGACGGCTGATGCCCAAGGCCAGGTGTGGATGCGTCACGCGACCAGCGAGCAAGTCTTGTTGCGGCTAAGCCCTGGTGATGAGAAGCCAGCGTATCAGGCACTTGCCCTTTCGCCGCGCCAGAATGCCGTTTTGGCTATCGCCGACAATGGCTCAGCGTATGCCTGGGATGTCGATGTTCCGCACCCCGAATCGACGCTTCAAACGATTTTCGGTAAGGTTTGGTACGAAGGTTACCCTGAACCGACGTACACGTGGCAGTCCTCGGCGGGTACAGATGCGTTTGAACCTAAACTCTCGCTGATGCCTTTGATTTTCGGAACGATCAAAGCAACTGTCTATTCGCTGTTGTTCGCCATTCCGATTGCAATCGGCGCTGCAATTTATACGTCTGAATTTGTGCACCACAAGGTTCGCGCTGTTGTGAAGCCCACCATGGAACTCATGGCATCGCTGCCGTCAGTGGTGCTGGGCTTTATTGCAGCGTTGGTTCTCGCGCCGATTGTCGAGACATGGATCGTAGCCATCTTGATGGCCTTCTTTGTGATGCCGCTTGGCCTCTTCTTCGGGGCTTACATGTGGCAGTTGCTGCCTTACAGAATTCAGCTCAAGTATGGCGCTTCACCGAAATTTGTCGGCATGATTATCGCTCTCTTCGTTTTCGGCTATCTGTCCTATGCAAGCGGATCTGTACTTGACGGCATCTTTTTTGCCGGTGACTTCAAGGCGTGGGCGAGCGGCACGGCTGGCAGTGGAGCACCATTTACGGCACTTTTTTTGCTTCCAGTCGTCTTCATTGCTGCCTGGATTATTATGGGGCGTGTATCTGAAGTTCGCCTCTCTTCATTGATGAGATCTAACAATCGATTCAAAGCAGGCGTTGCAGATTTGGGCCGCTGGGTTGGCACATTGTTGATCGCCGGCACCGCGAGCTATGCCATCGCCAGCGTTTTGACGTCACTGGGCCTCGATCTCCGAGGCGGTGTGGTCGATACATATGTCCAGCGCAATACCCTGATTGTCGCATTTGCCATGGGTTTTGCTGTCATCCCAATCATCTATACGATTGCTGAGGATGCTTTGACCTCGGTCCCTGAGCATCTTCGTGCAGCCAGTTTGGCCTGTGGCGCCACGCCCTGGCAAACGGCCATCAGCGTTATTCTTCCCACTGCCATGAGCGGGGTGTTCGCGGCGATCATGGTGGGCATGGGTCGCGCTGTTGGCGAAACCATGATTGTGGTGATGGCGGCTGGGAATACGCCACTCATTGAATGGAATATCTTCGAAGGCCTGCGCGCGCTTTCGGCCAATATTGCGGTCGAGTTGCCCGAAGCCGTGCGCGACAGCACACTTTACCGCGTGTTGTTCCTGGCTGCGCTGACGCTGTTTGTGATGACGTTTATCGTCAACACGCTGGCAGAACTGGTGCGGCAGCGGTTTCGCAAACGCACTGCGGCATTGTAGGGGTCATCACAATGAGTGCATACGTCAATACCCAAGCCGTCGCGCCCGACACGACCGTACCAAAGTCGCAGCCTGCTATTCGTTTCACTGATCTGCGTTCAAGCGGCGAACCTTTTGCCTGGATCCTGGGCGGCGCGCTTGCCTTGGGCTGCATTATGATCGTCAGCTTTCTGGCCATGGTGTTTTGGAATGGCGCGACGACCTTTGTGCCAAAAGAAATCCAGGTCGTGACGATGTCGAACGGCGCGATGACGGCCGGCGAGGCTACGCGCACAGAGTTGTATCGGCCACAAGTTCTGGATTTTCAGAAGCTTACCCCGACGCAGCAGAATATCATTACTGAAAATGATGGGTTTGCTTCGCGCACCTTATATCGGGTGGGCAACTTCGATATCTACAATGAAGATTATCGTTGGATCTCTGATTTTGAAGTGACCAAGATCGAGGCGCCAAAAGATATTCTATTGGCCGAACGCGTTGAGTGGGGCCCGCTTATCGGTACTTTAAAATCGATCACGGTGGATGGCGAAATCATTTTACTCAATTCAGTTAATGATAAGCGCTTTGCTAATATTCATGACGTGTCACGCGAGCGGCGTGAGCGAATGAGCGAGATTGAGAAAGATGAGATCGGTGGTATCAACCACCAGATCGAGCAGCTTCGCCTGAATGTTCGGCGGGTTGAATTGGCTGAAGGTCTGAACAGTGAAGCCTTTGCCAAGGCGCAAATGACACTGGAAGCTCAAGTCGGCGGCTTACAGGAAAAATACAAAAAATTAGCCGATGAAGTTCTCCAGTTACGCGACCTTAACAAACGCAATACAGCGACATTTGTTGAAATTGGCAGGCAAGAGAAAATCGTTCAGATGGATGCGCTTGTCCGCATCTATCCCGCCAACGATCTTGACGTTTTCGGCGCAATAGGCGTCTATTTGTCGCGGTGGTGGGAGTTCGTGTCGGACGAGCCGCGCGAAGCCAATACAGAGGGCGGTATTCTGCCGGCGATTTTCGGCACAGCGGCAATGACACTGATGATGGTCGTGGCCGTTGCGCCATTCGGCATTATTACTGCTCTTTATCTACGCGAGTATGCGAAGCAAGGCCGGCTTGTATCCTTTGTGCGCATCTCGGTGAACAATTTGGCAGGCGTTCCATCGATTGTTTATGGTGTGTTCGGGCTCGGTTTTTTTGCCTATGTGCTGGGCGGATCAATCGACCAGCTCTTTTACCCTGAGCGTTTGCCCAACCCGACATTCGGGACCGGTGGTTTGCTGTGGGCTTCGCTGACGTTGGCATTGTTGACTGTGCCGGTTGTCATCGTGGCAACGGAAGAAGCGCTTTCAGCGGTGCCGCGCTCGATGCGCGAGGGTTCGCTGGCGTGCGGCGCCTCAAAATGGCAGACCATCAAATACATTGTTCTACCTCGGGCACTGCCGGGCATTATGACTGGAATTATCCTCGCCATGGCCCGTGGTGCGGGGGAAGTTGCGCCGCTAATGCTTGTTGGCGTTGTGAAGCTTGCGCCGGAATTGCCAATCGATGGCTTCTTTCCTTTTGTGCACCTTGAACGCAGCTTCATGCATCTTGGGTTCCATATCTACGACGTTGGCTTTCAATCTCGCAACGCTGAGGCGGGTAAGCCAATGGTGTTCGTGACGACCATGCTTCTCATCGGGTTGATTTTTGCCCTGAACATTACCGCAATTGTTGTGCGAAACCGCCTGAAGCAGAAGTTTAAAGGTAGTCAGTTTTAACGAGGCTCAGATGAATACAGATGTTCAATCACTAACGTTCACTGACACGATCTATCACGTCAAAAGAGGCGGCCAGGGCGCTGTTCTTGAGATCAATAATCTTGATCTCTGGTATGAGGCTGCGCAGGCTCTCTACAACGTGACGATGCAGATTGAGAAGGGCATGGTGACCGCGATGATCGGTCCCTCGGGGTGCGGCAAATCGACACTGCTGCGGTGCATTAATCGTATGAATGATCTGATCGATGGACTTAGAATCAAGGGCGAGGTACGGCTGAACGGCGAAGACATTTACACACGAGGCGCAGATGTGATTGCGTTGCGCAAGCGGATGGGGATGGTTTTCCAAAAACCCAACCCGTTCCCAATGTCGATCTTCGAAAACGTGATTTATCCGCTGCGTGTGGATGGCGTCACCGACAAAACTGTTCTTGAAGAAACCGTCGAGCGTGCCCTAAAGGGCTCGGCCTTGTGGAATGAAGTAAAGGATCGTTTGCAAGAGAGTGCCCTTGGAATGTCCGGTGGCCAGCAACAAAGGCTTTGTATCGCGCGTGCAATTGCAGGTGACCCTGAGGTCTTGCTGATGGATGAGCCGTGCTCGGCGCTTGACCCCATCGCAACCGCGAAAATTGAAGACCTGATCAATGAATTGGCCGGGCAGTACACAATTGTGATTGTCACCCACAACATGCAGCAAGCCGCTCGTGTGTCTAACAATACGGCTTTCATGTACCTCGGACGCTTGATTGAGTATGGCGATACCGAGACCATCTTTCAGATGCCGAAATCACTGCGGACACAAGATTATGTCACGGGCCGTTTCGGTTGATAAATCTGCAATAAATAAAAAAGTGGATCAGCAATAGGCTGTTTCATTATAGCTATGTAAGGAGAATGAAATGAAGTCGACAGTGATGATTGTTGAGGATGAAGCCTCTTTGGTCACGATGTTGCGCTACAACCTCGAGAAAGAAGGTTATGTTGTAACCGAGGCGGGCGATGGTGAAGAAGCGCTCATGATTGCTGACGAAATCCGGCCAGATGCCGTTTTGCTGGACTGGATGTTGCCGCGGATTTCGGGAATCGAGGTTTGTCGCCAACTTCGCCGCAAATCCGAAACACGCAACGTGCCGATCATCATGCTGACGGCGCGCACCGAAGAGGCTGATAAAATTCGTGGCTTGAATATCGGTGCGGATGATTACATCACAAAACCATTTTCGATGCCCGAACTCATGGCGCGCCTGAGTGCGCTGCTGCGCCGGGCCAAGCCACGTGAAGCTAAGGGCGCGCTCAGCTTTGCTGATATCGTGATGGATTTGGCTACGCATCGGGTGAGCCGCGCAACCAAGCAAATTCACCTTGGGCCAACCGAGTTTCGCTTGCTTCAGTTTTTTATGGAACGACCCGGGACGGTCTTCTCGCGCGAAGAACTGTTAAATGGTGTCTGGGGTCCAGATATTTACGTCGAACCACGCACGGTAGACGTGCATATTCGACGGTTGCGCAAAGCCCTCAATGAGACGGGTGGTATAGATGTGATTCGTACCGTGCGTGCTTCAGGGTATTCCATTGATGCCACAACACAGTCCGATCAGCAGGATGCAGCTGAGTAAGTGGCCTCGCGTTCTGGCCTCTTTCCTGGTGTTTGAAGTCCGGCTCGCCTGACCCCACCCTTTCATGCTTTAATTCCTCTGGGCCCGAATCTGGTTGCGGGCAGGGGGAGTTGGGCTCATGTCGGGTCGGTTTACGCTTTATATCTTGGTCGGGATGATTCTGGGAATTTTGGTTGGATACGTTTGCAATGAAAGCGTTGATCCCGCGAAAGCGAAGCAAATCGCGGGCTATTTCTCGATCCTGACCGATATTTTCCTCCGATTAATTAAGATGATCATCGGGCCATTGGTGTTCTCGACATTGGTCGTCGGCATCGTGCATGTCGGTGATACAGCGTCCTTAAGCCGGATCGGCTTTTTGACAGTGGGTTGGTTCTTGTGTGCCTCCATCGTGTCACTTTTTCTTGGATTGGTCATGGTGCAATGGCTCGAGCCGGGCGTGGGCCTGGGCTTGCCCCTCCCTGACGTGGGCTCCGAGGTGAGCATCAAGGCTGGGGCTCTGACGCTCAAAGAGTTCATCACGCACGTTTTCCCGAAGTCATTTTTCGAGGCGATGTCGAACAATGAGATTCTTCAGATTGTTGTGTTCTCGCTGTTTACGGGTGTAGCGTTGTCGTCTATCGGCGAAGCTGGGAAGAAGCTAACCGAAATTCTCGATCAGGTCGTGATGGTGATGCTGCTGATCACGGGCTACGTCATGAAATTTGCGCCGATTGCTGTTTTTGCCGCGATTGCAGCAACTGTCACGACACAGGGCGTGGGTATCCTTGCCGTCTATCTGAAGTTCGTCGGTGGGTTTTACCTCTCGCTGGTGATTTTATGGATAGTGCTCCTCGCCGCGGGCTCGGCGGTCATCGGTCGGCGAGTCATTGCGCTGACGAGGGGGATTCGCGAACCTTTGTTGTTGGCGTTCTCGACGGCAAGTTCTGAGGCCGCATATCCTAAAACGCTGGAACAACTTGAGAAGTTTGGTGTTCCAAAGCGTATCGCAAGCTTTGTCCTGCCACTGGGGTATTCGTTCAACCTGGATGGCTCGATGATGTATTGCACGTTTGCGACGCTGTTCATTGCGCAAGCCTACGGCATTGAGCTGACGTTCGCACAGCAAGCCACGATGCTGTTGTTGCTGATGCTGACCAGCAAAGGCATGGCAGGTGTGCCGCGCGCCTCGTTGGTGGTGATTGCTGCAACTCTGAATTTCTTTGGAATCCCGGAACAGGGCTTGCTACTGATTTTGGCTGTAGATCAATTTCTAGATATGGGGCGCAGTGCGACGAATGTGGTTGGTAACGCCGTGGCTACTACCGTGGTCGCGAAATGGAATGAGAAATAATGATTCTACTCGGTGTCGTACTGCACGAGGCTTTGGAACGGCATATCCAATTTTGCGCGACCTTTCAGAAAATCAAGCTCAATCACACTCACGGCCCCAACCACATGCCCGCCGCCCTGGCGCAGTAACGTCGCAGCCGCCATGATCGTTCCACCAGTGGCGAGCAGGTCATCTACGATCAGAATTTTTTGCCCGGGTTCGACAGCGTCAGTTTGGATCTCAATTTCATCAGTGCCGTATTCTAACCCATAGTTTGCCCGATTGACGCGGCCAGGCAGCTTGCCCTTTTTGCGAACCATAACGAGACCGCATCCAAGCTGTATGGCTAAGGGCGATGCAACCAAAAAGCCGCGGGCATCGATCCCCGCCACGACCTGGGGTTGCCACGGGCCGACAACCTCTACCAGCTGATTAATCACATCGCGCCACGTCTGAGCGTTCTTCATCAACGTCGAGATATCGAAGAAATTAATACCCGGTTTTGGAAAGTCGGGGATTTGACGGATATGTTCCTTAAGATCCATGCGTGCTGCCTAAAAAGCCCAGAAAATCTGACGAATTGCTGCCAGATCAAGAGGCTGAATCTAAGTTGGGGAAGTGTAAACTACTAGAAGTTGTCTGGGAATGCGCTCATCGGCTGATGTGATGAGTTATTTTTACGACTTTATCTTGGCGGGATCTTATTTGAGTGAGGGCAGGGCTGTGGCTGGCCAAGCACAATGTGTCGGCTGAAATGGCATTAGACCTCGTCCTTCAGACTCGGGAACACGCGACTGCGGGATTAGCTATGGGCGTGACCGACGAGAGCGATGCTTTGGTGTGTCAGTTGAAACAAAATGATCAATTGAGTGGATTGCGGGCCTTGTGGATGGGAAATGTAAGGTTTTTTGAGTACGCTATTGCATCGTTGTCGGGTTTGCCCGTCGCAAATGCGCGGCTTCTGATTCACGATGCGGGCGGCAATGGCCTTCGGGCTGCCTGGGCGAAAACAGTTATGCCACAAGGCATGTACCCCGCCCTTCGCGTTGCTTTGGATGTTGTCGCGCAGACCGAGTTTGATGGCCGCGATCTCGACGCCGAGCGCTATTCGCGCCGGATCGTCGAGCGTACTCTCACGCAGCATGACTCCTTCGGCGTGGGCTTTGACAACGATGATCTTGAGTATTTACTCGCTCGTGTCAGCAAGCTGCCCCCCGCCGCTGTCGCCGTTCATTAAACTTCAAACTACCAAGATCCTGTATTCGGCATCGAAGCCCATGGTTCGCGTGCGGGTAAGGCTTGTCCTTTTTGAAGGAGCTCGACCGAGATTTGGTCTGGCGAGCGGATAAAGGCCATGCGCCCGTCACGGGGTGGGCGACTGATCACCACACCCGATTTCATCAGCCTGTCGCAGGTGGCATAGATGTCGTCCACCTCATAGGCCAAATGGCCGAAATTGCGCCCGCCCGTATAGACCTCGGGGTCCCAATTATACGTCAACTCCACTTGCGACTCGGGGTTATCGTTAGCACCGAGAAACACTAGCGTGAATCGACCTTTTTCGCTCTCGGTACGGCGGAGTTCCTTGAGCCCAAGCTTGTTGCAAAAAAAGTCTAACGATTGCTCGAGGTCGCTGACCCGAACCATGGTGTGGAGATATTTCATAGGGTAACTCCGCGAGCCGCCAAGAGCGGTTGGGCCTGGACACGATAATATGATGCTTGAACTTAGGTCGCCTTGCATTTAACGCAAGTCCTGATGATCTCGAAGAGGTAAGCGTGCCATGCTGTTCAGACGAGGCGAGAAAAGCTTGTGGATGGGTTTCTGCCGGCCATTCTGGGCGCTGCTGGGCTTAAGTGTCGCGCTGGCGGGCTGCTCGGCGTCAGATGCCTTAAATATGATCATTCCCAGTGGTGGCTATACGCAGCATGCGGGCTTGGCCTATGGCGCGGGGCCGCGTCAAAAACTCGATGTGTACGAGCCAGTCACCGCAGTTCCAATGGAAGAGCGCACCATCGTGATTTTTTTCTATGGCGGGTCGTGGCGCGGCGGTCAGCGCACGACGTACCAATTCGTTGGTGAGGCGCTGACATCTAAGGGCTATGTGGCTGTTATCCCAGACTACCGGGTTTTTCCTGAAGCGGTGTACCCAACATTCCTCGAAGATGCTGCGCAGGCGGTGCGCTGGGCCGTCGACAATGCCGCCCGCTATGGTGGGAACAAAGACCGCATTGTTCTGATGGGTCATTCAGCCGGCGCGCATATCGCTGCATTGACGGCGCTTGATCCGCAATTTCTGAAAGCCGTTAATCTTCCCCCAACCTCAATTAAAGGATTGGTTGGGCTGGCGGGGCCCTATTCGTTTGATCCGCTTGAATTCAGGGTGACACGCGCTGTTTTTGGTCACCTGAAAGATCCCCAGATCGTCCGACCTATCGTCTATGCCCGCAATCCGGCACCGCCGATGTTATTGCTTCACGGCGAAGACGACACGACAGTTGGCCCGCATAATGCAGTCGATATGACGGCGGTGCTGAAACAAGCCGGGCATAGGATCACGCACACAGTCTACAAAGATGTTGCCCATATCGGTATCATCCTGGCCATGGCGGCTCCGTTGCGCAGCCGCGCGCCAACATTGGATGAGAGCGCGGCGTTTATCGATGGGTTGTTTAAAGCCTCGTCTGCGGTCACAGATGCCAATCAGTAGCCATTATTTAGCCGCGCCCGTTCACGACCGCTTGGGTGAGGGATTTTTCGACCTTGTTCTGCCCGCGCACTTTCCGCAGCATACCTTGCGTTACCGCAACGATGTTTGGGCCGAACGGCTTGGTCTAAGGGCCCTCACGGATGATGAATGGGTGAACCACTTTGGCCGGTTTGCGGCCTTGCCTGCCAACTTCCTCCAACCCTTGGCGCTGCGCTATCACGGCCATCAATTCCGCTCCTACAACCCAGATCTGGGCGATGGGCGCGGATTTTTGTTTGCCCAACTCAAGGAGAGCAGTGATGGGCGGGTTTTGGACCTTGGCACCAAGGGCAGCGGCCAAACGCCCTATTCACGCGCAGGCGACGGTCGACTCACGCTAAAGGGTGGTGTGCGCGAATTACTGGCCACATCCCTTCTCGAGGCCTTGGGCGTTAACACCTCTAAAACATTTAGTTTGGTCGAAACCGGAGAGGACTTGTTGCGCAACGACGAGCCATCGCCGACGCGCTCGGCGGTGCTGGTGCGGCTCAGCCACTCGCATATTCGGATTGGCACGTTCCAACGCCAAGCCTTTGAGCGCGATACTGAGCGAATGCAACGCCTTGTCGACCATGTTCTCGAAAACTATTTCGGCGACGTGTGGAACTCGGTCGCCAATGCCAGCCCCAGCGCGCGCGCGATTGCAATGCTGACGGAAACCTGCCGTCGTGTGGCGCACACGGGCGCAGCGTGGATGGCAGCGGGCTTTGTGCATGGCGTGCTGAATACCGACAACATCAATATTACCGGCGAAAGTTTTGATTACGGGCCCTATCGGTTCCTGCCGCACTACGACCCTAAATTCACGGCGGCCTATTTCGACCACTCGGGGCTCTATGCCTATGGGCGTCAACCTGAAACGTTGATGTGGAATTTAGCGCGGCTAGCAGAATGTTTAATGCTGGTGGCCGAGCGCGATGAGTTAGTTGAGGCGCTGAATGTTTTCCCGCAAACATTTGAACCCGCGTTGGGTGCGGCGATGTGTCGTCGACTAAACCTCATGCCCCAGGTTGCCGAGCGCGACATCGCACTCACCTCAGCGATCTATCAATTCATGCAGGCCACCAACTGCCCCTTTGAGCGCGTCTTTTTTGATTGGTATGGTGGGGTGTTGAGCCAACCACGTGCCGCCCAAAGCCCCCTGGCAACACACTACGCCGCACCAGAGTTTGACGACGTCAAGCAACACCTTGCAAGCTATGACGTCGCATCGCCTAAGCGTTTGGAACACACCTACTTTGCAACTGAGGCGCCGTGCACACTACTGATCGACGAGATTGAACAAATATGGTCGGCGATTGCCACCAACGACGATTGGCAGCCGCTCGAAGAGAAGCTGAAATCCATCGCGATGATGGCTGAAGCCTTTGGATGTGAATAGATAGTGTGCCCGCTGAATCGGTAGAAACGTTTCGAAAGCCTAAGCTTATGAACGTGATCCTCTCAGACCTGATTGCGCCATCCGAACTCCAGAGCTTGAGTGACGAATATGCTCGTGCTCATCGGCATTACAACACGTGGACGCATATCGAGGCGTTAATGACCGCAGCAGCGCTTGACGGCATTGCCCGAGGCGTATCAAGCTTATGGTGCCGCCATTCGTAAAGAGTATTCAATTTATCCTGGCTTTCTATATCGACGTGGACGCGCGAAGTTCCTGAAGGCTGAACTGAAGCGGCCCTACGTGTACCGCACCAAGTCCTACCAAATGCGCTTCGAAGCGCTTGCGCGCGCGAATATGAAAGCAGAGTTGGACGGTTTGTGAGTTACGCTGGAATAAGATCGGTTTTCACTCTTGAGGATTTGCGCAAAGTTTCGATCTCGGCCATGTCCTTGGGCGGCGCCATCCACATCGGGCCATTTTTGCGAATGTGGGCTTTCAGCCATTCATTCGGCACGGCCCCGAAGGTGGGGTAACGCCAGTGCATTAAGTTGGCCATATATCCCGCCGTGTTGCCCGAAGCCCATGTGCCCTGATAGCGCTGGGGCATTTCGGTGATACGCGGGCCATGGTCGAAGTAGTCATAAATCTCACCGCGCGCGACACTCACCCCTTTGCTATCTGGTGTGGCGGCCGGGAATACCGCGTAGTTCACGTGAACTTGGTCGCCGGTGGTGGTGACGGTGTACACGCTGCCCTGGCCCCCCATGCGGCTGGCGCGGGTATCGTGGCTTTCCACTTTGTAGTCGATGGTGCCGTCGATCAGTGTGAAGGTGCGCACCTGATAAGCAAAAATGCTGGGGCGTCGCGGTTTGCCCGTGGCTTTGTCGGTCACGATCACGTCTTTGTCGCGCTCCAAAAAGAAATACACCTTGCGTGAAATCGACACCGCACTGGTGGGTGTGCGTAGCGCTTTGGGCGTGATCCAGGTTTCCACACCCAACATGCGGCTTTCGACGGTGCCGCCCGTCATGGAGCGCACCAGGCCATCGGAGTACCAGTAGCCTGGGACATCCTCGCCGCCACGCATGGCAATCCAGGCATCAAACAGGGCAGGGGTGACGGTGCGCTTTACGGGTTTTTCTGCAGCTTTGGATGGAACAGATGCTGCGGCCATGGTTGCCGCCGCCAAAACAAGTCCGTCGCGCCGGGTGAGGGGCATGGTCGCACCTTAATAAAT
>Ga0209553_1000385_pt1 | contig 23032 bp, 25 predicted proteins | sample LauGreFBDMM110DN_2_FD_188217 | JGI IMG/M metagenome (GOLD analysis project Ga0209553, IMG submission 188217) | Freshwater lake microbial communities from Lake Michigan, USA - Fa13.BD.MM110.DN (SPAdes) (version 2) | ecosystem: Environmental > Aquatic > Freshwater > Lake | place: Lake Michigan...
GATCAGGGCCGCGCGCGCATTGTGTCCGTAGCCCATACCCTCGGCGATGCCCGCGGCAATCGCCAGCACGTTCTTGACCGCCCCGCCCACCTCCACGCCCAAGAGGTCGGTACTGGAATAAATGCGCAAAGACGGGTGGTGCAAGGAGTGTGCCAGCTGCTTGGAGAGCTGTCCGTCCGTCGACGCCAAGATCATCGCCGTAGGAAGACCCTGCGCCACCTCCAGAGCAAAGCTTGGTCCGGACAGCACGCCGCATGGAAAATTTTTCGGCAGGGCCTCCGCGGCCACCTGATGCGGAAGCTCCCCGGTGCCCGCCTCGAGGCCCTTGCACGCCCAAACTATTGGGGTGGGTGCGGTGGTCACTGCCACAATCTGCTGCAGGGTGCTGCGCAGGGCGACGATGGGCACGGCAATCAGCATCAGCTCCGCGTCGGCCATCGCAACAGGTAAATCGGCGGTCAAGTTAATGCCCTGCGGCAGGGCAACTTCCGGCAGGTAGCGCTGATTGTATCGAGTAGTCAGCATCTCCTTGATGTGCGCCTCGTCGGAGGCCCATAGGGTGACGGCGTGATGTGCGGACAGGTTAACTGCGAGCGCGCTACCCCACGCACCCGCACCTAGTATTGTGATGTTCATTGTGTCATGGCCGGTGCGGCGGTCAGGGCGAGTGTGGTGGGCAGTCTCATGCTTAGCGCTTAGTGCCGAGTGGCTGTTTCGGTCTCTGTTTTTTTCTGCTGCATTTGCTGCTGGTAGAGCACCTCAAAGTTAATTGGGTTGAGCAGCACGGGGGCGAACCCGGCGTGGGTTGCCATGCTGGACACCACCTCCCGAAGGTACGGGTACAGGATGTTGGGGCAGACGATGCCCAGCACCGACTCTAGTTCCTCTGGTGGTAGATTGCGTATCTTAAAAATACCCGCTTGCTTGGCCTCTATCAAGAACATCACCCTGCCGTTTATCGGCAGCTTCGCAGTCACCGTAGCGGTCACGACCACCTCGAACAGGCCCTCCTCCATGGGGGTGCTTTGGGTGTTCAGTTGCATTTCAAGCGTCGGATTTTCGCGCTCCAAAAAGATGCTCGGCGCATTGGGGCTTTCTAGCGACAAGTCTTTCACGTACAGCTTCTCGATGTTGAACAGGGGTTGCTGTTCGGTTGTCGCTGCTTCACTCATTGCCTTGTCCCTCACCTTGATATTGACCATCCAATAGTTGACTCAACTCACCGCTACGCTCCAGCATCACCAAGTTATCATAGGTACCAACCAGCCGTGTGCCGATGTAGATCTGCGGCACGGTCCTACCGCGCGTAGCCGTCAGCATTTGCGAGAGCAACTCCGGCTGCAGATCTACACGCATTTTTTCGATTTCCGTTACACCCCTGGCCCGCAGCAAACGTTCGGCCAGCACGCAGTAGGGGCACACCGCGGTGCAGTACATCGACACCTTCCGCATCGCTACGTGACCAACGGCAGCTCGGCCTTCCGCCAGGCTAGCACGCCCCCCGCCAAACTACACGACGACTCGAACCCGTGCTTGCCCAGTAACGCACACGCCGCGGCAGAACCTTGGTTGCTGCTACTCATCACCACGATCGGATTGGCGCGAAATGGTTCCAGCTCGGCAATACGTCCATTCAAGTTTCCGAGTGGGATGTGCTTCGCATTCAAGACGTGTCCGGCATGAAACTCTGCCGCCTCACGCACATCCAAGACCAGCGCGTCCTTATAGTTAATCAGCTGCACCGCGGCGGCAGTCGTGATCTCCTTAATGCCGCGCACGCTGTTACCCACGAGCGACCACACCAGCATCAGGCCGCTACTCGCTGCCACCAAAGCTATCCAGATATTATCTTGTATGAACTGCACGCTGCCGCTCCTCGTATTTTTGGAGGGCAAATTTTAGCAGAGCGGAGAAGTTCTCGGGGCTTTTCTGCGCCAGCACACCCAGCGCCTCACGCGCCACCTTAAAGCCATTCGGGTACGACCAAATCGCACGCTCTACTTGCAATTGTGCGGCAACATGCTCGCCAGATAGCGCTAGCAGCCACGCCTCCCGGTACGCCACCGGTCCGATCGGCAGGAAGTGTGCGACCCGATCGTTTAGGGCGCGCTTTTCGGCGAGGGCCTCTGTGCTCACTTCGATCTTTCCGCTCGCTAGTAGGTCAAAGTAGGCCCGCAACGGGAACTGCGCACGCGGCACCAGCATCCGCTCAGGCACCACGAGGTGGTGATCTTCGCCCGTCGCCTGTCTCGATCGCATCATGGCCTCCAGGCTACGATAGCTGTTCGACATCTGCGCTAGAGACAGCGCACCGAGCAGCAACACCAGTCCCAGAAAATAGCGCCAGAAGGGGTGGGGCTTTGGGCGAAAGGTGGTGGCGTCGAGCGCGCCCAAGGCGAAGCTTGCCAGCCCGATGAAGTAGGCGTACCACAGCGAGTACTCTAGCAGGCTGTGCATTCCCAGCACGCCCAGCAGTGCGCAGCCCCACCAGTGGTGCACAGTTCGAGGCGCGCGGCCGCACTGTATAAGCCACGGCCCTAGTGTGCACAGCAGGACCAGCAGGCCGGCCAACCCCATTTCGGCGGCAACCTGGACGACCAGCGAGTGCGCGTTGTTGTACAGTCCCGTAATGTCTGTGTTCTGCAGTACGGACACGAGCTTGAAGTGCTCCCACGCAAACTGGCCGAAGCCCACACCGACTAGGGGGGACTGGCTGAACATTCGCCACCCCTCTTGCCACAGGTACCAGCGAATGCTGACGCCGTCCCCCTCACTGAAGAGGCGCTGCATTGCGGTCACGCTGCCGGCCGGTGCCTCCAGCCAGGGGATCTGCACCACGGCATGCATCAGGCCAAAGCACAGAAGCAGGAGCAAGCCGTACCACAGTAGAGGCTGGCAGGACCTATCGCGGCGCTTCCACAGCCAGGCCATCCCCGCTAGGAACAGCAAGTATAGCCAGGCACTTCGTGAGCCGCTCAACACCAGAACGAAAAGTAGTGGTGCGGTCAGTAACGCAACGTACTGCACACGTAGCAGTCGACGCACGTGCAGCAGGCCCAAGGAGATCAAACCCAGCGTGACGTAGCTGGCGAAGTGATTGGGCTGGGCGAGGTTGCCATAGACAGCTGTGGAAACCTTAAGCGTGATCACGGCATCCAGCAGGGTGTGCCAGCGGTAGTGCTGCAGCACACCCGCCAGGGCGCTTAGCTCGGCCCCCACCAAGAGGAAAACGGCCAGCGTCGTCACCAGCACTGGCAGCCCGAACTCCTCGCGCAGGCACCGGCCGAGCATCATCAAAAGCGCCGCCCACAGCAGGTACAGGCCGAGTAAAAAAATATGGTCGGCGTAGCTCGTCGTGCCAAGCAAGAGCTGTAGCACGCCAACAGCCAAGAGCCCAACTGGCAGGATCACGACGCGCGGAACTTTGGGATGCTGCCAGTGGCGCCTGGCCAGCAGCATGGGCATGGCGCATAGCCCCAAAACACCAGCAATCCACTCCTGGTGGAAGGTGGTCAGCGGGTAGGCATGGTACCAATATAAAAACGGTACCACCCACATCAGTCCGACAAGCGTCAGGCTGACCTGGGCAGCACTAGGAGAACGAATTTTCCATGAATCAGATGGCATGACGAATGGTTGGCAGGGGTTAGATTGATGCGGCACGATCAAGGCGCCGGGAGGCACACCGAACTCTTTGCGGGTGGATCATCCCACGCCCGGCGACCCAGAAATCAGATAAAATGATATCGCTCAAAACAAGGCACTTGCCACCACTTAACTTTCTTCAAAGTCCAGTATGAAAATCACTCCCGTCCTTCTCCTCATCTTAGATGGCTTCGGCTACAGCGAGGTGACCGATTATAATGCTATCGCCCACGCACGCAAGCCCAACTGGGACAGGTTGTGGCGCGACTACCCACACACACTAATCCACACCTCCGAGTCCTCGGTGGGTCTGCCCCAGGGTCAGATGGGTAACTCGGAGGTTGGTCATCTTAATATTGGCGCGGGTCGCTTGGTGCACCAAGAGCTCTCGCGAGTGGACCTAGCAATTCAGGACAAAAGCTTTAACAGCAACCCAGCGTTCCTGCATGCCATAGGGCAGGCCAAGCAGCACGATAGCGCGCTGCACATCATGGGGCTCCTGTCGTCCGGCGGGGTTCACAGTCACGAAGATCATATCCACGCCATGCTGGAAATGGCGGCGCACGCAGGACTCACCAAGATATTCATCCACGCCTTTCTCGACGGTCGTGACACGCCCCCCAGAAGTGCCGCGCAGTCACTGCAGCGCCTACAAAAAAAGTGTGTCGCCCTGTCTGCTGGGCGTATCGTCTCCGTCGTGGGTCGCTACTTTGCGATGGACCGAGACAACCGATGGGAGCGCGTACAGGAGGCCTACGACCTGATCACCCAGGCCAAGGCCGCGTTCCACGCACCGGACGCAGAGGCAGCGCTGCGGCAGGCCTACGCACGCGGCGAGAACGACGAGTTTGTCAGGGCGACCGTCATCACCTCGCCCGCCGAGCCGCCGGTCACCCTAGAGGACCAGGACGTCGTGGTGTTCATGAACTACCGTGCCGACCGCGCACGGCAACTTACGCACGCGCTGACCGACAAAACATTTAGTGGCTTCACCCGCGCGCGCGTCCCCGCGCTGGCGGCTGTCGTCACATTAAGCAGCTACGGCGGCGACCTTCCTCTTCCGTCGGCGTTCATGCCAACGACCATTCACAACTGCTTCGGCGAGTACCTCTCGAACCTGGGGATGAAGCAGCTGCGCATTGCGGAGACAGAAAAGTACGCACACGTCACCTACTTCCTGAACGGCGGTAAGGAGCTCCCCTACCCGGGCGAGGATCGCATCCTGGTGCCGTCGCCCAAGGTGGCGACCTACGACCTACAGCCGGAGATGAACGCCTTCGAGCTCACCAACAATCTGGAGGCGGCAATCCGGCAGGGGCAGTACCAGGCCATCATCTGCAACTACGCGAACGGCGACATGGTGGGCCACAGCGGCATCATGGAGGCGGCGGTCAAGGCGATTGAGGCGCTGGACACATGCATCGGGCGGGTGGTTAGCACCATGCTGGAGTGCGGTGGCGAGGTGCTCATCACCGCAGACCACGGCAACGCCGAGCAGATGCTCGACCCCAAGACGGGGCAGCCACACACCGCGCACACCCTCAACCCGGTACCACTGCTGTACGTTGGCCGCCGGGCGAGTATCACTGACGACGGCTCCCTCCAGGATGTGATTCCAACATTGCTCACCATGATGGGCCTGCCACAGCCGTCAGAGATGACGGGGCGGTCGCTTATCTTGATCCAGTGACCACCCTCATCCGCCACACGCTCCTGCTGTGCGCGTGCCTCGTGGCATGCACGAACGCCGCCCACTCCTCACAGGAGGAGGAGCTGCAAAATCTACGCAAGCACATCAACGAGCTACAGAAAGAGGTCAAGAAGACCAGCGAATCTAAGTCCGACGCCATGGACCAGCTGCGTGACTCGGAGCAGGCCATCAGCAACAGCAAGCGCAAGCTGGCTACGCTGTCGACACAACACCACACCGCAAACCTCGCGCTACACAAGCTCCAGCAGCAGGCACTACAGCTAGAGCGCGACATGGGGAGCCAGCAGGCCATGCTCGGCAAGCTACTCTATCAGCAGTACCTGGGCGGCAAGCAGGAGTACTTCAAGCTACTCCTGAGCAACCACGACCCCAACCAGGTCGCGCGCGAGATGCTCTACTACGAGTACATAGCGCGCAGCCGCGGGGCCTGGCTCAAGACCCTACGCGTGAGCCTGACACAGCTAAACGAGGTCGTGCAGCAGGCACGCCAGCAGAGTAAGGCAATCGAAGCACTGCAGGCCGAAGAGGCTGCCCAGCAAAAGACATTAGAGCGGGATCGGCTCGCACGCCAGCGAGTCATCAGCCAGTTCGCCCAGCAGCTCAAGCAGCAGCGCCAAGAGATTGGCCGCCTCCAGCACGATGAGAACCGCCTGTCCCAGCTGGTCAGCAAGCTCTCCATGCTCCTGAGTCGACCCCGCGGCAAGGGCGTGTTCAAGAACGACAAGCTGCCCGACAATCGTTTCGACGGGAAGCTATTCGAACAGCTCCGTGGCAAGCTCACGCTGCCGGTCATCGGCGAGGTGGCCAACAAGTACGGCAGTGCGCGCCCCAACAGTACCGTCCTGTGGCGTGGGCTGATGCTGCGTGCAGCCAACGGCCAAGCGGTCAAGTCCGTGGCAGCCGGGCGGGTGGTGTTCTCGGACTGGCTGCGTGGCTTCGGCAACCTATTAATCATAGATCACGGCAACGGCTACATGAGCCTGTACGGCAACAACGAGACGCTGTATAAGCAGGTGGGTGAGGTCCTGCGTGGGGGAGACACCGTAGCGGCGGTGGGTAACAGCGGTGGAAACGAGGATTCCGGTGTATACTTTGAGCTACGCCACAGGGGTGAGCCACTGGACCCCCTAAAGTGGATAGCCCGATAAATTTTACCCGTCCGGCGACTTAAACTTTAGTACAACAACTTTAAAAGGTCAGACATGCGCAGTCGTATTGAAAAAATTGGATTAATCGGCCTGGGACTAGTCGTGGGCGTGTTAGCCAGCCTGCAATTTTCTGCCAGCGCGGGCAAGGATGGTGCAGGGCAGCCCCTGCCGATCGAAGAGCTCCGAGCCTTCTCGGAGGTATTCGGTCGCATCAAGAGCGACTACGTGGAGCCAGTCACCGACAAGAAGCTAATCACCGAGGCCATCACTGGCATGCTGACCGGCCTCGACCCGCACTCCGTCTACCTAGACGCCGAGGGCTTTAAGGAATTGCAGATCGGCACGCAGGGGGAGTTCGGCGGTCTCGGCATCGAGGTGGGGATGGAGGACGGGCTGGTCAAGGTCATATCGCCCATCGAGGACACCCCCGCCTACCATGCCGGCATGAAGAGCGGCGACCTCATTATCAAGATAGACGACACCATGATCAAGGGTCTTACCCTTAACGATGCGGTCAAGCGCATGCGCGGCAAGCCGGGCAGCAAGCTCACCCTCGCGGTCGTGCGTAAGGATGCACCCAAGCCGCTGACCTTTACGCTAACGCGTGCCGTCATCAAGGTCCAGAGTGTGAAGTCCAAGCTGGTCGAGCCTGGCTACGCCTTCATTCGCATCACCCAGTTCCAAGAGCACACCGGCGAGAATCTCGCCACGGCGATTAACACCCTATTCAAGGCGGGTGAGGAGCCCATCAAGGGCCTGATACTAGACCTGCGCAACGATCCGGGTGGGCTGCTCAATAGCTCGGTGGCGACATCGGCCGCCTTCTTGCCCAAGGACACCCTGGTGGTGTACACCGAGGGGCGGAGCAAGGACGCCAAGATGCGCCTGAGCGCCTCCCCCGGTGACTACCTGCACAGCAACGAGAAGGACTACCTCAAGAACCTTCCCGAGGCGGCCAAGACCGTCCCCATGATCGTGCTGGTAAACGGTGGCTCCGCCTCCGCCTCAGAGATTGTCGCGGGTGCACTGCAAGACCATAAGCGCGCCATCATCATGGGCACCCAGACCTTCGGCAAGGGCTCGGTGCAAACCATCCTGCCGCTCGGCAACAACACCGCGATCAAGCTCACCACCGCACGCTACTTCACACCCGGCGGGCGATCCATCCAGGCCAAGGGTATCGTTCCCGACATCGTGGTGGAGGACCCCGCAACCGCCAACCAGGACGCTACCTTCCGCATGCGCGAGGCGGATTTAGAGCGTCACCTGACCAACAGCCAGGAGTCTGACACCAAGGCCGCTGCCACGGTGAAGCCTGCACCCGCCAAGCCTCAGCAGAAGCCCGAGGGGGGAGACACGACCAAGCCCAAGATGCTCGAGTTTGGGTCCAAGGAAGACTACCAGCTCAACCAAGCCATCGCCCTACTAAAGGGTATGTCCATACTGCAAAGAAAGTAAGCGCACGCTCGTCTGTGATCTCGCATGAACGATGAACAGCTACTGCGCTACAGCCGCCACATCCTGCTGCCAGACATCGGCATCGAGGGGCAGCAGAAACTGCACGACGCGCACGCGCTCATCATCGGTGCGGGCGGCCTAGGCTCCCCGGTCTCCTTGTACCTGGCCGCGAGCGGCGTGGGCACCCTCACCTTAGTCGACGACGACACCGTCGACCTGACCAACCTGCAGCGCCAAATCATACATCGCACCTCCAGCGTTGGGATGCCCAAGGTGGACTCGGCTCGCGCCTCCCTCGCCGAGATTAATCCTGACGTGCTGGTCACGGCACTGAACGAGCGCGCGGATATGAAACGCCTGCTCGAGCTGGTGGCGCAGGCCGACATCGTGATCGACTGCAGCGACAACTTCGCCACACGTTACGCACTCAACCAGGCCTGCGTAGAGCTCAAGAAACCCTTCGTGTCCGGGGCGGCCACCCGATTCGATGGCCAGGTGGCGGTGTTTGATATGCGCCAGTCGCACAGCCCGTGCTACCACTGTCTCTACCCCGAACAGTCTGACGCCCTAGAGACCCGGTGCGCGATCATGGGCGTGCTCGCCCCGCTGGTCGGCATCATTGGCAGCATGCAGGCCGCCGAGGCACTAAAGTTGCTGGTGGGGATGGGCACGCCACTGTGCGGCAGGCTGCTCGTCATGGACGCGCTGCACATGGAGTTACGCACCGTCAAACTCAGCCGGGATCCCGCCTGCCCGGTCTGCTCTACGCGTTAGTCCTGCCCTAGTTATTAGAATTACAGCTCACGCCTTCCAAAATAAAAAACCACCCGAGGGTGACTTTTTTATTGGTAGGCCGCACTCTTTCTGCGGCTGCGTGGATTTTTGGGGCTACTACCCCTTGGCCTCTTTGCGGGCGACCTTGGTCTCTGTTATCTCATTGCGGCGCGCCTTGATTGCCTTGCTCAGCTCTGCCAACGCCTTGCGGGCGCGGGTGCCAGCCGCACTGTTGCCGGCCTCAAATTTTTGATGCTCTGCCTCGTACGCCTCTAGTGCTGTTGCAATGCTTGCGTGTGCTGACATTTATATTTCTCCTTGAGTTGGTGCAAACTCTTACGTTAGTAAAGTGCTGTGGCAGAACATCTTGATCAGATTTCTGTGCCCAGCCGACCGGTGCCCGACACGTCTCAGGCCGGTCAACAGCGACACAGGTTGCCAACTTAACATAAAAATGACCCACGTATCTCTACATGGGTCATTAATTTTATTGGTGGGCCTGAACTGCTGTCAATTTAGGTCCACAACCAAAGAGAGTTTTTCTATAGTAAATCATTGCATCAAAATAGGTTGATTTGTATGACTCTGGGTAATATGTAACCCAATTTTATATATACCCCCCATGTTTTGGTTAGGAACGATGACGGGGTAGCGAAGCGATACGGACCCTTTGAGCAAATCACACTGTATATCTCCATAAACTCAACAGGCATTATTTTGGGGTAGGGAGGGTATTGCTGTATCAGGTTTCAGTATTGGGAAGAGTATTAAACGAGTGTCAACTACTCTAGATTAGTTAATTCTTCAGGTAAGCGTACCACCGACTTTTTTGTCCGATTCTTCTATAGTTCAAAGCCTCAGTTTCAGCGTCAAATTATTCCGAATGCTTACTTTTTGCTTACTTTATACGAATATCAAAAGTAACTAAACCGCTGCAACTATGGATTTTATTGGTGGGCCCACCTGGACTCGAACCAGGGACCAAAGGATTATGAGTCCTCTGCTCTAACCAACTGAGCTATGGGCCCGTAAACTCGTCTACCGCCTTGCGTCGTAAGACCGGCTATTTGTCGCCGTCGAGGAAGCTCTTCAGCTTGTCCGAACGGGACGGGTGGCGGAGCTTGCGCAGCGCCTTGGCCTCGATCTGGCGAATACGCTCGCGCGTCACGTCGAACTGTTTGCCCACCTCCTCTAGGGTGTGGTCGGTATTCATCTCTATGCCGAAGCGCATGCGCAGCACCTTGGCCTCGCGGGGCGTGAGGGAGTCCAGGATGTCCTTGGTGATGTTGCGCAGGCTGTCGTACACCGCCGCCTCGATCGGCGCCAGGGTGTTCATGTCCTCGATGAAGTCGCCCAGATGCGAGTCGTCGTCGTCACCCACCGGGGTCTCCATGGAGATCGGCTCCTTGGCGATCTTCAGGATCTTGCGGATCTTGTCCTCCGGCATCTCCATCTTTATCGCCATCGTTGCGGCGTCCGCCTCAAGGCCAGTCTCCTGTAGTATCTGGCGGCTGATGCGGTTCATCTTGTTGATGGTCTCGATCATGTGCACCGGGATACGAATGGTGCGGGCCTGGTCGGCGATCGAACGGGTGATGGCCTGGCGTATCCACCACGTGGCGTAAGTAGAGAACTTATACCCGCGACGGTACTCAAACTTGTCCACCGCCTTCATCAGCCCGATGTTGCCCTCCTGGATCAGATCCAAGAACTGCAGGCCGCGGTTGGTGTACTTCTTGGCAATAGAAATAACGAGGCGCAGGTTGGCCTGAATCATGTCGCGCTTGGCGCGACGTGCCTTGGCCTCGCCATTAGTCATCTGCTTGTTGATCTCCTTCAGGTCGGCGATGGGGATGCCGACTCTCTTCTCTAGGTCCAGCATCTTCTGCTGCCGCTCGACGATGGCGGCCCCGTAGCGTGACAGCGTCTCGCTGTAGAACTTCTTGGCGGCGACCTCACGTGTCACCCAGTCGAGCCGCTCCCTGTTCTCGGTGAAGGCCGAAATGAAGTGCTGCCTGGGCATGCGCGACTTGGTCACGCACAGATCCTGGATGACGCGCTCGTGGCTGCGTACGTCCTCAACGAGGTGACGCATGATGTCGCAGAGTGCGTCGACCTGCTTGGCGGAGAACCTGAACTGGGTCAGTTCGGCGGAGATCTGCTCCTGCAGCTTGTTGTACTGCTTGCTACAGTAGCCGTACTTCTCGTAGGACTTGCCGATCTTGATAAATAGGTCGTGGATGACCATGAAGCGCTCTAGCGCGTCGACCTTGAGCTTCGCTAGGTTGGCCGCTGCAAGCGCCTCGCTATTTTCCTTACTCTCCTCTGCGCCCTCGGCCTCGGCGTCCACAGACTCGTCGACCACCCTCGCCTCGGCGATCATGGGCGCACCCTCGGGCTCGATGAACCCGTCCACGATCTCGTCGATGGACAGCTCGTCACGTGCGACCTTCTCGACTAATCCGAGGATACTGGAAATAATTACCGGGCAGGCGGAGATCGCCTGGATCATGTGCTTTAGGCCCTCCTCGATGCGCTTGGCGATGACGATCTCGTCCTCGCGCGTGAGCAGGCCTACCGTGCCCATCTCGCGCATGTACATGCGCACCGGGTCGGTGGTGCGACCAAAGTCTGAGTCCACCGTGGACAATGCCGCCTCGGCGGCCTCCACCGCGTCCTCGTCCGCCACGACCGGCGGGGCGTCCGACATGATCTGGTTATCGACATCCGGCGCCTCGTCGCACACGGTGATGCCCATGTCGTTGATCATGCTGACCACGCCCTCGATCTGCTCGGCTTCGAGCATCTCTGGCAGGTGGTCGTTGATCTCGCCAAAGGTCAGGTACCCGCGCTCCTTGCCCAGGATGATCAGCGCCTTCAGGCGCGTGCGGCGTGCCTCGAGATCCTGCAGCGCAGCCGCGGGGTCCATGGCCTGCTTGTTTAAGGCTATTTGCTTGGCCGAGGTGGATTTTTTCTTATCTTTTTTGATCGCCATAGTATCGGTGGGTTCCCATTTGGGTGGATGGGTTAACGCCAATGTCTTTGAAAAGGGGGCAAATTATACCCGATTTTTAAGAAACTTTCCTCAAGATCCGCTTTGCAAAGCGGCGGGGCTAGGTTCGCTGCAAGAGCTGCAGGTAGCGCCGTCGCTCCTCCTCGCTCAGGTTCTGCATCCCCGCCCCGTGCATCTTGACGTTGAGCGCCTGCAGCTGCTCCTTGCGCTGCTCTTCATACAGTCGGGTCAGCACGCCCTGAAACTCCGCCGTCACGTCGAAGGCCTCACCCCACTCCATGATCTCGGCCTGCTCGGTTGCCAGCAGGAGCTCGTGTGCTGTCCCCTGAAAGTTCTGGATCGTGGCCGCCGTGCTGATCTCCCCCACCTGTGCGCGCGACCACTCAGCCAGCGCCACGATCAGCTCCGCCTCTACGCCCCAGGGCTCCCAGGACTCTGGTAGCTCACGCGCTAGGCCGGGCTGAAAAAGTAGGCAGCGCAGGAGCACGCGCAGGTTGGACACGACGGGGCGCGCCGCCTTGGCCGGGGCGCGACGCGGTGGGGTGCCGATGGGCTTTATCGCGTACAGCGCCTCCAGCTCCGCCTGCATGATCCCGGCCAGGCTCGCCACCTCCTTTCGTAGTAGAAGTGCGGTTGCGGGTGCTGTGATCATGGTCAGGAGTGGCTTGGCCTGCTGCAGCAGGGCGGTGCGTCCCTCTTGGGTGCGCAAGTCGACCCGTGCGGACAGCTCACGGAGCAGGTAGCCTGACAGGGGTAGTGCTTCCTGCAGCAGCTTCTCGAACGCCTCTGCACCGTGCTCCCGCACGAAGCTGTCCGGGTCATGCTCGGGCGGCAGAAACAAGAACCCGATGTGCTTGCCGTCCACCAGCTGCGGTAAGGCGTTCTCCATCGCACGCCACGCCGCCCGCTGGCCGGCGGGATCGCCATCGAAGCAGAACATCACCCTGTCGGTGAGCCGCAGCATCTTGTGCACGTGGTAGGACGTGGTTGCGGTTCCCAAGGTTGCGACCGCGTACTCGATCCCGTGCTGGGCGAGCGCGACCACGTCCATGTAGCCCTCCACCACCAGCACCTGTCGCTTGGCACGTATCGCCTTCAGCGCCTGCGGCAGACCGTACAGCTCGCGCCCCTTTTCAAAGAGCGCGGTCTCTGGCGAGTTCAAATACTTAGGCTCGCCCGAGTCCAGCACCCGGCCGCCTAGGCCTATCACCTGCCCGCGCGTGTTAATAATGGGGAACGTGATGCGATCGCGGAAGCGGTCGTAGCGCTTGCCGTCCTCGTTCTCGATGACGAGTCCGGTCTCGAGCAGGCTATTGCTTTGGTAGTTCTCGAAGGCCTCCCCCAGATTCTGCCAACCGCTCGGGGCGTAGCCTATGCCGAAGCGTAGCGCTATCTCTCCGCTCACCCCGCGTCGCTTGAGGTAGTCGATGGCTAAGGGCGCACGCTTGAGCTGGTCGCGGTAGTAGCGTATTGCTATCTGCATCACATCGTAGAGGTCTGGTGCAGCCTTCTGCGGCACCTGGTCAGGTGTTAATGTCTCGCGTGGCACGACCACCCCCGCGGCGCGTGCTAACTCCTCCACCGCATCGATAAAGCCTAGCCCGCTGTGCTCCATGACAAAGCCGATGGCCGTGCCGTGTGCACCGCAGCCGAAGCAGTGGTAGAACTGTTTGCTCTGGCTGACAGTAAAGGAGGCGGATTTTTCGTTATGGAAGGGGCAGCAGGCGGTGTGGTTGGCGCCCGCTTTTTTGAGCGGCACGTAGCGCTCGATCACGTCCACGATGTCGAGGCGATTGAGCAGATCTTGAATGAAGCTTTTTGGAATCATGCTGGCTCCGCTCCAAGTGACATCGATACCCGAGGTACAACGACGAAAGCGATTAGGCTAGGCGCGCCTTGACCTGTGCCGAGACCTTGCCCATGTCGGCGCGACCGGCAAGTTTTGGCTTGAGTAGTGCGATGACCTTGCCAATATCCTGTCCGGTCTTGGCACCGCTACTGGCAATGGCGTCGACTATCGCGGCCTCGACCTCTGCCTCGCTCATGGGCTGTGGCATGTACTTCTGCAGCACGCTGATCTCGAACTTCTCAATGTCGGCCAGCTCTTGTCGTGCTGCCGCTTCGAACTGGGTGATGGAGTCGTGTCGCTGCTTGATCATCTTATTGATGACCCCGATCACATCAGTATCAGAAAGCTCAATGCGCTCGTCCACCTCACGCTGCTTGATCGCTGCCAGGAGTAAGCGGATAGCGCCCAGGCGCACCGAGTCCTTGGCGCGCATGGCGGTCTTCATGTCTTCGGTTATTTGCTGCTTGAGACTCATGGTGAGTTCGGTATCGCAATAAATAAAGGCAGGCTCAGCGTGGGCTAGGGCCGCCCACGATGGGAATCTTAGTACAGCTTGGGCGGTAGGACTTGGCTACGCAGGCGCTTGTAGTGACGCTTCACTGCGGCGGCCAGCTTACGCTTACGCTCTGCGGTCGGCTTCTCGTAGAACTCGCGTGCGCGTAATTCTGTTAGCAGTCCGGTCTTTTCTACCGAGCGCTTGAAGCGGCGCATGGCTACCTCGAACGGTTCATTCTCTTTAACGCGTACAGTCGTCATAAACAAACTACCCTTAAACAAAAATTAAGGTCGCGATTCTATCAAAATACTGGCCTGTTCCACAACCTGAATTTAAGGGTGCCGGCTGTGCTCACCCTGTGGCGCGCGTGCTATTTTCAATAAAATCCTGTAGCTAGCCTGTTAAGACGCCGCCCGGGGCACTCGCCAAGCCACTCAGCCACAGATGCTCGCGCCACCCAAAACCAACACGCATACCACTCTGGCTATATTTAACATTGGCTACATTGAAATGTATAATCTGGGACAAGAGCTGCAACAATCCACTCGAGTCCCAACCCTATACAAACCCCACACAAAAAAACATATCGTGTCCTACAGAACTCATTCACTTGGCATCACCGCCCTCATAGGCCTGCTACTCTCGGCTCCAGCCAATGCCGCAGAGGACATTGTTGACCACCAGACGTGGGTCAACGTGACAGCCGTCGGAAGCTTGGAATCCGTCCACCCCGCGCTCAACAACTTCAAGTACTGGGCAGAGCTGCAGGGGCGCTTTGGTGACAACACGTCGCGCTTTTCTCAGGGCATAATCCGCCCCGGTATTGGCTACAAGCTCAACGCCACCACCGACGTCTGGTTTGGGTACGCCCTGGTCCCGACGGCAGCACCCTTTTCTAAAACAACCTTTAATGAGCGCCGTCTTTGGCAACAATTACTATGGAGCGATCAGTTTGCACTGGGGTCGGTCAGCAGCAGGTCGCGACTCGAGGAGCGTGTCGCACCCCGCTTAGGCGACGACACCGGCATGCGCTTTAGACAAATGTTTAAGGTGTCGATACCCCTGCCCTCAGCCCCCATCTACAGCCTAGTGATGAGCGATGAGTATTGGGTGAACCTGAATAATGCCAACTGGGGTCCGCAGCGAGGGTTCGACCAGAACAGAGCTTTTGTGGGCTTAGGGTACAACCTCACCAAGGAAATTAAATCTGAGGTGGGCTACATGAACCAGTACTTCAACAGGCCCCTGACCCCGATAGATCGGAACAACCACATCCTGTCGCTTAACTTGTACCTAAACTATTAGGCTTCTGGAGGATGTGTTCGCAATCACCCCCAAGATGACAGCCTGTAGAAATACTACAAACTCTAGATTTTAGTTATCGCCTGAATGCAAGCTCACTCAATCCAATTTTCAATTGCTAAATTTGGCACCCTATTAAACTCTCGCACATTATTAGTTACAAGCGTGTAGCCATGACTTCTTGCGTGTGCAGCTATATGAATATCATTCACGCCAATGGGTGTCCCGCCTCTCTCTAGAAAAGCCTTGATGTCACCGTAGTGCTGAGATGCATTCGCATCATACGAAAGCACCTCAAGGTGACTAATAAAATCTTCAATTGCCTCTAAGTTTTTAGCAGTGTTCTGACTTTTTTCTGCGCCGTACATTAATTCCGACAGGGTGATGGTTGAGATGGCCATGCGACTCGCATGCTTGTTGAAGGTCTCTAAAATTTCAGCCGGCCTACACTTTAATACATAGATAACAATATTGGTATCCAGCAAATACTTCAGCACTACAGGGGCTCTCTGGGTGACTGCTCTTGCGAGCCTCTATCATTCATGAAGTCATCGGTAGCCGCAGGGCCGCTCAGAAAAAAGTTATCCCACGAATGTTCAACGGGGGCAATAATGCGCTCGTGCCCCTTGACCCTAACAATCACTTTTTTAACGCCCTCAGGGAGTCTGGCCTCGGATGGCAATCGAACAGCCTGGGTGCGGTTGTTGGTAAACACAGTAGTAACAGCCATCTCTTCCTCCTTGTTTGTATATGGCATAAGTATATACACACATCACCCAAAGTCAACTATCGACAATCTTTATGCCAATCACTCAGGTCGACGATGCCTTATGCGAGTGCTGTTTTTATTTTTGGTAGCTCAATTTCAAATCAGTTCAAAGTCACTGGCAATTGTGTTTGCAGTTATGTTGTTCAAGCCAGCATCTTTGGCGAATTGCTGCCAACTATCCAGGGCGGCGCGCACTTTAGCCAGCAAATCCAATGGGCGACGGATGCCAAAGCGCTCGGCTTCTACCAGCAAATCAGCACGTGTGATTCCGCTAAATTTACCGTTAACGCTCATCAAATGCTGGTAAGTCCATTCTCCTTGAGGGTTGTAGGCATGTGTGACATCGTAAGCTGGAGCCAGCTCCCATGATTCACCTTGCTTGAGACGGAAAGCAAAGTTCTTAGTGTGGTCGTCACAGTTTTTTGCCATGACGTTAAATGCCATGCGGCGGAATGCTTGACCGATGGCTTCGTCTCCCAGTTTTAGTCTGGCGATGACCATGAAGAGTTGTGCGTAGGCATGAGTGGCGCGTTGTTTATAGTCAAGGTGATCTATAGCACAGAGCGTCTGTACGTGATGCTTGACCGTACCTTTGTCATTCACTTCACGGTCAAAGCGGTGTGTCATGAAGTGAGCGCAGCCACCTTCTTCCAGCAACCGACAAGGCGACATCTTAATGCCAGCGGCATTTGCCATTAGGTGGTAGGCGTATTCGATCCGTCCATAATCTGCGCTTCCACCTAGCTCTGAATCTTTGCCAATACCATCAAATTTGAGCAGCCAATGCTCAAACCCAGGCGCTGCATCGAACTGACCGCTACGAATTTGGTTGGTTTTTTGGTTCCAGGTGACGACAGCCTTCGCACGCGCGCCGCCAGCAGAGGCGCCAACCCGAATAATATTGGCGAGAGCTGCCTGGGCTTCCACATCGCCTGAAAGATCGCCATGCATGACCATGCGGGCGGCTTCTACCAGGTTTTTCATTTCCAGCGGCTCCGCACTTTCATGGTGAGCGCCACGCGCAGGTTTGAATTCCAACGCACCCATGCCGCGCTTACTCATATAGGCTAGACGGTCGAGTGTCGTGACGGCACGTTTGTCAACACCTTTGCGAGACATCCAGGCGTCAATGAGCGCATTACCGAAGTCGTCGGGTAAGGCGTCAGCGAGCAGGCCCGGTAGCTGTTTGTAGCTTGGCTCAGAAAGACCAGCGAAGGCGAATGTCGTGCGAGAGTCATCCAACGGCATGGTGAGCGGCGCCAATTCGATGCCACGTCGCCGCCATGCGGGATTATAAGCAAATACGTAACAGCCCAAGCGCGGGTCTGGTGCCACAGCACCAACACGTTCACCCCAGATACGAACTTCAATGACTGGTATATCCATCAATTCTCTTTCGGTGACTTGATGCTACGCCGTGCGCGCTGCGGTGTCTTGGGCTGACGCAATAAATCGAGTGGATTGACACTGACTTCCGGGGCAAGCATGTCTATTCCCTGAAGATATTCAAGTGCTTTCAATACACGTAACAGGGTTTCCACAGTTGATCCCCGCCCAGCCTCAAGGTTGCGCAGAGCTCTTTCTGAGACGCCGGCCTTCTCAGCTGCGGTGCGCTGATCAAGATTACGGTTAAGACGTAGGTGACGTAACCGTTTCCCTAGTACGGTTTGGAGTTCTTCTGGTGTATTGAATAGAAGTTCGCTCATTAGGTTAATATGTGCCTTTTATTATGTTTTATAGCCATTAAGTGGCCATTATATGCCTAATTTTATTAGTTAGTTAAATTAATTTCATTAAGTGGTATATTTATACCTATTAAATTGCTAATTTATTATAATCGGCATAAAGATACCTTTTATGTAGCTAAATTTGCACTGGCCCACTAGACAGTTTATCCAGAACACTTTTTCTTACTTCAGTTAGTGGCGTATCCAACACTGACGCCCAAGATGGCGCTGATTGATGAAAAACGACCTCCTTCTGGACAGGCTGCGTCATTTGTACTAACATTAAGCCCATCGTACATCTCAAGGAACCTTACTATGCCCATCCCCACCGTCACTGCTGCGCGCTCCGCCCGACTTGGATTGCGCGCAACACCCGAGCAAGAGACTGTTCTGCGTCGTGCTGCCGTAGTGGCGCACAAGTCGCTGACCGATTTCATTCTCGATGCTGCTTACCAAGCCGCTGAGCAGACTTTGCTCGATCAACGCCTGTTCATGGTCTCTGGCAGCCAGTACCAGGCACTCCTAAAGATGCTAGACCGCCCGGAATCTGACAACTCTGGATTGGCTGATCTCTTTTCCCGGCGTCCCGTTTGGGTTAACAAATGAGTCTATCGGCACCTCAGCCGCTTGATACATCGCACCGTCTGGAAGAATTTGACTGCGGAAAATCTGCCCTCACCGATTGGTTGTTACGTCATGCGCATCAAGCCCAGAACAGTGGTTCCGCAAGAACCTTTGTTGTATGTGACGAGGAGCGAGTTGCAGGGTACTTCAGCTTGACAGTTGGTCAAATCGACACGCTGGAGGCACCCAAGAAGATTCGTCGCGGTATGGGGCAATACCCAATTCCACTGGTCATTCTGGCCAGGCTTGCTATTGATCTCAACTACCAAAGGCGGGGGCTGGGTTTCAGTCTGCTTCAGGACGCTATCAGTCGCACGGTAACCATTGCTGAACAGGCGGGTATTCGGGCTTTGCTAACGCATCCCATCGACGCTGAGGCTGATGCGTTTTATAGACGTTTCGGTTTCGAGTCAACGCCTGCGCACGAGCGACAATTGATTCTACTGCTTAAGGACGCGAGACATTTTGTCAGAGCGTGATGCCCGCCAATTCACGATACAACTTCACGTACTCGCCCACCATCTGATCCGCCGTAATAAATCAAGCAAAGAAAAAACTTAATGCCGATTCTTTATTTTTTGAAAAATAATTCATGTAAATTACTCCAATAATTTGTTTATATTCATTAAAAATAATCCTAGGCTGATAACTGAGGTCCACTATAAACCGCAAAATTAACATGGCCAAAAAAACCGTGTTGAACTGCTGTCAATTTAGTACCACGACCAAAGAGAGTTTTTCTATAGTTAAGTCATTGCAGCCAAATATTCCGTCCATTGTGGTTGCACGTACCATCCAGATACCATCTGCCCTTTAGGCATCACGTACTGCTTGCCATGCAGAGGTAGTTAAGCAATTTTAGTAAAAAATAAAATTCCCTGCGTGACCCACTGGCGCCATCTCAAGCATCACGAATCATCGATCTTACCCAGGCATCTACGTGCTCAAAATCTAGCTGCTTATTCTCAAACATCGTAATGATTGCCTGGTAAGCCTCTTTCGAGGTTGAGGAAAATTTACAATCATTCATGCGCAAAAATACGTCCATGGCAGCGAATGCGATTCTTTTATTACCATCCACAAATGGGTGGTTAATCGCCAGACTCTCGAATAGAGCGGCGGCCTGTGCGATGACATCGCTGTAGTATCCGGACTGCGGACGGTACACTGCCGCCTCCAGTGCCCCCCTATCCCTCAGCCCCAAAGATCCACCAAATTTCTGTATCAGAATCTCGTGCATGATCACGACCTCTTCGATCGTCAGGTATGTCGTTATCACTTAGCCAATTGCTTATACAGCTCATCGAATTCATGCAAACTACGGGCAAAGTGAGGCATCACTTTTTGACTGGGTTTAACCATCCCCTTCTTGGATAGGTAATCACGAAATGCCTCGTCCAATACGGCATGGAACTTCCTGCCCTCAGCACTCGCAATTTCACGCAAGGTGTTGAGAGTCTCAGGATTGGCCTGAGAAGAAAACTTACTTAAATTAACCGCACCCATAGATCCCTCCAGCCTTAATGAAGGAGATATTTTTCATGAAATTTCATGAAATGTCAAGAAAGTGACTGATCTTGCCGTCAGCATAGCTATACAAAGTATTTTAAAAACAACATAAAACTACAAAACTGGCAAAATTCTGGTTTCCAAATGAGAACTAGTCTGTTTTATAAAATTACCTATTTTTTGCTCAAAGTAAAAAAATACCCGCAGCTGATAGGCGGGTGCTTTGCAACAAACTAGATCAATCAGGTCTCATCTTCTGGCGTGACATCGATCATATTCTTAGCCTTGCGCCACAGCTGGTGCTTACGCAGCTCTGACAGGGTGCGGTAAAAGGCACGATCCAGGTCATCATGAACGCGCTGCATATTCTGCTGCTGCATAAACTTCAGAAGTCGTGCCTCCTTGATCTCTTTGATAGGCTGGCGCAGCAACGCAATGTGCTCTATGGCGCTTGCCTCGATCTTGTATTCATTCAAGAAAGCCCGACTGCAACTCTCGGCAAACGGACAAACCTCGCCACTAAAGGCCTTAATCTCCATGGTCGCCCAGCGGGCAGGCCCTTGGTCTGGAGCATTCATGGCGACAGCCCTACTCTCGAAGTATTGATAGAGTGTGGGCGACGTGAATTCCAAACTCCGCAGTGCCTCGGCCGTGGGTGGGTGTTGAATAAACTGTTTGCACAGGGTCAATGCCGTTACCCATGCTCTCTCGTGAGCCTCGGTCAACCTATCCACAAAACTCAACGCCCCAGGTCGATATTCCCCTGGGATAGGGAGATTGAATTTGTAACAATCAGCCAAATCAAATATTGCTGCCAGCGTGCGCACCAAGGCTGCGTGCTCAATTTTTTGAGTGCGGAGCTGCTTCCATGTCAGCACGGTTAACGTATGCACCAAGGAAGCCTCAACGATATCCTGCGGGACGAAATCGTGAATAAACTGATCCGCTAGCTGTTGAAAATCCTGCTCGCTCTCTCCGGGCAATATGATTAAGGAGGTATAGGCGCCTGTCTTTAATGCGTTATGCGCACTGACCCGTTTTCCCTCTGGGGTCTTGGGTCCGCCTGTTCGCTTAGATTGAATCATGGCTTACGCTCCTGAAGATAGGGCACGATTAACACTACTGATATGGTCCATCAATTCACAGCATCACTTTTATCCCAAACAGATTTTAAGTTGGCATGGAGCCAAGGATCTATTCTGGACTGGTGCTCAGAAAGCGTCTCACGCTTAGCCTCTTCAATCCGCTCGATGACACTCTCAGGATTTTTGACCATACAGACAGCTCTGCCAAACGTCAGCAGCGATGATGTCGGTGGGTAGCTTTTAACTTTGAACATATTTAAAGCCATGGTGTTGTCGACCTTGGTGGCACCGGTTCTGGGGTTTTCTATCTTGTAGATCATGGTGGTGACCACGTCGTATAGCGGAGACAGTCTGACATCCCCTCTCGGGGTGTCATAAATGAGCGAGAAGTTTTTTAGATGCGCGTCACCATTTTTGAGCGATACGGAAAGTGCAATGTATTCAAAAAGCCGAGACTTGCTTTCCGCCGAGTTCGATCCACAAAATAAATCGACTGCCTTGGCGATGTTCTCAACACTGCCATTGTATTTTTCTTCTGGGGATTTTCCCATCAACACCGCCATGTCTTCCAGCCCCAAGCGCTGACCATCTGCAGCCACATCAAAGCGCTCTGTGATAAACAATCCACCATCCTCTGATAGCCAGAAGGGTGGCACCATTAAGCCTGCACGTCTAGCCACCTCCATACACATGAATTCATTCTGCGCTAAAAAAGGATAGTCTTCACCTGCTGCCTTAACGATCAAGTCGGGTGTCACCGCGGAAGCCCTTTCTGCTATGTGTGCACCCGCGTCAGGCATGATTACCTTTGGCTGAAAGCCGGAGACACCCGAGTTAAAGTAAATGTCCGAGAGGAATTCAAATAACTCAGCTGAAGCCGTTGACCCGATCAGCTCCTCTTTTGACACTTGAGGCAGGGCGTTGACGATATCGTCCTCAGGGTCGCGATAGGTCAGGCGACCAATCTGGTTGGCGCCTGTAATTTTAAGCAGAGCCATATCATCCAGCGGTGCTTGCTTTGCAAAACGTTTTTTAATGACGTCCAGCAGGTAGCCCTCGGGGCGATTCATTTCAAATACGGAAAACAATCCACCGCTGGCGTAGCTTTGTGCTCGCAGCGGCATCACCAGTGAAACCTCCGCGTCATGTGTGGTGGTCTCATAATTAAAAACATAGCGCGCTTCTTTGGTGAGTCGGCCGGCATGGCCTTCTGGGGTTTCCACGCTCAGTGCCTTAATTTTAGCGGTCTTCACTAAACACCTCATCAAGTCTGTCGTAATCAAGTCTACGATCAATAATGGCTAACGCCTTACCCAGTGCTGCAACGGCTTGTATGAGGGTGGTCGCACTGGTCGACGCCCCCGACTCCAGCTGTATTATGGTCTCACGTCGCAAGCCTGCTTTTTTAGCCACCTCGGCCTGGGTGAGTCCAATGGCCAAGCGTTCACGCCTAAAGGTGGCGCCTAGCGAGCTCAGATCAAGATTTATGTTGTTCATAACTAACATTAAGACTAAAATAGTGCGTAAATGTTAACTATAACCAACATAAATGTCAAGCGAAATCGATCAGACGTTAGAAAGTCCGGTTCTTTGGGCTGAGCACCATTTATTTTTGTAGTAGCATTTATTTATTGCTTTCTTTATTTAATGTAGCTACAATTAATAAGGATGAAATTAACTTATGATTCCGCCAAAAATCAATCAAATATTGATAAGCATGGTCTGTCACTTGATGAAGCGAAATTACTAGACTGAGATGAGGCTCTAAGTTGGGTTGATGACGGAAAAGATTATGGGGAGCAGCGTTGTGCTGCCTTGGTACCAATGAAGCAACGTTTGTATTGTGTGGTTTATGTTGATTTAAAGATGAATCGAAGAATAATTAGCTTAAGAAAAGCAAATAACCGTGAGATTGATAGATA
>Ga0209553_1000387_pt1 | contig 23026 bp, 20 predicted proteins | sample LauGreFBDMM110DN_2_FD_188217 | JGI IMG/M metagenome (GOLD analysis project Ga0209553, IMG submission 188217) | Freshwater lake microbial communities from Lake Michigan, USA - Fa13.BD.MM110.DN (SPAdes) (version 2) | ecosystem: Environmental > Aquatic > Freshwater > Lake | place: Lake Michigan...
GGGCATGGTAAAGGCAATTGGCTTCATCGGCGCGTTTCGGTCTAGGCATACAAACATCGTATCAGAAGTCGATCTTCAAATCAATGACTCCTGACACCTTTGTTTTCCCCGTTGTCCATACTTCGCATTTTGGAAGTGTCGTTGAACGAACGACTGAAGCGTGGCTGAAATCATGGCGGAACTCCTGAGGGGGAAAGGAGGTTGAGTCAACGTTACCTGATACGCATCACCTTGTCTAAAGCACCTCCGCGCCATCCAAGATCACAGAGAGGCATGTCATGCCGATCTCGCAGATCAATGAAGGCAGGGACCGTATTAGCACATAGGGCAATTGTCAACGTTCCGAGTGGTGATTTTGCCGGAAGACTCGTGCGCGTAATGAACGACAAATTTGACACGTGCGACAAGACACGTGCGACAAAAGTCGCTTGGTTGGAATTTGGTTTTGGTGACGGACGCGAAATTTTTTGCTGCAGCGTGGTTGGCGGACTTCTCAGGCGACCACGAGCGTGCTGAAAGTCACCTGACGGCGATATGACGTCGCAAAACTCAGCGCAGACTGCCCTGCCTGTCCACCTTGCGTCAGTTTTGCAATGAATGATCGCACGCTCGCCGCTCGCAGGAGATTCCAGCCCGAGGCAAATCGAACGGGGCACCTCAGCAGCAGCGGACATGCGGCACACACGTGAGGATGCTGCAGGATATTGATCTGCTTCAGGAAGTCGTCATAGAATGAACGATGTGGCTTTTGACCGGCGGGACATTCCACACAGGTTGGCACGATGATCGTGCGGCCGTAATCATCTTTGGCTTCGCCGTCTTCGATGCGAAAATCAGAGACCGTAATTGCATCCGGATCTGACGGATTGCATACGATGTCACCGCCCGTGTGTTTCTTCACCACGACTTTTTTACCGACCACATCACACTGCTGCTCAAACACCTTGACCAGCAACTGTACCAGTTCACTGGTGACATCGTGCATGCTCGCCTGTGCAAGTTCGTCATCGCGATACAGTTTGATGTAACGTTCAATCGTGCGGCGGCACAGGCTTTGCTTTTCCGGGTTCAGATTCAACGCATCCTGCGCGTCGATGTTGAACATGTACGCATCGGCGGCTTCCTCGTGAGTCCAGTAGCGGAATTCCATGATGCACAACAGGCCGGCCATCGAATAGAGCTCTTTCGTTGGCCGCCCCATTTGTGGATCGAAGTGTTCGGCCAGCTTGCCTGCGGGCATCAACTTCAGAATGGCCTGCCGCAAGACATGCTGCCAGCCATTGGTGAGTCACACGATAAGCGACGGGCGCAAGAATGTCGGCAAAGACATGGAACAGTTCACTTTATCGAGGATCTTCCAGATACTGCATGGCGTCGCTCCTGCCGCAAAAAGCACAGGAGCGCTTGCGCTGCGTCACGCGTCACGCTGGGCCAACACAACGCATTTTGCCAAGGACTTTTGTCGCACGTGTGTGGATGGTTCCCGTTTTGAAAGTGGAGTGTTCTGGTCTGACGATCAGCCGCAGGGCGCTAGCCCAATGGCACTCAGTTTCATTCTGGACTCACTAACCCGAAGCGTCAGCGAGGGAATTCTCGTTGAAAATAAACAGGCAAAGCCCCTCGCTGACGCTTCGGGTTACAATGTGAGTGCCATTGAACGCTAGCCCCGGTTCTAGCGGCACAAACCGGGGCTAGCGCCCTGCGGCTAATTGGGACGGGGGGCGATGCAATGGATCGTCGCCTTGAACATGGTGCGCGAGGGGGGTTGGCTGGCTCCGGTGGCTCTTGATTCGCCGCGTAAGAAAGTACGCGAGAAGCAATCGTCTCGGTGAGCCAGCAACAAAGGTTGTCTGCTGACGCTAGATCAGGATCTGAAGTTGCTCGACTGGACCGGACGGCAGTTTCGCAAGGACAAGGCTGGCAAGATCCCTGCAGAGTTTGATCCGATTTTGGAGCGATGGGATTGCAGTCCCGAGTCATGGCTGGATCTGGAGCCAACGCTTCCGCAAACGCTTCCGCACCGAAGCCGGCCTTGCCGCGTCTATGTAATCCATCAGTTCCGCCCGCCGATCCCGTCTCCATGAAAAGTTTTCGGCATCGAGTGACCCGCAGCGACGCATGTTGTGGAGTCACGGGCTCAGTATCTAACGGGGTCCGTCTTGTCGGACGGGCAAGGCTAAGTGCGATGCCTCGCCGCCGAGCGTCTACGGAGTGTCCATCAGAGGTCGTAGTTGATCAAGGATTCGAGGAATGCCATCGAACGGCGATTCACTTTCCTCGTATTCCAGAGCCACGAAGCCGCGGTAGCCGGCGTCTTTGAGAATTTTGACGATGCGTTGAAAGTCGGCTGGTTGTTTTTCTTTGCCGCTCGGTGAAATGGAAGCCTTGATCTGAGCATTGACGGCGTATGGAGCGATCATTGCCATGTCGGCATAAGGATCTTCCGTCTGAAAATTGCCGCTGTCGAAGTTGACGCCAAACCAAGGTGAGGCATTAATTTTGTCGATGATCTTGAACATCTGTTTTGGCGTGGCAGTGATCCCGCCGTGATTTTCCAAAGCCAAAAAGATGCCCTTTGTAGCAGCATATTGCAGACATTCGTTGATGCCCGCAACACAGCGCTCAATGGCGGCGTCCTCGGTGTCATTCTGCGGCACTGAGCCCGCAAAAATTCGGATCGTCGGTGCGCCCATGATGGCGGCGTAGTCAATCCACTCACGGCATTCCGCAAGTTGCTTTTGTCGCGCGTCACCTTCCGCCAGACAAAAATCATTGCCGATGGCGGTGCCGGAAATCGAGAGTCCTAGGCGATGCGTCTGAGCTCGCAGACTCAGAAGATATTCAGTGGTGATAGTTTTCGGAAAATAATATCCAGTAAGTTCTGTAGCTCCCAAACCCTGTGCCGCACAGTAGTCGATGAACTTTTCCAGCGACATCTCCGCCTTGATAATTTCATCCGGAGTTCCTCGTTTTACTAGCATCCCGTTGAACGAGTAACCGGCCAGACTTAGTTTCAACAACGGAGCTCCGGGACGTTTCACCGGATCGGCCGCGCTCGCACCCTGCGCGATCGGTGATTCGGCTTGAGCGAGCACAGTAACCGTTGCGGCGGCGGATGCCGCCATCCATGTTCGACGTGAAAGATTCATATCGCAAACTCCCGAAAAAAGGGTGGCACCGTTTCGACTCGCACCGTTTCTACTCTGCGAATCATAGCGGTCGTCTGCGTCCGGGAATAGAAAGCGTCGGATGTAATCCACGGCTGATTGACGGTGTTCCCACCGCAACGTCGTTGGACGACTGGCCCCGAAGTTGCGACAATCCGACTGGTTTCTTTGCACATCCTGTGTTTTCGGACGAGTGTTTCTCATGTCCACGCGTCGTACAGTTTTGAAATCTGCTCTGGGTACTGCCGCGATTGCATCGTTGCTGCAGCGGGATGGAATCGCTGCCACCGGAACAACGCATTTTGCGCCGAAAGCAAAGCGTGTCGTGTACATGTTTCAATCTGGTGGGCCGTCGCATCTGGAATTACTTGACGAAAAACCCGAACTGCGACGCCTCCATGGAACAGAACTGCCAGATTCTATTCGGCAGGGTCAGCGTCTCACGGGCATGACGTCGGGGCAAACCAGTTTTCCCATCATAGCGCCGAAATTCGGGTTTCATTCCTGTGGCCAGTCGGGAACGCGCATGAGCAATCTGCTGCCGCATACAGGATCTGTCGTGGACGACATCTGCATCGTAAAGTCAATGTTTACGGAAGCCATCAATCACGATCCGGCAATTACATTTATGCAGACCGGTTCACAGCAGCCCGGTCGTCCGTCGCTTGGGGCATGGGCCAGCTACGGACTTGGCAGCGAAGCGGAAGATCTTCCCGCGTTTCTGGTCTTGATCTCACATGGGAGCGGCAAAGACGCGAATCAGGGGCTATTGGAACGATTGTGGGGTAGTGGGTTTCTGCCGTCGAGCCATCAAGGTGTGAAGCTCCGCAGTGAGGGAGATCCTGTCCTGTATCTTTCCGATCCGAAAGGCATTGATCGCGGACTACGACGGCAAATGCTCGACAGCATCGCAAAGCTCAACAACGAACAACTTGCGAAGTCCGGTGATCCGGAGATTTTAACGAGGATCGCGCAGTATGAGATGGCATTTCGCATGCAGTCATCGGTTCCCGCACTCGCCGATCTGAGTCACGAAACTGATGCCACATTCCGCATGTACGGCGACGATGCTCGTAAGCCCGGTACCTTTGCAGCTAACTGCCTCCTCACGCGCCGTCTTTTCGAAAAAGGAGTGCGTTTTGTGCAGCTGTATCATCGCGGTTGGGACAACCATGGTGGCCTGCCAACAAATATTCCCAAACAATGCATGGATATTGATCAGGCTCAGGCGGCTTTGGTAAAAGATTTGAAACAACGCGGAATGCTGGACGATACGCTCATCATCTGGGGCGGGGAATTTGGACGCACTGTCTACGGACAGGGAGGCCTGCAAGACGACTACGGTCGCGACCACCACGGTCGCTGCTTCTCAATGTGGCTGGCTGGCGGCGGAATCAAGCCGGGCATGACTTTCGGACAGACAGACGACTACGGCTACAACATTGTGCAAAATCCTGTCCACATGCATGATCTCAATGCGACCATTCTGAATTGCATGGGTTTCGACCACGAACGTCTGACCTACCGCTATCAGGGGCGCGACTTCCGGCTGACGGACATTCATGGGAAAATTGTGGAATCGATTCTAGCGTAGTGATTGTACGACGGACTTCCAGTCCGTCGGCGGTAACCTTTGTCGACGGACTGGAAGTCCGTCGTACCCGAAAATTGAGCCTTGACAGAGCCCTAGGCTTTATCCTGTGAGGCTTTTTCGACTGCTGCCTTCATCTTTGCGAGGCCGGTCTTTGCGACTTCCCGTGGATCTTGTTTCCAATAGTCACGGTTAAACAATTCCAGCGACAACACGATGCTGCGTCCGTTGCCTCCGATTGCTTTTAGGATCTGTGACATCGGTGCGATTCCATCACCAGGATACACGCGGTCCGAATCGTTCATCTTTTCGTGAGATGGCGTTGCCGGATAATCATTGACGTGAAAAACTTGCAAGGCATGGTCGCTCATTAGGTCAAGTCCGGTGAAGTCTGAGCCACCTCGGTAGAGATGATAAATGTCGAGCAATAGACAAGCTTTCGGATGTCCGCTCTCACCAACAACGTACATAACTTCGCCAAGCCGAGACAGGTTCTGTGAAAAGCCCCAGATTTCCAATTGCGGCACAACGCCCGTCTGATCGCCGATTTCCAAGAGGGCTCGAAAACGTTCACTGACCACCTGCAATGCAATCTTAGGACTATCACCCTGATGTGCACCGACGGGGGGTGCCGCGATGCGTGTACCGCCGATTTCACGGAGCATGTCCATGTCGCGTTTTGCTTCTTCCAGAGCTTCCATGCGAAGTTTCTCGTCGTCAACGATCCATTGTGCGAATCCGATGGCGCTTTCGACAGTGAGACCAGCGTCGGAAATTTGTTTACTAAGATCTGACAGTTTCCCACCGCCACTGACGAATTCCCGCAGCGTCGGAATCCACGGCTCGATGCCGTCGTATCCGGCAGCACCCGCGATTTCAACTTCCTTTTCGATCCCCAGCTTCGGTTCACGAATCGTGCTGGTGTTCAGGCAAAAGCGAAAACCGTCCGCGGCTTCCCGAATTGCAGGAGCAGGTGAAGCAATCACTGCGCCGCAAGCAGCGTTGGAACCTGACAGTGTCATCCCGACGCCTGAAAGCACTGCGGAGGACACAAAACGTCGTCGATCAATGGACATTCCGGACCTCAGTCGTGCTAAATGTTGAAATTAAAAAAGCGGGGAAGACTGTTAAAAGTTCTCAAAAAAATAACGATTCAGGCTGCAAAATGAAACTGAGCTGACTTTATGCACAATTCCTACCAGATCAAGGGAAAGCAATCATCCCATCCTATGCGGGTGTTGCATGTCGCTTATTCTGACTGTGATTCTCAGAGATTCAAGCCGATGCATGAAGATGGGTGATTCTCACTTGAACAGTGACCAACGAGCGATATTCTGGAACGTCTCGCGATTTAGCGATGATGATTCGTGGCAGACCCAACATGAAACTGACCTGGCATTTTAGCAAAGTGAACCCTCGGTTTAAGAATCGCGAAGCGACTCAAGGTGAGTTTTTCGCGAACGATACCGAGTTGCGGGCATTTGTAAGGGAAGCCGTCCAGAATTCGATGGACGCGCGGCGTGCTGGCAATCTAGGGCCAGTCTCCGTGCGAATTTTTGTTTCCGGTAGCAAATCGGCCTTATCGCTAGACGCATCCAAACGTTACTTCAAGGGTGGCTGGGACCATTTTCACGCCGAAGGCAGCGGTCTACGTGATTCACCAGGGCGTGACGATAACTGTTGTTTCATCACGTATGAAGACAGCGGTACCACAGGATTGACGGGAGACGTGCATCAGTACCATGAAGTTGCCGGCGTGCGGAACCCTTTTTACTACTTCTTCCGGGCGGAAGGGCAGTCGAATAAAACGGAATCGGGACGTGGACGTTGGGGACTTGGCAAGTTCGTCTTTCCACGTTGCAGCCGTATTCGCAGTTTTTTTGGCGTCACGGTTCGGCATGATGACCGCCAGAGGTTGCTCGTCGGGCAGTCGATCCTGCGTTCGCACAACATTGACGACAAGAGTTTTACGCCGGACGGCTGGTTCGGTGAAAAACCGGAGAAAGACGCCGCCGCTACGCCAGTCGACGACCCAGATTTTATTCAACAGTTTGCGAAGGATTTTTGTCTGGAACGCGGACACGATCCCGGCCTCTCCATCGTCGTGCCATTTTGTGATGAACGCTGGACACCTGCCGCAGTTGTGGATGCGATCGTCCAAGACTATTTTTATCCAATCCTGAAAGACGATCTTGTCGTAACGGTCGAAGACGCGGACACACAAACGGTACTCAACGCACAGTCGCTGGCGACTGTTGTCAGCGAAAGTGCCGATGCCATTCGTGATGTGATTCAGCCGTTGCTAAATCTGACGCAGTGGGCGTTGCACCGTACCGACGAAAAATCATTGATCGTACTCAACAGTTTTATGGGGAAGGCGACCAAATGGAACCGCAAATCTATCGATGACAGGCTGTTCGAAGGTATGCGAAGAACGCTGTCCGAAGCAGGCCGGATTGCCGTGCGTATTCCGGCAATTGTGCAGTATAAAAATGGACTCAGCAAACGCACGCAATTCGATGCCTACATTGAACGGGCTGAGGGGTCAGCGCAGAAGAGACCAATGTTCATCCGCGACGGCATTGTGATTTCCGATGTGCGTTCTCGGCTGATGCGGGATGTTTATGCTATCGTGGCGATTGATGATGCTCCGCTGACTGGATTTTTGGGCGATGCGGAAAATCCTGCGCATACAGAATGGAGTGAAGAAACATCTCACTTCAAAGGCAAATACGTCAACGGTGCGGCGACCCTCCGGTTTATTCGAAACGCAGTGTCAGATCTCTGCCAGATGCTGGCAGAAGCCGCCGATGATGATGATCCAGAACTTCTCTTGGACGTCTTTTCTGTCGGGACTGGCAAAGATCAGCGAGGGATCTCAGTGCAGTTCTCATCAATGACCAACAAGGGCGGTGAGGCCGCGATAGATCGCCTGAAAGTCCTGAATACGAAGCCTCGCAAACATAAGTCATTTCGCTTGTCCAGTCGTCAGGGTGGTTTTCGTGTAGGGAGTCTATCCGATGTGGTGGAACCTCGCCGCCCAGTCGAAGTGCTGATTGCGTACGATCGCCGCGGCGGTAATCCTCTAAAAAAATATTCGAACTCTGATTTTCAATTAGATCAAAATCCAATTTGTATCGAAGCCAAAAACGCGATCACTGAAATTCGCGGCGCCAATCATTTGGTGATTTATCCGCTTGCTGACGAATTCAGCGTCGTGGTGACCGGCTTTGACTTCAACCGTGATCTGTTCCTGCAGGCCCGCAACAGTCAACCGTCAAACAAAGTCACGCAGGCCACCAGCACGCCACAACTGCAAGACGTTTAACTAGCAATGATCATCAATCCGGCGGCATGTCATGGTCCTGCTGATCGATGTTGCTCCATGCTGATCTAAAACAAGCCATGCCTGCGTCAGTCAACATGCCGGAACAGGAGTCTCAGTCGCCTTTGTTCGGCCAGAATTAGAGCAAGTGGCAGGAGTTTTAAGAATCGAATGACGGTTCGACTGTCGTCGTTGCGCACGAAGACTGCAGTCGTCAAAAACCTACTGCTATCTCGGAAGACGACCGCAACCTCTTGTGGTGGTAGGCCTTCCTCGAAGGCAGGAGTTTTGTCCACACAAACGCCACTCTCCGAGAGATCATGGATTGCGTGCTTAGCATCACCAACCGTGAGCCAGAGGGGTTCACGATCGGCATATTGAATTCGATAATGTTCACGCTGACCACTCATGACATTTAGGCCTCAACGAGTTCCCGTCCTCTGTATCATGGAGCGTATGTCATACGGCACGGGATGGCGCAAACGCTGCTCGTTTTCGAGCGGCATTACGGGAAAATCCCCAGTCTAATTGTACCCAATGAACCGGTTAATCTAACGAATCAGCGTTAATTTAGGAATCTCAGCCCGGAGGTTGAGCCACTGCAATTGAACGCCGGACTGCTCGAGTGATGTGCACAAATTTGGAAGCCATTGATCGAGCAGGCCGCCCAGACAGAGTTGCTCGATTTGCGGCGACGTTAAATCACACGATTTACAGAACACCACCTGTGTTGCCGGCCAGTAGAGCGCCAGAAACGCAGCGATGGAATCACTTGTCACGCTCCATGATGCTGGGAGAAAACGAGCACACTGGCTCTGTTCCATGCGCAGAAACGCGCTAGCATCGAGCAGGACGGCATTGTGCTCCTGCCATGCCGTCGCTGCGTGCATCCGGTTTGAAACGACAGGTAGGCATTTGCTGACACGCGACAGAACACGTGCGTTGAACGTCATTGCCGCGATAGCATTCCAATGAGCCTGCGTGGTCGTGAGACAGGCCAAATTATCCAGCCGTCGAATCTCATCCGCCGCCGGGCCACCACCAACGACGATCAGAACTTTCTGCGGATGCAATAACCGCACGACGGCATGCAGTCGTTCCATTAGATCCGGCAACGTCAATAAACTGCCGCCAAGTTTGAGCACGACTGGAGACTTCAGATTCATGTGAATTCGCAAAATATGTTTGATGTAGATCAAGGACCGGATGTGGAAAGTCAAAACTGTCTAATAGAGGCTGCTGGTTCAAGGGCCTCTGCGTGACTCACCATCCGTATGACCGCTCGGAAGTGAGATCCGCTTCCCGCTTCTCACTACCGTGCAATGCGGACAAACGGCTAACGCGAATCAAAGCAGTTCACGAATCACTTCACCATCGCAAACCGGCATCGGCCGACCGTCAGGCATGTGGTATGTGAGACGTTGCGCGTCATAGCCGAGCGCGGCAAAGACCGTGGCGTGAATGTCGGCAGGAGTGATGGGGCGAACGAATGGATAAGCACCGGTCTTGTCCGATTCGCCGATGACCTGACCGACTCGAAGTCCACCACCGGCGAGCACCATCGAATAACACTGTGGCCAATGATCGCGTCCAGCGTCTTTATTGATCATCGGAGTTCGTCCAAAATCACCCATCCAGATGACGAGCGTTTCATCCAGCAAGCCGCGTTCAGACAAGTCATCCACCAAGGCAACAAAAGCTTTTTCCATCGGTGGAACAAGGCGATTCCGAAGCTGGTTGAAGTTGTCTTTGTGAGTGTCCCACGTAATGCTCGGGCCATTGACTGTCGTAACAAAACGGCTGCCAGCTTCGACCAAGCGACGTGCCAGCAAATGCGACTGCCCCCAACTGTGTCGTCCGTAACGATCACGGACGCTGTCTGGTTCTCGGGTGAGATCGAAGACTTCACTCGCAGTATTTGAACCGATAAGCCCGAGCGCCGTGGCACGCTGCACGTCGATATCGGCGGTGATGTCGGAGGCCACGAGCTTGCCATGCACGTCCAGTGTCTGCAGCAGAGACTGACGATCTAGCAGGCGTTGCAGGGTGATTGCTTCGTCGAGTTTCATGCCTGGGATCTGGAAATCTTTAGCGTTGGGATCCGAATTCAGCACAAAGGGATCGAATCGACTTCCAAGACATCCACCGAATTGCCCCGGTGTCAAATACTTTGTGCTGTCACAATGCGGCGACGGAGTGATCACATAGGGCGGCACGTTGCCCGTATATCCGTCGCGTTGGGCCAGCCAGTTGATGAGAGTTCCGAAACTAGGAATATCCGCACGACTGGGATTAATGAGCGTGCTGTCAATTCGATACGGCTTGCCGACGATTGACCAATGCATCCCCGAATTGTGTCCTCCATGCGTATGGTGCAGCGTGCGCACGATCGACAGCTTGTCCATTCGCTTGGCGACTTCCGGCAGCAGCTCAGAAATCTCAATCCCGGAGACGTTGGTTGAGATCGGTTGAAACGGGCCGCGAAGCTCAGATGGAGCATTGGGCTTCATGTCCCATAAGTCAATGTGGCTAGGCGCACCACAGTTGAAGATCATGATTACCGATTTTGCCCCGCGTGTGTTTGACGCGCGGGGCGTTGGATTTTTCGGCCGCGCACTGGCATGGGCAATACTGTCCCAGAATTGATGAAGTGCCCCGATACCAGCGACGGGGATGCCTGTCCTTGACAGCCAGTTGCGGCGACTTACTGCGTCATTCCCCGCAGAATTCTGATGCGACATCGCTGAGTTTCGCATCGAAATTCTCCGGCGGAAAAGTTAGACAGCAGATCCTGTGAACAATGGCGCAATCACTTCACCGTTTAGAAGATGAGTGGGTCGACCCAGTGGATCGACCACCATTGCGTCATGAGGAACTCCAAGTGCATCCAGCACGGTTGTGCCCACATCAGCAGGGCTCCACGCGTGGGACAGCGGATAGGCGGCGATCGAGTCCGTTTCGCCAATAGTCTGCCCGCCGCGAATTCCAGCACCGGCAAACAAGGCCGAATAAGCATGGGCCCAGTGATCGCGCCCAGGCACCGTTTGCCCCGGCAAAGTTGACACTTTCGGAGTTCGACCAAACTCACCCATCACCACAATCATCGTTTCGTTCAAGCGTCCACTCGCTGACAGATCATCCATCAACGCCGCAAGCCCTTGGTCCAACTGAGGGAGCAAGGTATTCTTCAAGCGACCCCAGTTATCTACATGGGTGTCCCATGTCTGCACGATTCCCATCGTGGCCTGAACAACAGGAACTCCCGCTTCAATGAGGCGTCGAGATAACAAGAGTGACTGCCCAAATTTGTTGCGACCATAGCGATCTCGACACGCCGCATCTTCGTTGTTGATTTGAAATGCTTCTGCCACTCGAGCGGACGTCAATAAAGAAAATGCCACGTCCTGTTGTTCACAGAACGCGGTTGTCCGGGTGTCCGCTGCCAGGTGTGTGTTATTCTGATTGAGCTGATCCAAGAGACTCCGTCTCGTCACCAATCGATCCGCATTCATGTCCTGAGGCAGGCTGAGTGAATCAACGCGGAAATTGGGATCATTCGGGTCATGATTGATCTGCCAAGGATCATGCCGCGTTCCCAAAAATCCGGCATGCTGGCCAGGCCAAGTCAAAGGGCCTTCAATTAAATAGTTTGGCAGCGAAACACCGTTGGGGATTCCGTCCTGACGTGGCTTCACAAAATCGAGTGCTGCAGCAAAATTCGGAAAGTCGTTTCGAGACTCAACACGATCCAGATCACTGCCGGCTCGTGGAATCGGTGTCGGGCGCCCCGTCAACGCAACATGGGTTGCCAGCAGATGATTATGCTCGACATGCGCCATTGAGCGAATAATGGACCAATGTTCGATTCGCGAAGCCAGTTGTGGCATGTGCTCGCAAATGGAAATGCCCGGAACAGCCGTGTTGATGGCCTTGAACTCACCACGGATCTCGGCGGGAGCATCCGGTTTCGGGTCCCACATGTCCAGTTGACTCGGCCCACCGCTCAGCAGAACCAACAGCACCGACTTCGCTCTTGGGTTTGCCTCCTTTAGCGTGGCGACGGCCTGCGAAGCAAATGGCAGAGTCGCCCCTAGGACGCTCGCGGACGTGACTTTCAGCAGGCTGCGACGATTAAAATAAAATTGCGGTGACAACATGACAAGTTCACATCTGACGAAGATTGGACGCGAGGGTCGTACGAATTGAGGAGTTTCAGCAACGTCTTCTGAAATGCTGGGCCATGATCATCCTCAATCATTGCCCAGTCTACAACCTGAATGACTCCAAGGAAGCATGCTTTTGGGGAGACTGTCGTAAATTTCGCTGGCATGGTTTAAGCAGCCACGTCCCCCACATTAGTGAACCCAAAAATGGTCATCTACCTATTTTTGTTTGACGTGGGCAAATCGATTTCGGAAGGCTTGGGCGTCGTCAACTGTTGTGACCCACAGAAACATTTTCCCCGCCTCATCAACGCGAACATCGAAACCAAGATCCAGCTTGTCGCCAACGGCCGTTAAGAGGCGCGCGGGCGAGATGCGGTCGTCCTTCCGTGTATACTTGAGCGTGTTGATATCGAGGCCTTTTTCCGTCAAGGCAGATGCCGCAGAGAAATGTGTCACTCCCATTTTTTCTGAGATTGCCTCGACTAGGGACTTGATTGCAACGTCTTCCACATCGAGCGGAATTGCGCGAAAATACGAAGGCAAAATCTCACTGAAGGATTGTTCGGGTTTCCAGCCGATCGGCCAGAGATTATGCGATTCATTGCCACGATCGATTTCCATGTCATACTTTCCAGGTGCCACGTACCTAGGACGAAATCCCAGTCCGTACTGGGCAAGCACAATCGCGATTGCCGACCCCTTCGTGAATCCCTGCAGTTTGATGGTGGCGGGAGCCGACGCGGGACGCTCAGCCAACGCCTGCTGTCGCGCAGCCTCCGTAAACTTCATCCGCATGTTTGCCGGAAGGCCGATGGATTCGAGCGCCAAGATTGAAGACTGAAGTTCGACGAGATTTTCCACTGGCACGCCTAGGAGGCTCGTGACTTCTTTAAACTGCTCATCCGTCAGCCCCCATGTCGGACTACCGTCCGGTGGTCCTTTTGCGCCATGCCGCTGGATTTCATCAAGGGACTGGGTCAAGAGTTTCGTACTATCGATGTCGAATCTCTGTTTTCCGATCCGGAGCGAGCCGTCGGCTGCCATGGCCGCCACAACGCGAGTTGCCAAGAAATCGTCACGATCCAGATCTTCGATTCGGGCAGCTTCGCCCCCGCGAGGTTCACGAAACTTGACGCTGTATCCAAGTTCCTGAAATACCCGCCCCCATTCTTGAGACTTGATGCGATACGATGGCTGCGATTGAATGAGGACTTCCACCTCGAGTGTCCGCCGCCGCGGTTCTGGTTCATCGGCGAAAGCCGGCTGAAGAACCTGAGTCACACACATCGCTGCAACAAGTAAGACTGTCGTTTGCAAGCTGGGTAAAGAACGCGGCACGGCATAACCTCCTGAAATGCAATTGCTTCCTGATCCTGTATTCTGAGGTTACTGAAGGGAAATCACAATAGATTAAAACCTAGACAGTTGGCGACAGCGGCGGTCTGCGTTATACATCCTAAGTGCGTTAAATTCCCCCCAGTACCATTCCCAGCTAAGTTTTTCGATGTCTTCAATTTCTGAAGTGTTTCACACGGCCGCCCACGAATCCCGCATGGCGTTTATGCCGTTTGTCACTGCTGGTGATCCGGATCTCAACACCACCGCTGCCGTCCTTTGTTCGTTACGTGATGCGCGGGTGGATCTGATTGAACTGGGATTTCCCTATAGCGATCCGATCGCCGATGGCCCTGTCATTCAGGCGTCGTACACGCGAGCCCTCAACAGTGGCATCTCGGTGGACGGGATCTTTAAGATGATGGGATCGCTCAAATCGGAAGCGTTGCCACCGGTACTCGCGATGGTGTCGTTCGCCATTATCTTTCGACACGGTACAGCCCTGTTTGTCGCGCACGCCGCAGAGGCCGGCTTCAGTGGGCTGATTATCCCAGACCTGCCTGCTGACGAAGCGAGCGACGTGATCGACGTGGCCCGCCAACACAAGCTGGATGTCGTGCAGTTGATTGCTCCCACAACAACCGCCGAACGGACGAAACAGATTCTGGCCGCATCGACGGGATTTCTCTACTGCATTTCTGTCGCCGGAACAACTGGTGTACGTCAAGAGTTACCGCCGGAACTGACTGCACAATTGAAGTTGCTTCGAGCTCAGTCAAAACTGCCGCTGGCGGTGGGCTTTGGCATCAGCAGCCCGGAGCAAGTTTCAACGCTCGAGGGCGTCGCTGACGGAATTATCGTTGGTTCGGCGATCGTACGCAGAATGGCCGAAGCCGGTAGCAGTGCAGCTGCAGCAACGAGCGTCGGCGCATTCGCGAAAGAAATGCGATTGGCAACAGCGACGACGAAACCGTCACTGGGGACATGACAAACTTGGCAAGCGGGACGCTTGTCCCACTTCGGTCCACAATCGCGTCACCGGCGAACAGATTTATCCGAAGGTTTGTCGCCGTCGAAAATTGTGACAATGATGCCTTTAGCGCGGAGGTCGTCCAGCACCTGCTTTTGAGCTGCTTCACGGAGTTCCTCTAACTTTTTGGCCTCAATCTCTTTCTGCACAGCCTGAAACTCAACAGTCTTAGGGTGGCGATGGTCAATGACTTTGTAAACCTCAAAACGATCCTCCCGAACCTGCACGCTCGTCATGTCACCAGTTGACATCTCAAATAACATCGCCTCCAACTTTTTATCCGCGAGCGATCCGCGCTTGATCCAGCCAATGTCCCCTCGTTTTTCGCTGCTCAGAACGTCTGACAATTCCAAAGCCACCTTGCCAAAATCTTCTTTTTTCCCAAGCCGCTCCACCACTTGCGTCATCACCCCCTCTGCACCTTCGCGATCTCCGTGATCCCGGAAACGCACCACAATTTCGGCGAACCGCACTTCTTCGTCCGGAGTGTATTCGGCGAGATGCTCCTGATAGTGCTTCACCAGAACAGCGCGATCGATCTGCTTGGGCACTTGAATTTTTGACTGCACATATCCGACGACAAACTGGCGACGAATGAACGTGTCTTTCATTTCGCGACGGGTGAAACCTTGGTTTTCAAGCCAAGTATCCAGATCCTCCTCTGACGCCAGCTTATTGTCCTTCATCATCTTCTGGCAAACTTCCTGAAACGCCGGTTCCAGTGAATCACGAATGGTTTTTTGTTTGTCTTCCGGGATCGTGGCCTCAAGCGCTTGGACGACCAGTGAATCTTCTGCATATTCCCGCGTCCGAGCGCGGAGCGATTGCATGAGAATCAGTTGCCGTTGTTCATCGGTCAGATTTGGATCTGATTCGATTCTACGCCGGACGCCACCCAGCACGTCATCGACGAACACGGGCTTCCCATTGACGGTTGCAACGACACTGGAACCAGACAACGGAGCGACTCCGATTTCATGGAAGGCCACCGGCACAATTCCGCCTTCCTGCGGGTCGCCCTGTTCAGCTAAACGCTGCTCTTCAGCATCAGCGGTATGATTGACGAGCGATCTTCGCGGCGGAGCAGACGTAAAGACAGGATTGGCTTCCTTGACCGTTGTTCCTTTGCATCCGAGGCTCAGGCCCAACGAGATCAGGCCTGCAAACACAATCAACATGCGTACCCGAACCGTCCGCAATGTCGGAATGGGAGTCAATGATGTTGAAAAATACGCAGCCAAAGAATTCACCCTGCGAGACAATTTATCGGGTGTGGGTCGGATGTCATCGAAGAGAAGCGTGCAGACCGCACGAAAGAACTATCCAAAGACAGGAACCGCATGATACGACTTTTTGTGAAAAGCAATCAAGGTCGAAATTATCGCCGTAAGCTACATTCACCACAGGATTTACAGCGGCGGAATCCGCCGAATTACGAGCAGCACGTAGCTTCTAGATTGAATTTACGGACGGGTTTTCAGCCTGTGAAATAGCCAAGTACCAACTTTGTGCCGCAAACGTGACAGGTGGGCTGCCTATCATTTTTCTGCTGTCTCAGGAACAGCGATTTGTGTCATTTGAGTACCAGCAGTCTTTGCCGATCAGGTCGCTACGCGGCTTTTTGATTTTTAAAGATTCCCTGCTTCACTGCTTGCGCATCCAGAATTTTCACGAGCAGCTGTGCCGTGTTTGCGGTCGCTCCAGACTGTGCTTTGACTGCATTCCGAGCGGCATTTCCCAGCGCCTGTTTTTCCATCGGGCCCGCCAGCAAGCGAGCGACCGCTGGTGTCAATTGTGCTGGAAAATCTAGCTGCACACAGGCATTGGCCTCTTTGAATGTCTGCACGACATCGCGAAAATTCCAAGTGTTCGGGCCGAAGAGCACCGCCGCTCCAAAGGCCGCTGGTTCGATCATGTTCTGACCGCCACGATTTCCGAAACTGCCCCCCACAAACGCAATGTCGGCTAAGCCCCAGCAGGCAGACAGTTCGCCGATTGTGTCGAGCAGGATCACAGCATCGGAGCTTGGACACGTCGATGACTCCCACGACGACCTACGCACGACGTCTACGCCAGCCTCACGGACTAGTCTCGCAACATCGTCGAATCGTTCGCGATGTCGAGGGACAAGAATCAATCGGAGCGAAGGACATGCTTTACGGCACGCAAGCCACGTCTGAAGTGCCAGTCGTTCTTCAGGTTCTTGCGTACTGCCCGCCATGAATACAGTTTCCGCGTGCGAGAGACTGAAGAGTTTTCTCAGGCCCTCAGTCGCCGAGTTATGGCGATCGGTCGCCACACCATCAAACTTGATGGACCCGGTCACATGCAGTCGAGTTTGCGACACACCCAACGCTTGCAAACGCCCGGCATTCGATTGCGACTGAGCCGCCACCAGTGCTAGTCGCCCGAACAACGGCGCCATAAGACTGCGAATGCGCGCGTAGCCGCGATGACTGCGTTCACTCATTCTGGCGTTGATCACGCTGACCGGGATTTGCTGCCGCTGACACTCCGCCAGAAAATTTGGCCACAACTCCAGTTCCATTAAGACGACCATCCGCGGTTGCACGGAACGCAAGGCGTTCCGCACGGCCCACGAAAAATCGAGGGGAAACCAAGTCACCTGACAATCCGGAAACCGCTGTAACGCGAGGTCGAATCCCGTGTCAGTGGATGTTGAAACGAGAACCCGGAAACGATCGCCGGTCTGACGACGAAACTCATTCACAACTTTCTGAAGCTGGATGACTTCCCCAACGCTCACCGCATGAAACCAGACAACATCGCGGGGATCATTTGAAGGCGGAAGCCACCCGAGAGTTTTCTCCGCGATTCCTCTGCGATACCGTCCATGTCGCACAATCCTCCACGCGATGAACGGCGCAAGCACCGTCAAGAGCAGCAGGTAGGCGGGATTGAGCAGCCAACGCATGAGGAAATCCTTTTCCCGTTGCAGAATTACTTACCGCAGCATTTCTTATACTTCTTGCCACTGCCACAGGGACAATCGTCGTTGCGACCGACGCGCGGTGAGTCATTGATGATCGGCGCAATCGTCTTGCCTCCTTCACCTGCTTCCGGAGCGTTGGTCTGTAGGTCATCGACCTTGTTTTCCGACGGCAGCGGAGCAGCCACGTCGTGTTCTGTCGCTGAGATCCGCCAAAGTGATCCCACAAAGGCCGGACTTTCATGTTCAATCCGAAACACGGCCTGAGTCACCTGTTCGGCAACGCGATCCCACATTGCCAAGAAGGCTCGTCGTCCTTCGCGTTTGTACTCGGTCCGCGGATCTTTCTGAGCATAGCCCATAAAGCCGATGCCCTGCTTCAAATGCCCCATGAAGTAGAGATGATCCTTCCATGCCGTATCAAGGAACTCCAGCAACACAGATCGCTCGGTCTGCCGCATTTCCGGTCTGAAAACCTGTTCAATCCCTTGCAACAGCTCAAGCCTGACCTGCACCGCATTCATCTTCCGCAGATTCGCATCATTTAAGGTTAAGCTGTGCTCCACATCCGCCCATTTGAGCAAATCCTGAACCTGGTTTTCGCTGACCAAGTTGGTCTCTGCCGCCTCGGACCCCAGTATTTCCTTGAGCCGGGCTTCCACCTTTTCCGGATCTGGCCGTCGCGACAGAAACTGGCGACTGGTGGCGACGAGCGTTTCATAAATCTGCGCCGACTGCATTTCGGAAAACTGCTCCGGAATAAACTCGGAACGAAACCGCGTATTCGCCCACCTCGCCAGTTTTTCGCGATTGAATCGCTCGTTTTCTTTACCGTCACCGGCTAGGAAATTGTGCATCCCCACTGAGACGGGAAACGTAACTTCTTTATCGTCGTAGCGTGAACGCACTCGTGCCTGCAAAATTTTGACAACGTCTGGTTGCTCTTTCCCAAGCAACTCGTCGGGCTTCATTCCCAAGAGAAAGTTGAAATTTGCCCAGCCCGTCAGTGACTTGGATGGGAAATATTGATCCAAAAAATCGTCCAACGGAGTAAAGTCCCGGCGAGCCATGGCCTCCTTGGCCAGATGCAACATCGCGGGTGCGAGTGCTTCGCGATCGTACTTGCGAAGATCTCTGTCTTGAAGCGAGAGCCCAAAGTGGCGATTAGCCCACTTGCTGAGCGCAAGCCAGTTCCAGTCTAGTTTACTTTCTGCGTCTTCGGGCAAATCCACATCGATCTGTTCGTAGATCAGAATTTCGCCCTGACGTTCGCTTTCATCGCGGAGGTACTGTTCCAGTTCCGGACGTGTCATGTCACGAACATCAGATACCTCAATTTCCAGATTCAAATTTTGCCCCACCCAGCCAACGATCGTCTCCCAGCGATAATCTTTTGCGAGGAACTGACCTGTCCAGCGTGCAATTTCGTCGTTGATCATACCCAGCAACAGACTGCGACAATCAACGCCGTCCAGAATTTTCTGACGATACGAATAGGTGCGTTTACGTTGTTCGTCCATCACTTCGTCGTATTCCAGCAGATTCTTGCGCTGGTCGAAGTGCTGTTCTTCGCGTTTTTTCTGAGCCCCTTCGATACGCCGCGTTACCATGGAACTCACGATCGGTTCACCTTCCGTTAGGCCCGCCCACTGCATGATGCGTTTTACCGCGTCACCGGCAAACAGCCGCATCAGCTTGTCGTCAAGCGAGATAAAGAACCGACTGGAACCAGGGTCCCCCTGACGTCCGGCGCGACCACGCAGCTGCAAATCGATCCGGCGTGAGTCATGACGTTCCGTACCGACGACATGCAAGCCACCAATTTCTGTAACAACCTTCGACTCAGCCACCATGCCTTCGCGTTCGGCAATTTGTCGGGTGAGCGCATCCCATTCGGATTTGGGCACGTCCAGCCGCGACGAAAATTTTGCTTTGAGTTCTTCCCATGCCGCATGTTCCGGGTTGCCGCCGAGGATAATGTCGGTGCCACGGCCGGCCATATTTGTGGCAATTGTGACGGCCCCCTTGCGGCCCGCCTGCGCCACAATTTCCGCTTCACGTTCGTGAAACTTTGCGTTCAGCACGTTGTGAGGAACACCCTTGCGGATCAGTCGCTGACTGAGCATCTCTGAGAGCTCAATCGACGTCGTCCCGACCAGCGTTGGACGACCTGTGGCGTGAATTTCTACGATCTCCTGAATGACGGCATCCCATTTTTCTTTCTCAGTGCCGTAGATATTGTCAGGATAGTTTTTCCGCTGCATCGGGCGATTGGTAGGAATGGCCACGACGTCCAGATCGTAAATTTTGAGGAACTCTTCCGATTCGGTCATTGCCGTGCCGGTCATTCCTGCCAGTTTCTTGTACAGCTTGAAATAATTCTGCAGCGTGATCGTGGCCAGAGTCTGCGACTCCTCCTTGATCTTGACGCCTTCTTTTGCTTCCACCGCTTGGTGCAATCCGTCGCTCCACTGGCGACCTTCCATTTTACGACCCGTGTTTTCGTCAACAATAACCACTTCCCCCTTTTCAACCACATAGTTCACATCGCGCTTGTAGAGGAAATGCGCTTTCAGGGAATTATCTAAGAGGTGCGGCCATTCCATATTGCCAGCGGTGTAGAAGCTTTCCACACCCGCCAACTGTTCTGCCCGGCGTACGCCATCTTCTGTCAGATGGCAGGTGTGTTCTTTCTCTTTGACTTCGAAGTCCGTATCTTTTTTCAGTTGCCGCGCAATCGCATCGGCCCGCGGGTATTTCTCGAGGTTGTCGTGGGCTGGTCCTGAGATGATCAGCGGCGTGCGCGCTTCGTCGATCAGGATGTTGTCAATCTCATCCACAATCGCATAGTCCATCGGCCCCTGAACCTGTTGATCCTTGGTCGGCTTCATGTTGTCGCGGAGGTAATCGAAGCCAAATTGATTACTCGTGCCGTACGTAATGTCGCAGGCATAATGCACCTGTCGTTGGGACGATGACATGTTCGACTGAATCGCGCCGACCGTAAGACCCAGATTCAAATGGATCGGTCCCATCCATTCCATATCGCGCTGAGCCAAGTAGTCGTTGACTGTGACGACATGGACTTTGCCGACCAGCGCATTCAGAAAAGCTGGGAGCGATGACACCAGCGTCTTGCCTTCGCCAGTTACCATTTCGGAAATCATGCCTCGGTGCAGAATATAACCGCCAATCATCTGCACTTCGTAGTGACGCATCTTGAGAAAACGACGGCTCGATTCGCGGACAGCTGCAAACGCTTCCGGCATCAAATCTTCCAATGTTTCGCCTTTGAGCAACCGCGCGCGGAAACGCGCGGCAGTTTGACGCAGCTCGTCGTCGGAGAGTTTTTGCCATTCAGATTCCAAGGTGTTGATGCGGTCAAGCATCGAACCGGGAACAATTGTTGTATTTCCATGTTTGTCGCGCAGAAAGCCGAGACGCTTAATGTGACGTTCGTTCGACGAACCAAACAGCGTCGTGATGCCACGTACCAGCTTCCCGCTGGCAACTTCAAAGAAGTCGCCTACTTTTTCCAGAAACTCCATGTCGCGCAATCGTCCTGAGATTCTAGGTGAGACATCATTAAACCCGGGCAGAAATCAGCAGGCCACCCCAGCGGCAGCACGATCGACTCGGATCGAAAAATGGCAGTTTTGTCGTAAGTCAAAGCCCCCCAAGTGTATTGGATTGGATAAAGCATGGTCAATGCCGCGCCTAAGGTCGGAAAAACTCCAGTTTTATCATTTTGGGGCGACAAACAGCCTTTTGGAAAACAACCCCTTGGAGCACGTGCCGTAGCCTGCTGTGACCAAGGACTGTGTGCGTTTCAGAAACACCAATCTGCGGGACTGTAGTTCTCAGTCCAAGCCTGTCAGAACTTACGGCTACGGAGGATTCTCGTTGCACCAGCAAACCGGAAAAGGCTCGACGAAGCCGGTCGAATGCGGTCGCTGACACCGCTCCCGCTACTGCGGTGGAGTCGAGCGAAGGGGGCTCGCGACGAGTCGTGGGAGGCGATGTTGGAGAAGTAGCCTCCACAGGACGGACAGACGCCGGCGCGGCAATCGGCCGTTGCGTTGGATCGCTGGAGCGAGGCGGACGCCGCAGATTCAGAATCGCAGTTAGAGCACAACCAGGATGCCGAGTTTTCCGAAGAGTTGATGCAACTGGCTCTGCTGACGAATGGCCAGCCGACCGACGCCGATCGCGATATCGACTTCGCGTATCGAAACATGGCCTTGCTCTCGGTGACGCCTTTGATGGCACCGAGTACGCCTCATCGTACCACACATCGTGTTTGGGGCATTAAAGATTTGGGGTTTGAGGTGATTTTTCCGGGTCCGTATGTGTTCCACGCAATAGCAAGGTCGTTGACTCGTTGTAGACCCAGCCAGAGCGTCTGCGTTCCCGGATGGTTGGCCTTCTTCGTCGAACGGATCACATGACCTCCCATCGCCGCGATCCAACGGATCATGTGGTTCAGACTGGGAGGCACGTCCGGCGCGTCCGTCCGATTGCTAACCCTGCACACGGCTTTCCATTCCCATGCGTGGAACACGACGTCGCAAGGCATGTCCGGACATTCGCGGCCAAGCCGACACAGAACCAAGATCCGCCATGCGTGAATCAATGACACCGCGATGAAATTCAATTCCCCGTCCAGAAACTCAAACTGCGGTGCAGCCCCCACGTCCCTTCTCCCGCTGTGCATTCTCCCCACGTCCCTTCGCCTCCGCACCGGGGGAGCAGGTGGCCGCGAGGCCCGAAGAGGGGGCTTCTGATTCCTCTGGATGATTCATGGCAAGCCGCCGATCCACGATACGTTCCTGCACGCTGGTGAAATCACTAGTCTCCGGCGTCAACGCAATTCCTGCTCGAATCGGATTCAGATCCACATACGCCATACATGCGGCGACTGCCATTTCATCCAGCAACGGCTGCACCTTGTAACGCGCTTCCCAAAAATGCCCGGTCACGAATGGCACTGCCGCTGGTTTTTCTTGTTTGCAGCGCAGCGTAAAGTCGTAAAGTTCCGCTGGGATTGCAGCGGGAATTTTGTGAAGAATTCCCTCGAAAAGCAAAACCGGCATTTGGCGGACTTGCCTGTGACACAAGACTTCTTGGCGGCTGGACTTTTTCTAGGGAACTTTTGCTGGGGAACTTTGGCAAGAAATGACTAGGGAAGGTCCATGCCTGATACATCACCAGCCACATTGAACGCATCCTCATTTTCGATCTTCAAACATTCGCTCATGCAAACCGACGATCTGCCAATGGCCGATATTGTGGATGGCAATCTGTTTGCCACGGTTTCTCGCCGCCGTTTACAATCTGGAAGCAGCAGACAAAAAGTGACGAATTGTCGCACTTTGGTAACAGCGATTTGCCTGCACCGCAGTCTCCGCCACCGTCTATGCTGAACGAAAACGCTTTTGCCAGAGGCCTTTGAGGATCCGGAA